>Ga0302278_10001997_pt1 | contig 24242 bp, 20 predicted proteins | sample III_Bog_N3_2_FD_194543 | JGI IMG/M metagenome (GOLD analysis project Ga0302278, IMG submission 194543) | Peat permafrost microbial communities from Stordalen Mire near Abisko, Sweden - III_Bog_N3_2 | ecosystem: Environmental > Terrestrial > Soil > Wetlands > Peat | place: Sweden: Abisko... | reverse complement strand
AGCTGTTGTTTATAAAAAAATAAACGTTAATTTTCCAGTAAATGGACCCCACAATATCTTGGGTAAAATCGGCAAGAATCACTTCGCACCGCAAGCCGTTGTGGCCAATGCGGGGGACAAAAAATAAATAAAAAATCACGTATACCCCGTGGGGGTATAAGGCCGCCCCATCCCCGTACACCTGACTCCTCGACCGTCAACGCCACGCATCCACTGTCACAAACCGGTGGCTCTTTGCGTAGCGCTCAAGCAGCAGTCCTGCGGCGGTTATGCTCGGCCCGCGGTTTGCGCCCGCGTCGAGATGCCCGCCATCGTGAAGCACGATGTTCGCCGCGCGCCCGCGCCGCTCAAGCCCGTCGATCTTCTTCATCAATTCCTTCGCGATCCGGTCGGCCGACGGTTCGCTCCAGTCGGAAGTCATCGCGTTCCACAGCACCGGCCCCAGGCCCAGTTCCCGCGCAATGCGGAAGACCGCGGGCCGTCGCGCTCCGAAGGGCGGCCGAAAAAACTTCACCGGCGCACCGGTAATTTGTTGCAACGTCTCGCTGGTCTTCGTGAGCTCCTCGCGCACGCGACTAGCGCGCGTCCGAGCCAGGTTGGGATGCGACCACGAATGATTCCCGATGGTGTGCCCGGCCGTGGCGATGCGCCGCACCAGCTCCGGCTGCGCGGCCGCGCGGCTGCCGAGCAGAAAGAACGTGGCCCGCACCTCGTGCCGCGCAAGAATGTCGAGCAGCCGCGGCGTCCACAGGGCATTCGGGCCGTCGTCGAAGGTGAGCGCCAGTTCGCCCGGTCGCGCCGGCGCCGTGATCGCCGTGCCGAAGATGCGGGAACCCGGCCATTGCGAGGCATATACAAACGCGCCCACGGCCAGGCCCGCGCCAGCCGCAGCGCCCAGCCCCGCGTAAATTCCAGTCGCCAAAGTAGAGATCATTCTGCTTGGTAGTATGCGGCGGCACAGCTTGCCCGGGCAACAAGCGCCCGTTTGGCGCCCCCACGGCCCGCTCGTACGAGTAGCTTTTTTCTTGCTCCCTTGCTCCCTTGCTCCCTTGCTCCCTTGCTCCCTTGCTCCCTTGCTCCCTGCTTTTCTCAGGCGGTCTTGACCGGCGCGTTTTCATTGCCGTTCGGTCCAGCCTGCGCCGCAGCCGCCGCAATACGCCGTCGCGCGCGCTGTTCGCTCGAGAGCCGCTCATGCCGCCACGTGGTCATCGAGGTCACGGCGAAATTCCACACCGCCGTAAACAGCAAACCGATGAGCGCAGCCAGCCACCAGGGCACACCGCGATGAAATGCCTCATTGGCAATGGAGACGTTCGCCACCACGCCCAATCCACACGCCAGGCAGAAGCTGACGAGCCCCCTCCAAAACCTCCATCCGCGCAGACGCCGGTCGCGGTAGGTGACGGAGTTGTTCAGAACGAAGTTCAGAATCATCACGATGAACGTGGTGACAGCCTGGCCGACGGCGAACCTTAGTCCGGCCACGTGCAAAAGAGTGCTCAGAATCAGCAGATGCACGCCCACGCCCAGGGCGCCCACCATCGCGAAGAGCACAAAGCGCACATTCACCAGGTTGCCAAGATGTTTATCGACCAGCAGCTCAAAGTATTCGAGCCCCACCATCACATCGAGTTTGCTCTCGCCGTGCTCGCGCAAGCGAAAGCGATACGGCACCTCGCCGATGCGCAGGCCCGGCCCTGCCGATAGCACGATGTCGAGCAGAATCTTGAAGCCGATGCCCGAAAGCCGGTGCGCGAACCGCTCAAACGTCGTTACGCGCACCATAAAGAATCCGCTCATAGGATCGCTGAGCTCGTGCTCCGTTCCCATCAGGCTCAACCGCTTGCCCAGTTGGCTCAGCTTCACCCGCCAACTGGAGAATTCTCCCATGCTGCCGCCGGCAATGTTTCGCGAGCCTACCACCAGGTCGAGATTTTCATCGCGCATGCGTCGCAGCATCTCGGGCAGAATGCTCTCGTCGTGCTGTAGGTCTGCATCCATCACGGCCACGAAGGGCGCCGACGCGGCCAGAATTCCCTCGATGCACGCAGAGGCCAGTCCACGCCGTCCGATGCGGTGCAGCACACGCAGATTGTCATGGTCGCGGGCCAGCCGCCGCACCACGTCCGCAGTGCCGTCGGGAGAGTCGTCATCCACAAAGATCACTTCGTAGTGAATGCCCGCAAGCGCCGCCGCAAGGCGATCGACCATCGGTCCCACGTTTCTGCTCTCGTTAAATGTGGGCAGCACGATCGCCAGATCGTAGGCCATGCTCTCCTCCGCTGCGCTCAAGAAGTGGCCGGGCTCCGGCCGGGCCGCTGCGCGCGCCTGATTCCTCATCCCTTATAGCATTGTAGGAGTCCACCTGAGCCCGGCGAATGGCCTGCGGACCAACCCCGCAACTGTCGCGCGCATTCCTGATTCTCACTCCACGGCCCGCGCATCATATACTTGTAGTGTTCGGGTCGCATCCTGAGTTTGCGGAGCGGCACTGGAGCCAAACATGAGTCTCATCGAGTTTTCCGCCGGCGCACCTCTCGCGCAGCGCAGCCTTTCACTTCCTAAAGTCACCATGCCCGCACTTGGCGAGATGAAACGCCAGGGCAAGCCCATCTCCGCGCTTACCGCCTACGATTACGCGACGGCGCGTCTCGTCGACGAGGCGGGCATCGATCTCATCCTTGTCGGGGACTCGCTCGCCATGGTGGTGCTGGGCCACCAAAACACCCTTTCCGTCACCGTGGACGAAATGCTGCACCACACGCGTGCCGTGAGCCGCGGCGTGCGCCGTGCTCTCGTGGTGGCCGACATGCCCTTCGGCAGCTATCACGGTACGGTCAGCGAGGGCGTCGCCAACGCTGTCCGCTTCCTGAAGGAGGCGGGCGCTGAAGCCGTCAAGATCGAAGGCCCACGCGTCGAACTGGTGCGCGCACTTGTTGAAGCCGAGGTTCCGGTCGTAGGCCATCTCGGCCTTACGCCGCAAAGCGTGCATCGCATGGGCGGCTATCGTGTGCAGGCCCGCAGTATTGATGCGGTCCTGCAACTCCAGGCCGATGCCTTCGCGCTCGCCATCGCCGGCGCGGGCGCTATTGTTCTTGAAGGCATTCCTCGCGAAGTCGCATCCGCCATCACCGCTGCTCTCCCCATTCCCACGATCGGCATCGGCGCGGGTCCCGATTGCGACGGTCAGATTCTCGTCTTTCACGATCTGGTGAATCTTACCTTCGCCCCGCCGGCCAAATTTGTTCGCCGCTACGGCGACGCTTCCGCGCTCTTCCGCTCCGCCGTCGAGCGCTATCGCGAGGACGTGGAGCATCACGCGTTTCCCTCCGACGCGGAAAGTTATCATCTGCCGGCATCCGCGCGGCGGCTGTTTTCAATCGATCCCGATGCTGCGGGCGCGGGCGACGACGCGGATGCGGTGGTAAACCCCGACGCGCGCGAAGAGATGAGCGAGGAAGCGAATCAGGCCTGATGCGGATCCTGCGCACCGTCGCTGAATTGCGCCGCTGGTCTCGCGCGCTACGCGTGGCCGGCGGCAACACTCTCGGCCTTGTGCCCACCATGGGCGCCTTGCACGCGGGCCACGCCGCGCTCATCCGCGCCGCGCGCGCCTCGTCAACGCATGTCGCCGTCAGCCTCTTCGTCAACCCCACGCAGTTCGGTCCCAACGAGGATTACGCGCGCTATCCCCGCGCTTTTGAGGCCGACTGCGCACTGGCCGCTGCGGAAGGCGCCGATGTTCTCTTCGCGCCTTCGGTCGAGGAGCTTTATCCCAACGGCCCCAATTCGACCTTTGTCGAAGTCCCCACACTCAGCGACCGTCTCGATGGACAGTCTCGTCCCGGCCACTTTCGCGGGGTCGCCACCGTTGTCGCCAAGCTATTCATCGCCGCCGAACCTGATCGCGCCTTCTTCGGCCAGAAGGACGCGGCGCAGGTTGCCGTCCTGCGGCGCATGACTGCCGATCTTCTGCTCGCCACAGGAATCGTCGTCTGCCCGATCGTGCGCGACGCGGACGGCCTCGCGCTCAGCTCTCGCAACGCCTACCTCACTCCGGCGCAGCGCACCCAGGCCCTCACGCTCAGCCGCGCGGTCCGCCAAGTGGAGTCGCTCGTAGCACAAGGCGAGCGTCGCGCGTCCATGCTTCTCGCCTCAGCGCATGGTGTGTTTGCCGCGGAGCCCTCAGAGCCTGAATTCCGCATCGATTACATCGTCCTCGTCAACGCAGCCACGCTCGAGCCGGTCGACACGGCCATTCCCGGCACCCTCTTCGCCGTCGCGGCTTGGGTTGGTTCCACGCGGCTTATCGATAATGCGATTTTGCCCTGAGTAACCCCAAAAACCCGTTGCGTAGCTGCCCGTTCGGGCCGCAATCTTGAAGCAGTGCCGGAACTGCCCGACATTACCGCCTACATCGCCGCGCTCGAGCCGCGCATTCTTGGGCGTACGCTGGAGCGCGTTCGGCTACACAGTGTTTTTGTCCTGCGCACCGCGGACCCTCCCATCACCGCTGTCGAGGGCCACACAGTTCGCGAGCTGCGCCGCATCGGCAAACGCATTGCCATCGGCGTCGAAGGCGAAGCGGGCGCAGGCTCTACCGACCTGCTCTGGCTCGTCATTCATCTCATGATCGCCGGCCGTCTGCACTGGCGTCCTCCCCAAGCCAAACTCTCCGGCCGCCAGGCGCTCCTCGCGCTCGATTTCTCCGATGGGACTCTCGTATTGACTGAGGCCGGCTCCAAGCGTCGCGCCTCGCTCCACGTTCTACGCGGAGAGCAGGCCCTCCGCGACATCGATCCCGGTGGCATCGAGGTTTTTGCTTCCGATCTGGATGCATTTCGTGCGGCGCTCACCGCGGAGAACCGCACCCTCAAGCGCGCCCTCACCGATCCGCGGCTCATCAGCGGCGTGGGCAACGCCTACTCCGACGAGATTCTCCACGCCGCCCAGCTTTCGCCCATCGCACTCACGCACAAGCTCAAGCCGGAAGAGTGGCAGCGCCTTTTCACCGCCGCGCGCCTCACGCTGGATCTTTGGATCGCACGGCTCTCGTCCAATTCCAGAGAGAAATTTCCCGAAGGCGTGACGGCGTTTCGGCCGGAAATGGCAGTTCACGGCCGCTTTGGCCAGCCCTGTCCGCGCTGTGGTTCGCCCGTTCAACGTATTCGCTACGCCGACAACGAAACCAACTACTGCCCCGCCTGCCAGACCGGCGGCAAGGTCCTCGCCGACCGCAGCCTTTCGCGATTACTTGGGTCGGACTGGCCGCGCACCCTCGACGAACTCGAAGCCCTCAAACGCCGCTGATGAGCGCGCGATGATGCGAATGAACGCGGATTACTTATGAGTAACACTTCCGCGCCATATCCCTTGTTTTGCCTTGACATAGCGTTTGTCACTCGCGCACAGTGATCTCGATGGCTCCCGTCAGAACTGCCGGCGGTGATCTCTGTCTGTGGGAATGCAGTGTGACGGAGCCGGACGTCAATCCTTTTAATGGAGAGTGCTCGAATGCTTGTGGCAAATCTTTTCGCGATGCTGTTCATGGCGCCAATCACCGGTCATTTGCTGACCTTGGTTGTCATTTCGGCCGCAGCGCAGTGTTTTCTTGGAGCTGTCTGGTATGGAGTGATTTTCAAGAAATCCTGGAAGAAGCTCGTCGGGCTCGCCGAAGACCAAAAGCCGAAGAACCAACTCATCGGAGTGGTGGTTACCTTTATCGGCTGCTTCCTGCTCTCGTTCGTGTTGGCGCATATTTTGGGTTGGAAGATTTCGATTACCGCTACGGACGGAGCCGCAATCGGCGTTATTTGCTGGTTTGGCTTTATGGCGCCGCCGCTCTTTGTGCAGCACGTTTTCGAGAACCGGCCCGCCAATCTCTTCGCCATCAACGCCGGCTACTGGCTTCTGGCCATGGGTCTGGGCGGCGCGATCCTGGCGGCATTCCACTAAATCGCTGCTCCGGTTGTGGCGCACCTGCCCCGGTACGCTTGGGGGCAATTCTCCTCGAGGGGAATTGCCCTTTCATGCCCTGGCTGTTTAGAACGCCATTCGCCGGGATAGGAAAAGCGGATCCTGAGCTGACAACACCCTCTCGGATGCATGCAGGGCATTGCAGCAAGTCATTTCTCTGCTGGCCGGTCCAGTCAAAAAATGCCATGGCCTGTCTGCGCTTATGGCCGTAAAATCTTCCTATGGCACGATCAATCATCACAACGGACGGTGCGCCGGCCGCCATCGGCCCTTATGCGCAGGGCGTGCGTGTCGGCAACCTTATCTTCACCGCTGGCCAGGGCGGGCTCGATCCCGTCACGGGGCAGGTCGTTCCCGGCGGCATCAAGGAACAGACGGAGCGAACCATCGCAAACCTGAAAGCCGTGCTCGAAGCCGGGGGCAGCAGTCTGGGCCAGGTCGTCAAAGCCACCGTCTTCTTGAAGGACATGAACGATTTCGCGGCCATGAATGCGGTGTACGCGTCGTTTTTTGAGAGCGACTCCGACACTCTGCCCGCGCGCACCACGGTTGAAGTAGCGCGGCTGCCTCGCAACCTGCTGGTCGAAATCGAAGTCGTTGCCGAGGTCTGACTCGTGGTTCGTGGCTCGTGATTCGTGATTCGCGACAGTCCAAGCGCACGATCCGCGAATCACGATCTCTTCAGGAGGTCTGTCTTGAGCGATTCCCAGGAAAAGGTTGTCCACAGCGACGCTGAGTGGCGCTCCATGCTCACTCACGAGCAGTATCATGTGCTGCGCGAGAAGGGAACGGAGCGTCCCTTCACCGGCACGCTCACGGAAAACCACGAGACCGGCAACTATCACTGCGCTGGCTGCGGCACGCTGCTCTTCTTGAGCGGCGCCAAGTTCGACTCCGGGTGCGGCTGGCCCAGCTTCACGATCCCTGCCGATTCAAAAGCCGTGGTGGAGCACGAGGACACAAGCTTCGGCATGAAACGCATCGAGGTTACATGCGCCCGTTGTGGCGGTCATCTCGGCCACGTCTTTCCCGACGGCCCGCGCCCCACCGGCCTGCGCTACTGCATCAACTCCGCGTCGTTGACATTTGCTAAAGCAGAGAAGTAAGTCCGCTCGCGCACTGCGCTCTCCGCGCACAACAAAACCCCGTCCACCAAGGACGGGGCCTCACGATTCTTGACCAAAACCTGAAAGCGCGGTACGCCGCCTACGCCTTGGCGACCTTTCCGCTCTTGATGCAGGATGCGCAAACGCGAATCCGTTTGGGCGCTCCGTTGACGAGCGCCTTGACTGCTTGCAGGTTGACATTCCAGCGCCGGCGCGTCACGTTGTGCGCGTGCGAGATGTTATTGCCGAATTGCGGACCCTTGCCGCAGATATCGCAAACTTGTGCCATGGTTGAACTCCAGATTTTTCAAGGACTTTCGGCGCCGCCCAAGCAGCTGGCGCACACCCGGAATCCCGCGTCCTCGCCTTGCCGAACGTTTAGTATACCAGTCGGCGGCGCGCTCTGGCCACACGCCGCACTGGCCGCAAAGCGATCACGAATTCATGCCGTCCGAGCGCTAATTCGGCGCCGGTGTCGCGCCTGCTGCCGGCGGCGGCGTTCCCTCGCCTCCGCCCGGACCACCCCGGTGCTCCTCGCGCGGAATCACGAACTCTTCAGGCATCTCGTGGCCGCGATGGCAGGTTCCGCAGGTCACCGGTTTGCCCATGCCGTCCTTGTCCAGATCCATCGCTTTGCTGACGTAGTCCTTGTTCATCTGCTGCGTCATGGAGTACATGATCCGCGCGATCTGCTTGTCTGGCTTGGAGTCGTCGGCGAAGTTCATGCGCGGACGCCCATTGGGGCCCACATTTTTGGGGTCGGCCGTGTGGCAGAAATCGCAGTGCACGCCCAGCGAACCCGCCCATGTCTCCATCGTGTCGCGCACCTGGCGGCCGGTCAGGTCCTTGGGCAGCACCTGAAGGTTGGTAGGCGGCGGATAATTGCGCATCGGCCGCCCGCCCTGTGCCGAACCCTGACTCATCCCCTGCGGCGGAGGGCCCTGAGGAACTCCCGGAGCCGCCTGGTCGGCCGGTGGCGGACCTTGTAACGAGTTTTGTGGCGCGGTTTGCGGCGACTGCGCCCCGGTCGTTGCGGCAAGAACCGCCGCGGTGAGCAATGCTACTGCGGCAGCAGAAGGAAGCAGGGAAGTCATTTTCACGTGCAGGAATTCCTTTCGTGGGCCTGGAGCGGGCACCGGGAAGTGGTGTGGTTGCAGTTTAAGGGACGGATGGGAGGCGTGGAAAGATGTTGGTGCGGATTTGCGGCTCAGAGGCTGGAGGCAAGGCTTCGCGGTTGAGGGATTTCGGCCCGGAGACAAAGCTGTTTCCAGCGATCGTAAAGCGCAGGGGCAACTCGGCAGCGTGACGGATGCCGATGCGAGCTGTCACCAGCACGCGACCTGCGCGCGTTCCGTCGTCGCGCAGTTGCAGTGGCGACTTGGGATCGATCAAATCCAGTCCATTGTCCGTGCTGCGTGTAATCCCCAGCGCCTCGCACAGCCGGCCGGGGCCGCTGGTCAGCTCCTTCAGGTTGCCCCATCCTGCCTCCGTGCCCCATCCATCTCGCGTCTTTTGCGAGATGGGTGGGAAACCCCTCAGGCCTCGGTTCCGCGCCATCTGCTCCAGACCCTCCACCGGCTCCAGCGCGCGTATCAGCACGCCCCCGCCATGGCCCTCGCGCTCGCATGAGACATTCATGCAGGAGTACATCCCATAAATGAAATAAACGTAAGCATGCCCCGCCGGCCCGAAGAGCACCTGATTTCTCGGTGTGGGGCCGCGATACGAATGCGCCGCCGGATCGGCAGTTTTCTCGTGCGGTCCCAGGTAGGCCTCGACTTCGACGATGCGCCCGGCAATGAGCTTCCGCTCTTTTGTCTTTCGGACCAGTATCTTGCCCAGCAGTCGCCGCGCCACGCGCTCCGGTGGCGCTTCAAAGAAAGCGCGCTGCAGCAACTGCCCCGGCAGTTCGCTCTTTTCTCTCCGCCCCACGCAGCTTGCTCCCAACCCGGCTCCGCTAACTCCGCTAACCCCGCTAACCCCGCTAACTCCGCTAACCCCGCTAACCCCGCTAACTCCGCTAGCTCCGCTACAACCCCTTGATCAGCGCCAGCACCTCTTCGGCGTGGCCCTCGGGCTTCACTTGGGGGAAGACGTGCAGCAGCTTCTGGTCCAGGCCGATCACAAACGTCGTCCGCACAATTCCTATCACTTTCTTGCCGTACATGTTCTTTTCTTTCAACACATCAAACTGTTTGCAAACTTTCTCGTCTACATCAGCAAGGAGAGTGTACGGGAGGTCGTACTTGGCGCGGAACCTGGCCTGCGCCTTGGGCGTGTCGCGGCTGATGCCCAGAACCACCGCGCCCGCCGCCTGCAGCTTTTTAAAGGTGTCGCGAAAGCCGCAGGCCTCAATGGTGCAGCCCGGAGTGTCGGCCTTAGGGTAGAAGAAGAGAATCACCGGCTTGCCGGCATAGTCGGAAAGGCTTACGGTTTTGTCCTCGTCAGTTTGCAGCGTGAAGTTGGCGACTTTCTTATTGAGTTCCATGGGGAATATCCTCGCTATAGACGGTGCGGGCCGTTCAATGGATTGATGGCCGCCAGGTTTGATTATTCCAGATTTGATGTTTGTCGAAGGGTGGAAAGTGTCATTGCGAAGTACAAGTCGCTTGTGGATAACGCTCGCAGCGTCGCTGGCCGCCGCGCTCCCCGCCGCCGCACAATATCCCGGCCAGATCACCAACGCCGAGAAAAACGTCCCCACGCTGCGCGCCATCGCGGTCTTCGAGTGGACCGGCGACGAAGCTAAACCCAAGACCAGCCGCCTCGTGCCCATCTGCATCTATGACGGCCACGACCTTCAGGACGCGGATATCTATCTCGCCCGTCCATTTCCGCTCTCCCTTACGAGCGATGTTGAGTACCAGTTGTTGCAGGACGGCAAACCCTTAGGCCTTTTCGACATTGAAACCGCCGCGCGCGAGCAGGGCTCCTGGGTCGGTTACGGCAAGCACCTGCCGCTGCCCGTGGCGAAACCAGCGCCCAGGCAGGTGGCAAAAATCGACGAATACGACGATGCCCAGAGCGACACACCCGTCCTGCACCGCAAGCATCATGCCGGTGACGCGAGTTCGGGGAGCGGCGGTTCTTCCGGCGATTCCGGCCCCGACCCCAATGCGCCGCCGCCCGATCCCGATCGTCCCACGCTCCACAAGGGCGGCGATGCCTCTACCGGCAGCTCGGGTGGTAGCACGACCACGAATTCCGGTGGCGGCTCAAGTTCCACGCCGTCGTCCGGCTCCAGCAGTCCCACACTGCATCGCGGCGGCGACGCGTCCGGCTCCAGCACCGGTGACACGTCGAGTTCCGGATCAGGCTCGAGCTCGGCGTCGGATCCCGATCGTCCCGAACTCCACCGCTTGCCCGATAGCTCGGCCCCGGACAGCACATCCGCGAGCGGCTCCAATCAACCCAAGCTCAAAAGGAAGAAGAACAGCGAAGACGAGAGCTACGTAAATAGCGTCGAAAAGTCGAGCGATCCTGACCGCCCGCATCTGTTTCGCGGCAAGTCCGCAGGCTTTGATGGCCCTGTCACGCCCGGCCTGTTAGGCCTGCCGCCCGACATGCATCAGGAAGTCGCCGTCTCCGATCGGACCGACCGGCCCGAGCACGTATGGGATTACATCTGGGCCAATTCCGATGACGAAGCCAAGATGAAGGCCGCGATGGAAGACATTGCGCGCACGGCGTTGGGTCTCAATCCGCCCCCCGCGCCCGCCAAGCCCGCGCATAAAACAACCGCCACAGCCCACAAACCCAAACAACCCACGCCGCCGCAGCCAGCGCCGCTTCTCGACGAGCAGTTCCGCGTCTTCGAGCTGGCCTATGGCTCTGGCGCCACCATGGTGCTCTCTGCGCATACCGATGGCACGGCCGCGCTGGAGAAATTCGTGACCCTGGTGGCGCAGCCAGATCTCTATGGGAACGTTGCAGTGCTGATTAAGAATGTGACCGACGCTGCTCATCTCGACGACACGCCGCGCATGCGCCTGGTGGACGCCGTCGATGCGTTGGCCGACAACCGCGGCGACCTTCTCTTTGAAATGCGCGGCTCGACCCAGCGCCAGTTCGCCCTCTACCGCGTGCTGCGAGGCGACGCCACCCGCATCTTCCTCAGTAGCGTCGACGCCATCGCCGTCCCGACTGGCCAATGATGTTCACAAATAACTTGCCTCGAAAGTGGTCAATATTGCTCACAAATTAATCCCTCAAAAGAGTGATCCTCGGAGTGTGATTCTGCTCACATCTCCTATACAATTAGAATTAGACGTAAGTGGGCACATCGACACTTTTCAAGGATTCCCCATCGCATGGCCACAGTCACTGCTTCCCCATCGCCCGAAACCGTCCCTGTCACTCCGGGTCCGCTGACTTCCGCAATTCCAGAAACGGTCGTACCCAGCGAGTCGAGAGCGGTCCCCAATTGGCGACACGTTCGCATGGGCCGCGCCGCCGCAGTCAGCGACGGATTGAGCTGGCCAATGGTCCTCGTGATGGTGATCTTTCACGTGGGTGCCATCGCTGCGCTCTTCCTCTTTACATGGCAGCGCCTCCTGGTCATGGCAGTGCTCTACGTCCTGGCCATCAACGTGGGTATTGGCATGTGCTATCACCGCCTGCTCACGCATCGTGGCTACCAGGTGCCCAAGTGGATCGAATATGTCATGACGGTGTTCGCTACGATGTCGCTTGAGGGCGGGCCCATCTTCTGGGTCTCCACGCATCGCGTGCATCACCAGCTCAGCGACAAGGAAGGCGATCCGCACACCCCGCGCGAAGGCGGCTGGTGGGCGCATGCCGGGTGGATACTTTTCGGCCAGCCCTTGCACTTGCAGATCAAGGCGCTCTCACGCTACTCGCCTGACCTCAGCCGCGACCGCTTCCATGTTTGGTTGAGCAAATACCACTGGATGCCGATTACTCTCAGCGCCATTCTGCTGTTCACCCTGGGTTGGGTGTGGGGCGGATTTGTAAATGGCGTTGCCATGTTCCTTTGGGGAGCCCTGCTGCGCGTCACGCTTGGTCTTCACGCCACCTGGCTGGTGAATTCCGCAACCCACATGTGGGGCAGCCGCCGCTTTGAAACCCGCGACGACTCGCGCAACAACTGGTGGGTCGCCCTGCTCACCGGCGGCGAGGGCTGGCACAACAATCATCACGCGCATCCGGTTTCCGCGCGCCACGGCCTCAAGTGGTACGAGATCGATCCCAACTTCTGGGGCATCTGGATACTGGCTAAGCTAGGCATCGCCCGCAAAGTCCAGGTGGCAAAGTTCGACCCGAAAGACCCCAAGCCCGCAGGGTTGTAGTCTTCCTTGATCCTGTCATCCTGGGCGGAGCAGGTCGCGCGGCGATCTGCGAAGTCGAAGGACCTGCGCTTGCTTTTCGCTCCTTCACTCTCTCACTCGCCTTCTCGCTCTCTTAATCCCTGCCTTATTGATTCACGCCGCTGGCTAGGAATCCGCCGTCCACCACCAGGATTTGCCCCGTCACAAACGAAGCGCCGTCTGAGGCGAGATAAACCACCGCGCCGATCAGCTCCTCCGTCTTGCCGAACCGCCCCATCGGCGTGCGCATCAGCAACTCCTGCCCGCGCGGCGTCGAATCCAGCAGTTGCGCATTCAAATCTGTGCGGAAAACGCCCGGCGCAACCGCATTCACCGTCACGCCTTTCTTCGACCACTCCACGGCCAGCGACCGCGTCAGCGACGCCACACCGGCCTTGCTCGCCGCATACGCCGCCACTTCGCTCAACGCCACAAAGCTGTTCAACGAGGCAATATTAATGATTCGCCCGTAGCCGCGCTCCAGCATCGATCGGCCGAACACCTGGCAAGCGCGCAGTGTCCCTGTCAGATTCACATTCAGGATGTTGTTCCATTCCGTCTCTGCCAGATCGAGCGTAGGCGTGCGCTTGATCATGCCCGCGCAATTCACCAGGATGTCTACCTTGCCGAAGGTTTCGAGCGCGGCGGCAAGCAGCTTTTCGAGCGATGCGCGGTCGCCCACATCCGAGGCGATGCGGATTGTTTTCCGTCCTCGCGCCTCAATCTCTTTGGCGGTGTCATCCACTTGTTGCTGGCGGCGCGCGGTGGCAATCACATCCGCGCCCGCGTCGGCCAGGCCCAAACTCAGCGCCAAACCGATGCCCGATGTGCCTCCGGTTACAACCGCGACTTTGCCTTCAAGGCTGAACACCTGAGGGTTCATTCGATCTCCAAGGGGAATGATTCCGATTCGTGCCGCAGAAACTCGCTGCTTCCAGCTTAACTTCTCGATAAGCCTGACTGATGCCCAACGCTGGAGAAGCTAGAAGCTAGGAGCTAGAAGCTGTATTTCAGATGCCGCGCCCCAGAAACACCGGCGCAATGTGCCGATCATACAAGTTCTCCGTCACATTTTTCGCGATCACAGCCTCGTTGGCCTCCAGCAGATTCAGATAGCGGGGCCCCATCTTCGCGGCCACTTTGAATCCCACGTGCAGCAGTTGCCGCACGCTGGGATTGTAAGCGGGGTCGCTCTCCACATGCCGCAGCGCGGAAGTGTACTGCTCCGATGTCCACCTGCGCACCTCATCCGCCGACGGCAGCTTGGCCGGATCGATGTCGATCACCGTCGCATAGGGTCCGCACAGCTCCTCGCGATGCGCCAGAGCTTCGGCATACACTTCCTTGGCCAATGCCAATCCTTCGCCGCCCGCTTCGGCCAGCCCGATCAGTTCCTCCAGCCACGTGGTTCCCGCGGTCTTCAGGTGCACGCCCACGTCGAACCGTTTCATGGTCGCGTGGATGGCCGGATAAATCGAGAATTTGTCGCTGCCCGAGTGCACACTCAGCTTCAGACCGTCCGGCAGCCCGTATTGCTTCACCGCGTAGGCGATGGCCGCCACATCCAGCGCCATTTCGCGCTCGAATTGCGCCACGTCGCCCACGTAATCCACGCCCTTGTTGAAGCGCCCGCTGAATTTGGGCGCAATGGTCTGCACGGGAATGCCTTCGTCGGCAATCGCCGCCAGAATGATCAGCAGTTCCACGGGGCTCTGCGCGCGATCGGTCTCATCCATCGAAACTTCAGGAATAAAGTTGCCCGCGCCCTTCGCGTTCAGTACGATGCGATGCACTTCACCGGCCTTCTTCACTGCGGCCAGAAATTTCTGCGCAGTTTGCTCCAGCAGCAGCGGCGTAATTTCAAAGGCCTGGTCGGCTCCTGCCAGTTCGATGCTCCCCTTCAGCTCGGGATGCTTCTTGACGAAGCTCTCAATATCGGATGCCTTTGCGGGTTGGCCGATAAAGTCGGCCACGTCGAAGGTGAAAAAGTCGCACGGAGCAAGAAAGCGTTCCACCGTCGCGGCCGTAATGTGGTCGGCATCGCAGAAATACGGCAGCTTCCATCCCAGCGCCTTCACCGCCGCATCGGCCGCCGCCCTCACGCTCGAGGGTTCTGAGCCGATGATGTTGTGTTCGCGGTTCGACTTGTTCCAGACCGGAACCACCTCGACTCCCTGTTCGAGAACCTTCACGCATGCCTGCAACTGCGCCTTGGCCTGGTGGGCAAACCGGTCGCCCACACCTACTGAATATTTGTTCAGCTTCAACCCTTGATCTCCCATAACCATCTCGTCTTATTTGATTCCAAATTCATAGACGCGCGCCAACGGCACCAATAAGAGCCGTGCCCTTTCAAAGCTGACATCGCCCCTGCGTGGCTCCGCTCTTATCTCGCATCTCTACCCCGCGCTAGAGCGTGGGGCTAACAACCATTGCGCCTACGGCGCGCTTGACACTGCTAAAGCCGTCGCCTCGTTACAAAACCGATTCTTGAAACAGGCTCTAGCCGGCATGGGCGACTGCCGTCGGAACCGCGCACTCAAACCGGCTGCGCACTGCCCACAATCCCAATCCCGGATTGGCAACAAAGAAAATCTCTTCGCCGTCGACTTGATTCCAGCCGTGATGCAATTTCTCCGGATCGTATTTCTTCGTCATCGCCTTCAAGTCGCCGTATGCAAAGCCCACACCCTCGATCTCTTCGCGGCTCAACTCGGCGGGGCACCACACAATCTTGAACCGCCCCTCCGACGAACCGTGAATCAAGTGGGCCGCCGCGCTCAGGTCCGCAGCCAGATCGGCGTTCTCGCTCACTGCTTTTAGCGTGGCCGGCGTGCCGTGGTAGCCGTACTTGCGGATCATCGCGTCAATGCCCTTATCCTCGCCGAATTCATGCACGCCCGGTCCCAGAACAATCAACTCGGCCCCATCGGCCAGCGCCATGCGCGTGCGATACACCGCCTTGTTCCCGATCCACGTCGAGTGGAACTCCTTGGGATCGAGATACACCACAGCTTTCTTGATCGGCTTGTCGAGCATCTCGAAGTTCACCTTCAGGCTCAGCTCTGAGGCCTTCAGGAAGCACTCGAGATCGTCGCCGATGTAGAGGCCGCGCACCGCGAGGCCGCCATCCTTGCCGCGACCGACGACCGTCTGCACATACACGATCGGAATCTGCCGCAAAAATTCCTGGCAGGCGCGGTTCAGCACATTGCGCACCGGGTTCTCGGCGCGGCCCATGATCCGCTCCATTCCGTACACGGCGCCCAGGTAGTGGCTGCGATTGATGCCCTCGCGTCCGCCCGTGCCGATCAGAATGTTCTTGGCGTGGTTGGCCATGCCGATCACTTCATGCGGCACCACCTGGCCGATCGACAGGATCAGGTCGAAGCCGCCCTGCGAGATGAGTTTGTTCACCTGCGCTGGCCATGTGTAGTGAAGCTTGCCTTCGGATTGTTCCTCGATGAACGATGCCGGTAGCTCCCCCAGCGTCTCAACGTCCGTGCGCCAGTTGTGGGCGCGGAACAATTCCTGCGGCATGTTGCCGAACATGTGCGCGATCTGGTCGGGCCGCATGGGTGTGTGCGTGCCCAGGGCAGGCAGCACTACCTTCAGCTTGTCGCCGTAGTGCTCCCACGCATACCGCGTCAGGTCGCCGGCGCGCGAGTGCTCGCGGCTTTGGTCGGGCGGCACAACCAGCACGTTCTTCCGCGCGCCCAGCTTGGCCAGGCTCTCCACCAGCAGCTCTTTCAGTTGCTCGGCGGACAGATCGGTTTCAGTGCTACCCACGGAACAATAGAGACTCATAAACCAAACTCCACTTTCCTAATCTCCTAACCACTAACAACTGAAACCTGACCACTGTCCTACAACCGATACGCTTTTTTCACCAGATCGTACGTCAACTGGTGTGCCAACTCGAACGCTTCATCCTCGTCCAGGCGATGCTCGGCCACCAGTCTGCCCAGAAACGCGCAATCCACGCGCCGCGCCACATCGTGCCGCGCCGGGATCGAAAGAAACGCCCGCGTGTCGTCGTTGAACCCAACCGTGTTGTAGAAACCCGCCGTTTCCGTGGCCTGCTCGCGGAAACGCATCATGCCCTCAGGACTGTCATGAAACCACCACGGAGGGCCGAGGCGCAAGCACGGATAATGACCGGCCAGCGGCGCCAGTTCCCGGCTGATCGTCGACTCATCCAGCATGAACAAAATGATGGTCAGGTTCTTGTCGTTGCCAAAGCGGTCGAGCAGCGGCCGCAGGTTGTGTACGAATTCGGTCTGCGAGGGAATATCCGCCCCCATGTCGCGCCCGTAACGCTCGAACACAAACTTGTTGTGGTTGCGCACGCTGCCCGGATGAATCTGCATCACCAGACCGTCTTCCACGCTCATACGCGCCATCTCGGTCAGCATCTGCGCGCGAAACAGCTCCTGCTCGGCCGCATCCGCCTTGCCCGCGATCACTTTCGCGAACAGCGCAGCGGCCTCAGCCTGCGGCAAGTCCGCCGTCCGCGCCGTGGGGTGCCCGTGGTCGGTTGAGGTGCAACCCAATGTCTTGAATCGCGCCCGCGCCTTCATCAGCGCATTCAAGTAGCCTTTCCACGTCGAGGAATCTTCGCCGTTCTGCTCGCCGAGCTGGGCCACGAGTCCCGCAAATCCCGTGAACGACGGATCGACCACCGCATCGGGGCGGAACGCCGGAACAATGCGCGCCTTCCAGCCCGAATCGAGGATCGCCTGATGCGCCTTCAGCGGATCGAGCGGCGACTCCGTCGTCGACAGCACCTCGATGTTGAACTTTTCGTAAAGCGCCCGCGGCAAAAACTCCGGCGTCTTCAGTTTCTCCGCGATGGTGTCGAAATAAAGATCGGCCGTCTTCTCGCTCAGCCGCTCCTTCATTCCAAACAATTCCTGAAACGCGTAGTCCAGCCAGATCCGGGTCGGTGTGCCGCGGAACAGATAGTAATGGCTGGCAAAAATGCGCCACACCCGGCGCGGATCCTTTACGACTGGCTGGCCGATCTCCAGGTCGTCCATCGAAACGCCCTGACTGTACAGCATGCGGAACACGTAGTGGTCCGGCTGCACAAAAAGCGATGCTGGATCGGGAAACGGCTCATTCGTGGCAAACCATGCCGCCTGCGTATGCCCGTGGGGGCTCACAATGGGCAGGTTGCGGATGTGTGCATACAGTGCGCGGGCTACTTTGAGGGCGCTTGATTCAGAAGGAAATAGGCGATCGTCATGGAGCAACATGGCGTTTATTCTACCTCGTATAGGTCGTTCTGCGGCCGCTGGCGGCCCTTGAGGTCAGACCACAAGTATACACTCCCGGCCCCGCGCCGTTCTGGCCCGCCACCCCCCGCGTAGAGCCGCAAGTTTATCCAACCAAACCCTCTATTCAGTGATAATCTCGCTGTGATCTCAATTTTCAGTTTTGCAGCAAGGTGTGTGAACGTATGCCGCGCGTGAAAGTGGAAGAACAAACGACGCATCGCACCATGCAAGTGGTGAACCACATCCGCTCCCTTATCGAAAACGGCACCCTTCAGCCGGGCGACAAAATTCCGCCGGAACGCGAGTTGGCGCGTTCCCTCAAGATCAGCCGCGCCAGCCTGCGCACCGGCATCGGTTACCTCGCCGCCATGGGCGTCATGAAAATCCGCCACGGCGTGGGTACCTTCGTGGCCGACGGCCCTCCCGAGTTTGGCAAGGGGTCTTTGAGCCTGATGAGCGCCCTGCATGGCTTTCAGACCTGGCAGATGTTCGAGACGCGCATCATTCTCGAGAGTCATGTCGCCGGCCTCGCCGCCGAACGCGGCAAGGAGGAGCACCACGCCGCCCTCGCCGAAGAGGTCGCCGAGATGTTCGCCGCTTTCGAAAGCCCGACCGACTATCTGATTCACGACCTCACGTTTCATCGCATCATCTCGCAGGCCTCGGCCAATCCCATTCTCGCCGCCATTATTGAAACCATCACCTCGGCGCTCTACGACAGCCGCCGCAAGACCGTAGAACTTTCCATCGACCTTCGCGAGTCCGCCGAGATGCACCGCGAGCTCTATCGCGCCATTCGCGCCCGCAAGCCGCAGGAGGCGCACAACCTCATGGAGCAGCACCTGCGCATGGCCCAGATCGCGCAGGGCATGGAACGCCCCACGGGTCGCAAAGGGTCGCCGGGAGCGGCCAAAAAAAAGCTGGGACGCGCCGTGCACGCCGCTTGATTCACGCGGTCCGTCCCGGACCTCGCGCCGCGCGTCAAGCTTGCATTCGCACACTTGGGGAAGCACCCGCCTGGTCCCAGGATGAATCAACACGGTACTGAGGTACTGATTAGGGAAAGCTTGATGAGAGCCCTCGCCAGCGCTGCGAGTCTGGCCAGTCCGCGCAAGAGCGTTTACCCGGTATGCCCTTTGCTTTCACGCGCGTAGAAAGGCGCCGCATCGCATGCTAAACTGCGCCGCAAAATCACCGGCATGTCCTCGCGTGTTTATTTTCATTTCGGCGCACACGTCGCCGCAGTTTTCATTGACCGTACCGTTTTTTCGCTATTGACAGTGATTCACCCTCTGTATGAAACTAGTCGAGCTTCGAAATGTGGTCAGACCACGTGTGCGAATTTTAAGGCTAGCCACGCGTAGCTGCATCGCGAAGCGACAAGAAACACCTATTGGAGGCATCACAATGAGGCAATTCGCCGTACGCAATCTTTTCCAGTCGAGGCAGGCAGAGCGCGGTTCCATGGCTCGCATGCTCCGTTTCGCCGCATGGAGCTCGATGGCGCTGTTGGTCATCGCCATGATGGCGCCCCTCGGCGCAAACGCACAGATGGCCGGCTCCGGAGCCATTACGGGCACGGTCACCGATTCCACCGGCGCGGTTATCGGAGGCGCCACCGTCAATGCAACCTCGGTCGATCAGAACGTGAGCACGATCCGCACCAGCACCGGAGCCGGCGACTTTACCGTGGGGCCGCTCTCGCCCGGCGAATACACATTGACGGTAACCGCCAAAGGCTTTGAGAAGTTCATCCAGGAGCACGTGACCGTCAATGCTTTGGAAACGGTCGCAGTCAATGTCAAGCTCACCGTCGGAGCCGCGCAACAGACCATCACCGTTACCTCCGCGCCCCCTGTTCTTGAGACATCCGACGCCACGCTGGGCGCGGTCATGGACAACCAGATGTACTCCAGTCTGCCGCTCTTGATGGGCGCTAATGGCGCCCCGGATCAGCGTCGCGCCACCGACTTCGCCGTGCTGATGCCCGGCGTGCAGAACACTTTGGCTTCGGGCAGCAACAACTTTACAAGCGCCTCGGGTGGCGTCAATGGCGGTAATCCCTCAGGCGGTACTTCGGAGATCTACATCGACGGCGTCGACCTGCCCAGCAACGGCTACGGCGTTGGCGACCCGCGCCTCACCTGGACGTCCTTCGGCACGGATGCGATCGACCAGTTCCAGGTGCAGACCATCGGCTACTCGGCTCAATATGCCGGCCAGGGCGTGCAGAACTACTCCATCAAGCAGGGTGGTAACCAATGGCACGGATCGGTGTATGAGTACTTCCGCAACACTTTACTCGACGCCTGGCAGCCAAACAGCAAGACCCCCACACCGACCGGGGCGGCCATTCCACCGGGAGGTAAGTGCAGCAGTGCGGCTTTGACCGCCGACACCACCTGGTGCAAGCTGGGTGGCCTCAAGCAGTCCGACCACATGGACGAGGTGGGCGCCGCTTTCGGTGGACCCATCCTCAAGAACAAGCTCTTCATCTTCGGTAACTACGGCCAATACCGCCAGTCGGCCGGCCCCAAGCCGGTGACGCAGAATTTTCCCACGCTTCCCATGATGGGCTACAACGCGACCACTGCAGCGCCGCTGGGTTACGCCGATTTCACCGGTTTTTCCGCGGCAACCCTCTACACCATCTACGATCCGATCACGCAGACCACGAGCAACTGCAGCGGCGCTGCCTGCAAGCGTAGCGGGTTCAGCACCGCGAACGTGATTCCCGGCGCCCGCCTCTCGGCCGCCGCGCAGTACATCGATAAATACATGCTGCCCTACGAGACTTCGGTCAATCAGTCGAACTACGGCAATAACCTGGTCACCGGCTATAAAAGCGGATTGTCGAACTGGTACCAGGCCGGCCGCATCGACTACAACATGAACTCCAAGAACCAGATCAGCCTGATCATCGCCTTCGGCCGTCAGGCCAGCGTGGGGCCGAATTCGGTCGGCGCCGCCAATTCCCTGGGGCCTCCGTTCAATGTTAACCAGGCTTACGCGCCGCAGACCGCCGACGATATCATCAAGGACACGTGGACGATTACGCCCCACCTCGTCAACCAGTTCTCGCTGGCCTACGCGCGTTATAAGAGCTTCTCCTGGTCGCCGAACGACGCGCAACAGTACTCGTCCAGCAGCACGGGCATCCTGAATATGCCCACCGGCCAGGCGAGTTATTTCCCGAACATCACCTTCAGCGGCGGCGTCGACGGTCCTACGCAAGAGGGCAGCTACAACTGGAATGAGAAGGCGGGCAACACCTACTCGGTTCAAGACAATTTGCAGTGGGAGTTTGGAAAGCACAACTTTACTTTTGGCGGCCAGGCATTGGCGGCTCAATTCAACATCTACTCGCCTTGGACTTACTCCAGCCCGATGAGCTTTACGTTTTCGGCCGCGCAAACGGAAGGCTACACCGCCACGGGAAGCGCGACGCCTAATACCGGCAACCCATGGGCCAGCTACATGTTGGGCGCTGTCAACACCAGTTCCGTCACGGTTGGGACACCGGGGGAAGGCGCGCGCTGGAACGACACCTCGTTATGGGCCCAGGACGACTATAAGATCACCTCCAAGCTCACCGCGAATATCGGCCTGCGCTGGGACCTCTGGCCGCCCATTCACGAAGCTCACGATCTCATCACCTGGCTCAATCCGGCCCAGACCAACTCCATTACCGGAAACCTGGGCACGTTGGCCTTCGCCGGCGGCAATTCCTCTGACGGCTTCCACACCGGCGAGCATATTCCTTCCAGCATGTGGTTGAAGAACTTTGCGCCTCGCCTCGGTTTGGCCTACGCGCTGGGCTCCAAGACCGTCATCCGCACCAGCTACGGCGTGGCTTATGCGCGTGGCGACTGGATCAGCAGCGCGCAAAAGGGCTCGCCCTCCACGACCGGCCTCACCCCTACGGCGTCGGCTGCCAGCGTTCCCAGCAACCAGCCCCAGTTTTACTGGGATGGCACGGCCTGCACAGTGGCCGGCAGCGGCACCGGCACCTATGCCGGCGATGGTTTTACACCCTGCGGCTGGACCGGCTCGGTGGCTCCGCCCACCGCGGTTCTGCCTACCGGCGCCACTTTAGCTGAGTTAGGCACTGTGGAAACGGCGGCACTCGCGGGCAAGAACTCGGCAACCATCACCTACTGGGATCCGTATCGCGGCTCAAGGACTCCGGAGTACGAAAACTGGAGCTTCGGCGTCGAGCGTCAGTTGACCAGCGACATGTCGGTCTCCGTCAACTACGTTGGCAGCGAGGGCCACTTCCTCTCAGTCAGCAACGCCATGTGGCAACGCAACAACAAGCTGCCGGAGTCGTATGCCGCTCTTGCCGGATACACTCTGACCTCCAGCGGAGGATCGGCCCAGACACCGTGCAGCGGCGCTACTTGCCTGTACCCGGTGCTCGGCCAAAAGGCGACCACCACTTACCTGGGGATGGCAGCAACCGACGGCTTTGTGCCCGCGAACGGCTATTCCGGCGGTACCGGTACCTACTACGCCAGCAACTCCGTCTACCAGTACTACCTGCCCTACCCGCAGTTCTCGGGCGTCAGCGATACCACTAGCTTTGTGGGCAACGAAAACTGGAACGCGCTCGAGATCATCGTCAGGCAGCGTCCGTCGCATGGCCTCAACTGGATGGCCAGCTACACCTGGTCAAAGTCGATCGACGACCTCGGCACCTTCCGCGTCTACGACAACACCCGGCTCGACCGGTCGCTCTCAGCGGCCAGCCAGCCTCAAAACCTGACCGTCACCGCCGTCTACGCGCTGCCCATCGGCAAAGGGCACTGGGGCGGCGATAACCCGATCTACCGGCAGGTCGCCAGCGGCTGGGCCGTGTCCGGCATCGGCACCTACCGCTCCGGTCTTCCCATGCTCGTCATCGGCAGTGGTTGCGCCGGCAGCAGCATTCTCAACACGTGCATGCCGAACGTCGTCGCTGGCCAGGCTGGCCGCCAGAATACCTATGGCAAAACAGCAAGCGGAGCCAAGGTGAACTGGGATACGAGTTCGGCGAACTACATCGGAAACGTCGGGTACATCAACCCTGCGGCCTTCACCGTAACCGTTGCCGGCACCTGCAAAACCGACGGCAGCGTTGGATCGTATCAGACCATGAACGGCCAGGCCTATAACGTCTGCGGCGGCCCCGCCGACTACGTTCCCGGCAACGCAACCCGTGTGGCGCCGTTGAACCTGTGGGCGCAGGACAAGCCCAATCTCGATATGTCCCTGAGGCGGACCTTCCCGATTTATCGTGAGTGGAACGCCGCCTTCGACATCGACATGAGCAACGTCTTTAACCACGTCATTTACAACGGACCGTCGGGCCTCACCGTGCAGGGTCCCACCAGCGCGACCTTCGGCACTATCTCCAGCATCAGCAATGCTCCGCGTGACGTGCAGGCTTCTCTGCGCATCAGCTGGTAAACCTCAACCTGTTTCTTGTTACAAGGTGCTGCCGGTTTCCCGGCAGCACCTTTTTCTTTCCAACTGCTGCCGGAACTCGCTGCTCGACGCCGATCCGGAGAGGCAACTTTTTTGGCTCCGCTTTGCACTAAATTTCCCCTTCCGCGCGCATACTGTGCTCATTGGCATTCAGCTAGTCGAATCGCGATCCACGGTTCACAGTCCAGGAACCACGAGTCGCGAATCACGGCTCCTAAGCCATTTGTTCTCTAATATCTGCGGGTAAGGATATGTCTTTTCAAATATTTACGCGGCAACCAACTGTCTAAGCTGTTGAAACTAAGCTGCTTATTTACAGAAACTATGGGGGGAGAGGGGGGTGCCCGGTGGGTACGGACCGGGCGGACCTCCGACAGATTAGACCGGGCGGATCTCCGACAGATTAGACCGGGCCGGCGCCATCCAGGCCCGAGGCAGACTCCCGCTGGCCAGAAGATTTAGTCGCTCCTGAAAAAGTCGATTTCAGGAGCGACTAAAATAGAGTCCGCATGAAAACCCTCCGCCTTCTTGCCTGTCTCGCCGTTCTCGCCTTCACAGCTCGGAGCGCATTCGCCGGTCCACTCGCCGCCAGTGCCGATCCGCTCCCCTGGTCGCAGCGCGCCGCCAACGCTGCCATCGCCCGCTGGCCCGACGGCCACACCGCTCCCGCCGGTTCGCCCGAGGCTTGGAACTACGAGCTCGGAACGCTGCTCGAGGGCATGGATTCCGTGTGGTTGTCCAATATCGATCCGCGCTACTTCAATTACATCCAGAGCTCGGTCGACGCCCTCATCGCGCCCGACGGTTCCATCCCCACGCTAAAGCCTGAGGAGCATCAGCTCGACAACATCCTTCTCGGCCGCCAGCTTCTCTTCCTCTACGGCATCACGCAGGACAAGCGCTACCTCACCGCCGCCACCTTCCTCTGGAACCAGCTTGGCGCACAACCCCGCAACGTCGAAGGCGGCTATTGGCACAAGCAGCGCTATCCCAACCAGATGTGGCTCGACGGCCTTTATATGGCCGAGCCCTTCCGCGCGGAATACGCATCGATCTCGCACCATCCCGAGGAATTCGCCGACATCACC
>Ga0302278_10001995_pt1 | contig 24268 bp, 20 predicted proteins | sample III_Bog_N3_2_FD_194543 | JGI IMG/M metagenome (GOLD analysis project Ga0302278, IMG submission 194543) | Peat permafrost microbial communities from Stordalen Mire near Abisko, Sweden - III_Bog_N3_2 | ecosystem: Environmental > Terrestrial > Soil > Wetlands > Peat | place: Sweden: Abisko... | reverse complement strand
CTTAAGCAGGGCGACGCTGGTTCAAATCCAGCCGCGCTCACCATTTTGGGTTCGTCGCATAGCGGATATCTGCACTCGCCTTTTAAGCGAAGAGACGTGAGTTCAAATCTCACCGGACCCACCATGTCATCCCATCGACGCACCCAGAGGGTACCCGCTGTCGATGGGAACCCTGACCATGAGCCTATCGTCTAACGCACAAGACGGCGTTCTTCTAAAACGCGAATCCCGGTTGGATTCCGGGTAGGCTCTCCATCAACCCGTGGTGAAACTGGAGATCACGATGCTCTCCTAAAGCATAGTTCCCGGTTCGAAGCCGGGCGGGTTGACCAGAAGTTATGCGCGTGTAGTTCAACGGAAAGAGCACAAGCCTCCGAAGCTTGAAATGGCAGTTCAAGTCTGCCCATGCGCACCACGTTTTGCGGACACCGGTCTGCGGAATTAGCCTAGCGGCTAAATCGGCTTCGCTATACCCAGTTCATCGCAGGTTCAAGTCCTGCCGTCCGCACCATTCCCAAGACCGAAATAGCTCAGTTGGAATTGCGTCCGCCCGGTACGCAGGAGCCGAGCGGTTCGATTCCGCTTTTCGGCGCTGGAAGTAATGGCTTAGTGCGGAGTAGCTTAGTTGGTTCAAAGCACTCGATCGATAATCGAGAGACCAGGAGTTCGATTCTCCTCTCCGCAACCAATTTCCAGGGGATCACGATCGGCAGCCTCACCGTTCTGGGGACGGACGATTCTGTCACGAGCAGAGAGCGATGGTCCTTGTGTTCCGCTGGCCGAGGAGATGCGCCGCATCCCCACAGATGCAAAGCAGGGCCTGCGCCCGGGCTTTTAAAATCCACATAGGCGACTATGTCATGCTATGCTACGGGCCGTCATGAAAAAGAGCGTTTTTGCCCGCGCCGAGTTGGCTGGCGCGGGCGGACTGTCCTGGGGGATTCAGGTGCAATCGGACAAGCACGCAAGGGGTATGAGACACGTTGACCTGGCGGACGTTCAGGTTGCCTCCAGCGAAACGGCACGGCGCATAAACCGTGACATCGTTCTGGAGCTGATCCGGGCTAACCCGCCGATCTCCAGAGCCGATCTGTCTCGCCAATCCGGACTGCAAAGAAGCACTGTGTCGCAGATCGTAGAGCAACTGATTGGGGAGAAGTGGGTTTGCGAAGGCGCCGTTGATTCTCCGCCGCGAGGACGCCCGTCAACTCTTCTCGAGTTGAACGACGACCTGGTGGTGATTGCCGTTGACGTCCATCCGAAGCTGGCCACAATTGCGACAGTGGACCTGAAAGGGCGATTGCTTTCGCGGTCGCAAGTGAATCTGACGACCGATCCGGCAGCATCGACGCTGCTGATGACGGACTGCATGGCACGGATGCAAAAGGCCTTGCAACACAAGACTATTGAGGGCATCGGCATCAGCCTTCCGGGGCGAGTGGATCCAGGCACCCAGCGCCTGGTATTCGCGCCGAATCTGCATTGGCCCGATTTCGACATAAAGAGAGTGATCGAAAAGAAAATGGGCCTGCCGGTAAGAATGGAAAACGCAGCCACGGCCTGCCTGCTGGCGGAACTCACGTTCAGACGAATTGACGGCATACGCGATATCGTCCTGGTGACTGTGTCGGAAGGAGTGGGAACCGGGGTTTTCGCAAATGGAAAGCTTATTCTCGGGAACCGCGGAATGGCGGGAGAGTTCGGCCATGCTCCACTCGACCCCTCCGGGCCCCTATGCTCCTGTGGACGGAGGGGGTGCTGGGAGACTTTCGCCTCGTGCCGCGCGGCTTTGAGATACTACAAGGAACTTGAGCCCCAGGGCCGTGCGATCACGTTTCACGAATTGCTGAATTTGGCCGACGAGGGCGATTCTCGCGCTGCCCAGGCATTGGAAAAGCAGGCCCTCTACATCGGGCGCGGATTGCAGTTGATTCTCTCGGGGCTTTCGCCCAGCCTGATCCTGGTTTCGGGTGACATTACCTCTGCCTGGAGTCGTTATGGCGGGATCATCGAAAACGAGGTAGCCAAGTATGCGCTGGGTGGAGCGCTGCCGCAGATTCTGCCGACACATGACGGGGAGATAGCCCGTCTCAGGGGCGCGGCGGCGCTGGTTTTGCAGCGGCGTTCCGAGCCCGAACAACTGCATGAACCGGATCGGGGATCGCATCCTGCGCGTAAAAGACCCACGCTCGGCTAGATCGCCACTTGGCGAACCGAATCCGCCTTCCCCGAATTTCGCGGCAATCTGAATCCCGCAACTCAAACTAAATATCGGAATTGCAACAAAAGGAAAAAGCGCCGCGACATGCGAACGGGGAGCCCACCAATCGAAGAATTCGATTGGCATCCATCGTTTGTTTGAGATACCGTTTTTAATTCTTGACAACCGTGCAAAAGCGCCTCTATAGTTCGTGTCGCAAATTAATGTTGACCGTTTTCGAATCTCAACTCGAAGTTCGCATTGATTTGCGCAGGTTACTACGGATCAAGTGGTCTCGGCGGATGAACAAGTCAGCCCCGCGAAATGTTCGCACAGCTCTCTATCGGGGCAGGGAGTAAGAACTTTCCGGAGGAAACTATGTCAGGAAGGCCAGAAAACAACCATCGACTGAACCTAAGTGCGACCACAACGCTCTTGATGGCGATCGCACTGCTAACCACCCTTCTTGGGATCGGCACAGCAAACGCGCAGGTACTTTATGGGTCGATCACCGGCACAGTGACCGATAAGACAGGCGCAGTGATCCCGGGTGCAACTGTAACAATCACCAATCAGGAAAACGGCGAACTCCGTAGCGCCGCAGCCAACGGATTGGGCAGTTTTGCACTTCTGGACATGCTGCCGGGATCCTACACGATATCCGTGCCTGCCAAAGGGAGCTTCGGCGGGTACAAGGAAAAGGACATTCAGATCGAGGTCAACCGCCAGGTACGCGTAGATATTACGCTGGAAGCGGCAGCAGTTTCGACCCAGATCACGGTAACCGAGGCGCCGCCGACACTGCAGACAGAAACTGCTGAGGTAAACAGTGAGATTAGTCAAACGCAGCTCACCGCACTACCGATTACCTCGTCGGAGGGCCGCAATTTCCAGTCTCTGTACTCGATTGTTCCAGGCGCCTCCTACGTGCAGGAAAAGAACTCGGTTGGCGGCAATCCAGCACGCGCCATGAGCGTCAACGTAAACGGCAACTCATACAACGGCAACTCAACTCGCCTCGATGGCGCCATGAACTCTTACGGCTGGCTGCCGTATTTGATTGCGTATGTTCCTCCGGCGGATTCGATTGAAAACGTCAGCTTCACCACCAACGCCTTCAACGCTGAGCAGGGCCTGGCAGGTGGCGCTTCGGTCAAAATCACCACCAAGAGCGGCACCAGGAGCCTCCATGGCGGCGCGTGGGAGTACTACCAGGATGCGGCGATCAATGCGCGCCCGTATACCACCGTTACCGGAGTGCTTCCAAAGAATGTTTATCAGGAATACGGGTTCAACCTTGGTGGGCCGGTCTATATTCCCAGGATTTTGACCGGCAGGAGCAAGGTCTTTTTCTTCACGAACTTTGATCGCATCACGCGGCGTCAGGCTATCAGCGGCAACGTGACCGTTCCAGATGCCAACATGATCACCGGCAACTTCTCCGAAGTGGCCTCTGGACTGTCGGCCGGCAACACCGTGCTTTACGATCCAGCGCCAACCGTTCCCTCCAGTCAGTGGATCGGAACGATCAATACGACCCAGTGCCCCACTCTCCTCTACACGAACGGCTACCTCAATTACGCCTGCCGGCCCAGCTTTACCAATGAGTACGGGGAAACCGGATCGGGCATCAACACGATTCCAACGGCGAGAATCGCGCACGCAGCATCGGTAATGATGGCGGATCTGCAGCCGATCGCCGCACTGGTGGGCACAGCAGGCGAGCCGACGGCATCCCTGTCAAACATCCTGGCCAGCGATATCGCGGGAAGAGGGATTTTTGGCTACAATCGCAACGCCTCGGACACGAAGATTACTTATGCTCCAAGCGAGACTACGCAGATCTTCGGCAAGTATGGCATGTCGCCGTACACCGGGACTGACCCGCAGCAACTCGGCGCGGCGGGCGGCGGAACCTTTGACGGCGGGCAGCCGGGCGCGGCGGCAGGCCGGATGCAGAACGTAGGCCTGGGCGTGAGCCATGTGCTCACCCCCAGCTTGGTGATGGACGCCGACTTCGGCTACACCCGCCAAAGGACGGGCGCGCAGTCCTCGCTCGACCTCTCTCTCGGCGACTACGGCACCAACCAGTTGGGCATTCCTGGCACAAATACACCCACGGGCGACTCCGACTATGTGGGTCAGCCAGGATTCGTCTTCTCCGGCTTCAATAGCCTGGGGAACCCAAACGGCTCAAATCCATTCCTCTTCCGTGACAACCAGTTTACCGGCGACGTGAACCTGAGTTGGGTTAAGGGAAAGCACTCAACCAAGTACGGTTTCACTTACTTCCATTTCGATCTCAACCACTTCCAACCCACCAGCGGCGGCGGGGTCAGTTTTCCGCGCGGCGGCTTCATGTTTCAGGGCGGCATGACCTGCGGCATCACGGCAACGGCGAAGGCCGCTACTTGCGGCGTGACCGGGTACAACACGATTGCCGACTTCCTGCTGGGACTGCCGAACAACGGCGGGGGATTTGGGGTGTCCAAGTCGCAGCAGACCTTCGATCCGAACGCCCTCCGCTGGTCCGCGTTCGCAGGCTACGCGCAGGATCAGTGGACCGTCACCCCCAAGTTCACGCTCAACTACGGCGTGCGCTACGAGTTGTATCCCGCGGCATACCGCGATAAAACCGGAGTGACCGTTCTTGTTCCCGGACTGCCTCAGACCGCAAACGTTGAGGTAGGTGGCGTGAATGGAAACCCGAAGAACTCCGGCATCGATGTGGGATACGGATTCTTTGCTCCCCGCATCGGTCTCGACTACCGTTTGACGGAAAAGACCGTAGTCCGCTCTGGCTTCGGCCTTACCTCCGACCCGGATAGCATGCGCTACCTGCGCGACGAGTTCCCTGAGGACCTTACGCCGAATTACGCCGGCACCGGTACGGGCACAATCGCGGTGGACCCGGTGAATACAACCCACTACGCGACCGGGGAGCCAATGACGCTTGCCTACGGCATTCCCATTCAGGCCGCTCCCAACTACAGCTCCGGCTTTGCATCGCTCCCCATCTCCGGAGGGACAACGACGGTTGCGCAGAACTTCCACCGCGGGTACATCGAGAGCTGGAACATTTTCGTCCAGCGGGATATCGGTCGCGACTGGGTCGCGAATGTCGGTTACGTGGGAACGCATTTTGTTCGCCAGCAGGTTGGCATCTCTCTCAATGCGGCGCCGCTGCCCAGCTCAAGCACTCTCTGCATGCCCAACGGACAATACAATCCGTCCTCGGGGCTGAGCGGTCCTTGCTCCTTCCAGGCCAACACAATCATCAACCAGATGCATTGCCCTCCGACAGGCGTTGGTGGACCGGTCTGCTACAACACCGGCGGCATCACTCTTTCCGAGCCGCTCTTCAGCTCGTCGTACAACGCGCTACAGTCGCAGTTGACGCACAATGCAGGCAGGAATGTCTCCCTGGGCGTGGTTTACACCTACTCGCACGCCATCGACTACGAAGACAATGGCGCCGGCTCGGGAGCGGAGGGCACGCATTTCAATTACCCGTCGATGTTTCGTTTGAACAGGGGAACAGCCGGGTACGATCAGAAGCACAACGCGCAGGTGTGGAGCGTCTATCACCTGCCCTTTGGATACGGCCAGAAATTTGCAAATCAGGGTCTGCTCGCCCAGATCGTCGGCGGCTTCCAGTTGAACGGACAATTCAGCCACTATAGCGGCTTCCCTTTCTCGGTAAGCGCCAGCAGCAACACGATCGGAAATATGGCGCCTGGCTTTGGAAATACATGGGCGCAGTTGATCTCTCCTTACCAGCAGGAGAGCGGCCACAATCGCGGCGCGGCCGGCGGCAGCGCACTTAGCGGCGGAAAACCATGGTTCAATCCAGCATCCTTCGCCAACCCCACCGAGCTCGCGACCACGGTTGCCGGGAACCCCGGTAACGTTGGACCCACCCTGCCAAACACCGGACGCAACTCGTTCCGCGGCCCCGGAGTGTCGATGTTCAACACGAGTCTCTTTCGCTCCATCCACCTCTATCATGAGAGCGAGTTTCAGATCCGCTTCGAGGCTTTTAACGTGTTCAACCATGCGTGGCTCAACAACCCCAACACAACCGTGGCAGGTGGTACTTTCGGTGAGATCACCAGCTTCGGCCCGCCTTACTCTCCAACCCAGGGTGCGCGCTCGCTGCAGTTTAGCGGCCGCTTCAACTTCTAATCCACCTGGCGCCACTCGCTGTTCGAGCCTGAGGTCTTCGCATGGCCTCAGGCTCGAATACGCGGCCTGAGGGGCAAACCAGCGCTTGCCGCGGATGCCTCGCTCCGTGTTCCCGACAGTTGGCCCGCATGTGATTCCACAAATCCAGGCCGGTTGTGGAATGTCCCCACTCCATTGCGATAGAGGTGATCGGATCTGCATTATTGGACTGCCTGGAATTATTACGATCCAACAACAAAATACGCAATCGACGAAGCGGGCCGGGCTAGAATGGAACGAGATCGCAAAGGTTAAGGTATTTCCGCTACGACCGGCGCCGATCCGGCGACGGATGTGAGTATCCTTGGAATGCTCTGGAGGAGAAGTATGCTGCCCGAACAATGGGAGACGTTCAAGCGAGCCGCGCGCCGCGAAAAAATGGATAAGATTCCGATGGCGCTGATCGTCGATAGCCCGTGGATTCCCGGATACCTCGGCATCAAGCATCTTGACTATTTTCTGGATCCCGAACTGTGGTTTCAATCGAACTTGAAGATCATGCGCGAGTTCCCTGACATCATCTTCATTCCCTCTTGGTGGATGGAATACGGGATGGCCGCGGAGCCCTCGATACTGGGGGCGAAGATAAAGTTCTGGCAGGACAATACCCCCAGCGAATACCAGACTCTCAGGCGCCTCGAGGATATCGACTACTTTCCCGACTACGAAGTGGAGGCCGACGGCTTTGCCGGGCTCACGCTTCACCGCATCGGCATGGCCCGCCAGCGAATTCTCGATGCCGGCTACATTCTACCCATGGTTACCTCGCGTGGCCCGCTATGCACGGCCGGGTTTGTTCGCGGCACCACGGAATTCATGATCGACCTGGTCGAAGACCCCGAGGGCGCGCACAAATTGATCGACCTGTGTACGCGCGTGATCATCGACTGGCTCAACGCGCAGCAGAAGGTGATGGGCGATGGGGTGGAGAGCATTTTCATTCTCGACGACATCGTCGGTTTCATCAACGAAGACCATTACCTGGAGTTTGCGCATCCTTATCTGAAGCGGATTTGCGATGCCTTTCCGAAGGACTGGATCAAGGTGTACCACAACGACGCGGAGGTGGACGCCTGCCTCGATCACCTGCCCGATGCGGGATTCAACGTGCTCAACTGGGGCAAGCAAAAGCACATTACGGAAGTGAAACGGCGCGTTGGCGACCGGATGTGCCTGATGGGAAATGTCAATCCGCTGGAGATTGGAGTGCGCGGGACGCCGGATGAGGTGAAGGACGAAACCCTCGAAGTGCTGGAGGGATCGGGCGGCGAGGGGATCATTCTCTCGGTAGGTGGTGGCACCAGTCCGGGAATGCCGCGCGAGAACATCCTGGCCATGCTTGAGGCCCTTGAAGAATTCAATGCGAAACGCGCCGGGACCTTAGTCTAAAAGCGCACGCCCAAGTGGAGGAACGATGCCCGATTATGCCTTGATGAACCAGTATCTCTACGAAGGCAACGCCGGCGAGGTTGGGCGCCTGACCGAGGCGGCGCTCGCCGAAGGGCGAACCGCGCAGGAAGTGCTGACGGAGGGATTGATTGCGGGCATGAGCGTGGTGGGCGAGGACTTCAAGCACAATGTGCTTTACGTTCCGGAGGTGCTGATTGCGGCGCGCGCGATGAAGGCCGGGATGGCCGTGCTGAAGCCGCTCCTGACTTCGAAAGATGGTGGCATCAAGCCCCGAGGCGTGTTGCTGATGGGCACGGTTCGCGGCGACCTGCACGACATTGGCAAGAACCTGGTGGGCATGATGGCCGAGGGCGCGGGATTTGAGCTGCACGACATTGGTGTGGATCAGAGTGTCGACAAGTTCATGGCCGCGGCAGAGAAGTGCAAACCAACCATCATCGGCATGAGCGCGCTGTTGACGACGACCATGATGTACATGAAGACCGTGATTGACGGCTTCGATGCGGCCGGCTTGTCTCACATCAAAATGGCGATCGGCGGCGCTCCCATCAGCCAGATGTTTGCCGACGAAATCGGCGCCGACGGATACGGCGCGAACGCATCCGCCGCAGTGGACTTGTTCTTGCGGCTTGCGGCACAGGAGTAAACACGAGTGACCACTTACAAGGTTTTGTATTGGCAGGAGATCCCCACTCAAATCAAGGCCGAGGATGAGGCGGATGATGTGACCGTGATGCTGGATGGGAGATTCATGGCACAGGTGGATATTCTCGCCGCCAAACGCGGACTGCAAGCTGCGGACGACTACCTTGCGCAGTGGAAGTGGAGCGAGGAAGAAGAACGCGAGGGTTCCGCGCGCGAAGTGGCGGAAGCGGTGAAAGCCGAACTGGAAGCGAAGGGCTGGTAGGAAATATCCAGGCATGGCCGTTACCCTCACCATCAACGGGCAATCGATTCAATCGACGGACGGGCGATCCCTGTTCGATTATGCCGAAGCCATGGGCATCGACGTGCCCACATCCTGCCGCAAGCAAGGCAAGTGCAAAGAGTGCATGGTGGAAGTGGTTGACGGGATGAGCGCACTGTCGGCGATTGCCGAGCCGGAGCGTCATCTGAAGGGCAATTTTCGCCTGTCGTGCCAAAGCTGTGTGACGGCCGCGGAAGGCCACGTTCGCTGCCATACGATGCGGCGCGGCCACATGCGCATCGAGCGGCACTCGTTCGGGCTGCCAATCGGCAATCGGGAGCTCGCACTCGATCCCGCGGTTACTCGCAATGGAGATCGGATCCTTATCGACGGTGTGGAAGTGGAACGCTCCACTGGGCCGATTCTTGGAATCGCGATGGACCTCGGGACTACGACGGTTGTGTTGCGCCTGTTGGACCTGGAAACCGGCGAACTGATCGCGAACACATCGTTTGAGAATCCGCAGCGTTTCGGCGGATCTGAAGTGATGTCTCGCATCGCCTACGACACGGAACATCCCGGCAAGTTGCTCATGCGTACGCTGGCCGGATACCTTACTCACGCGATAGAAAAGTTCCCGGTCGATCCGAAAACCATCTATGAAATGGTGGTGGTGGGCAACTCGACCATGCGCGATCTCTTCTTCCGCCAGAGCGTGTATTCGATTGGGCAAACCCCTTACCAATCGATTACTGAAATCGAAATGGCCGAAGGCTTGCGCACCACCACCAGCCTGTCCCAGAGTGGGCTGCGCAGCCTGTTGCCGATTCATCCCAAAGCTCGCGTGTACGGCGCGCCTGTGATCAGTGGCCATGTGGGAGCGGATGCTGCCGCCTGCATGCTCGCGGTGGATCTGGCGCATGAGGAACGGCTTATCGCGGTGATGGATATCGGGACGAACACCGAGTTGATCGTGGGCAACAAGCATCGAATTCTGGCGGCTTCGTGCCCGGCGGGGCCGGCCTTCGAGGGTGGAGCGATTGCATGTGGAATGCCTGCCTTGGATGGAGCCATCGAAGCGGTTGCGATTGCAGATGATGGGACGTTTCAGCTGAATGTAATCGGGGGCGTTTCGCCTGAAGGGATCTGCGGTTCCGGCCTGGTGGACCTGCTGAGCGAACTGCTCCGCACCGGCCGCATGAACGATATGGGCCGCTTTGAAGATGATATTCACCGAATCGCGCTGCACCATGGCAACGCGCCCGACGAGGACATTTTTCTGCTGGAGAGCGACGTGAATGAGTTGGCTCAGGCCAAGGGCGCGAATGTTGCCGGCTTACACGCGGTCTTCTCAAGCTATGGAATCGAGTTTGACGACGTCGAGGTCTTTTATTTGGCGGGAGGGTTCGGACGCAACATCCGAGTTGAAGCTTCCAAGCGCATCGGGCTTGTGCCCAGTCTCAATTCATCGAAGATAGTGCAGGCCGGTAATACCGCAATTGAAGGCGCAACCATCGCCCTGCTCTCAAAGCGGATGCGTCAGGAATTGGAAGACCTGGTTAAGAGGGTGGAGCACTGCCGCCTTGAAACTCACCCTGACTTTTTCAATTTCTTTGTGGAGGGCTGCCAGTTCAAGCCTGTGGAGCCGATTCCATGCGCGAAATAGCCGAGTCCATCGAATTGGCCGGCACGCTTTCCAATGTGAGCGTGTTGCCGAAGGAGTTTGTGCGTCTGCTCGGCTACCCGCGCGGCTGGGTGCTTGAAGGGCGTGCTCTTGAATTGGCGGATTGGGCGCGAGACTGGTACGCAAGGAACGGCCGGCCATGGTTCTATGCGCGGCAAGCGGAGAGCTTTGAAATCGACGGCGATTCCATTTGGATTGATGGAGTGCAGTTCACCTGCAAGCGGCTGCAGGGCACGCTGCGGCAAGCTGAGGCCCACAGCGTAATACTTGTTGCTGTTGGCGCCGGTGCTGAGGCCGAGGAGGAAGCTCGCTGGCGCTGGGAGACTGAAAGACCGGATGAATATTTTTTCCTGGAGATATTCGGTTCCGCGGTCGTGGAGCATCTCGCCACTTCAATCGGAGCTCGTCTTTGCGACTGGGCCGAACAGAACGACATGGCGGTGCTGCCCCACTATAGCCCTGGCTATTCAGAGTGGGATGTGGCGGAGCAAGCACGATTGCTTGAGTTGTTGAAGCGGACGCGCAATGAGCCTTTTCCTTCTCCCGTAGAAGTGTTTGACACTGGCATGTTGCGCCCCAAGAAGACACAGTTGGCGGTATTTGGATTGACACGCAACACCGATCGCCTGCGTAGGCTCACAGACCTTGTTCCTTGCGAAAATTGTTCGTTTGGCCCCTGTCAATACAGGCGCGCGCCGTATCGGCGAGCTCCGCGATCATCGGGCGAGCAACTTCCGATTCAACCTCCCGTGCTGGACCAAGACGCCGCGTACACCGTGAATCGAAGGGCCTTGAAGCGCTGGGCTGAGGAGCGTCTTACACTGCAGGTTAACAAGGACGGCTCGCTCGACGCACTGTTCCGCTATGAGGGAACCACTTGCACCAACATGGGGCGGCCGCTGACGTTTCACTACAACGTGAAGCTGGGTCCGCGCGCCGACGGATATACGATTCGGGAGCAGCGATGCGCCCCGGCCGCGGGCGACACGGGCCACAAAGCCATGTGCCAGTATGTGGAGAATCCGGCAGGCATGATGACCGCTATCGACAGCGAGAAACCGCTGGGCGGAGAACGGTTGAACGCTGTCTTGCAATGGCGGCGCGAACCGTGCGCAGCGGGTTGCTATTGTGTCGCTTCAAGCCGCGATCACAAATGGGGCCTGGTTCTCGAAACCATTCACTACGCTCTTGTGCAAAAGGAACTGGGACAGGATACGGAGCCATGATAAAGAAACTGTTGCAGGACACAATTCGGGATTGGCCGTTGCTTGGCGACGGAGCTATGGGTACGCAGCTTATGATTGCCGGGTTGGAACAAGGCAATTGCGGTGAGGCGTGGAATCTTACGCATCCTGAAAGGGTACTCGCCATTCAGCGCCGCTACGTTGAGGCCGGCTCCGACTGCCTGATCACTAACACATTTGGTGGGTCGCGCATCATGCTCACTCGCCATTCCGAAGCCGATCACGTTGTTGAAGTCAACAAGGCGGGAGTCGAGATCGCACGGCAGGCCTTCGGAGACAAGCAAGGCTATGTGCTTGGGGACATCGGACCGTTTGGAGGCCTGCTCAAGCCATTCGGAGATTTCACTGAGGAGCAGGTGCGAAGCGCCTTCGAGGAGCAGGCTGGTGCTCTGGTCGAAGCAGGGGCTGACGCCATCATTATCGAGACGCAAACGTCGCTTGAGGAACTTCTGATCGGCATTGAAGCAGCTCATGCGGCAGGCGCGACGTGCATCATCGGGTCAATGGCATACGACGTAACTCTCGATGGCTCGACCTTCCGCACCATGATGGGCATTGAACCCGAACGAGCAGCTGAATTCATGGAGGAGCACGGCGCGCACATTGTTGCCCTTAACTGCGGCACCGGGATGGAGATGGAGCGCGCGCGCGATGCGGTGGAGCGCTATAGAAGCGTAACCAGCTTGCCGGTGATGGTTCAGCCGAATGCCGGAAAGCCCCAGTTGATCAATATGAAAGTCGTTTACGACGAAACGCCGGAGCAGATGGTGAAAGGCCTGATCCCGCTACTGGAGGCGGGTGCAAACATTGTAGGTTCGTGCTGCGGCAGCACTCCGGAGCATATACGCGCGTTCAGAAAAGTGATGGACGAGTTTCTGGAATCAAAGGGCATTCAACGCCAGGGAGGTCAACATGAAGGTAAAGATCTGTGATGTGAATCCAGACGCCGAGGGCAAGCTTCCGCAGCATACCGGCGATAAGTCGGGCATCGGAGTTCACTATGTCGACGCCTGGATCAAGCCGATGAATGGGAAACTCGAAGATGGGACCGCGGTGAAGTGCAAGCGCCGAGGATTGAAGATCGTTCTCTCCGCGGGCGGCAAGAAGGGCGAAGGCCTAATGCGTCGAATCGACACAAGCCCGGACCCGATTACGATGCTGAGCGCAGCCTTGCAGGAGGCCGCCGCGGCCGCAGGCATTGAGCTGACGGTGGAGAACGGAGCGATCTTCCTCGCGGTTTGAAATGCGGCTTGCGCCCCGGATTCGTGAACGCCTCCAGCGGATGCCTCGCCATCAACCCCAACGGATGCATGGGCGGCGTAACTCAAGGCTGCGACTACGCCAGGGTTGAAGGATGGAACAACATGGGCCACAGCACCGGCGCGGTTTCCTACGGGCCCCTCTGCTTTGACAACGTGCCTCCAGACACCAAATTGATCCCGGACGGCACGCTTGCCGGTGCTGTTTATACAACGCCCGTGTCGGTATCCTTCATCGCTACCGATGCTACCAGCGGAGTGAAGACCACATGCTCTTCGATCGATGGAGGCGCCTATTCCGTCTACTCGGGCGGCTATTCTACGGTTTCTGTGTGGTGGGAAACCACACTCTCGACTGCTTAAGCGAAGATGTGGCCGGCAACAGCGTAACACCCAAGAGCGTTTCCTTCAGGATCCAGGTTCAGACCTCGCCTCTATCGCCAACAGCGGCCCCAGCCTTCGGTTCGCCCAGTGGAACCTACTACACCGTGTTGAATCGGAAAGTTTCCGACGCCACTCCCAACGCCGTCATTTACTACACAACCAACGGCACGGCCCCAACAACTTCCTCGGCCGTGTATAACGGCTCGATCTCTCTGGCACCCGGCGATTTCGAAACCACGTTCACGGTGGAAGCAATGGCAGTTGCTCCCGGTGATTCGCCATTGCCGATCGCTGTGGGAGTCTATACCGTCCAGGAGGAGATTCAGTAGTCTATGACTAAATTGAATTGCTGGCGGAGAGAGGGGGATTCGAACCCCCGGTACAGCTTTTGACCGTACAACGGTTTAGCAAACCGCCGCCTTCAGCCACTCGGCCATCTCTCCGCGCCTGATGCGGATTATACCGGATATACCGCATACCGTGTTTTTTGCCTCAGTTGCCTCATACTTCATACCTTTTTTCGCCATACTCCCGGTCGATTTTTTCCTTTCCGTCGAAGGCAGAGTGTGGTTAGATTCGCAATGATGCCTCATCCCCCCAACCCGGCCCAGCGAAAGATGCGTCTTATGCCCTTGATCGCCGCCACATACTTCATGGTGTCGGGCGGTCCTTACGGCATTGAGGACATTCTTGGCGGCGCAGGATTCGCAAAGGCCATCCTCATCCTGTTGATCCTGCCGCTGATTTGGAGCCTGCCCACGGCCCTGATGATCGGCGAGCTGGCCAGCGCAATCCCTGCCGAAGGAGGCTTTTACGTTTGGGTGCGGCGCGCCATGGGACCATTCTGGGGCTATCAGGAGGGATGGCTCTCGCTGTCGGCCAGTGTCTTTGACATGGCTCTTTATCCTGCCATTTTCGTGCTCTACCTCGGCAAGTTCTGCCCGGCGCTTACCGCAGGCTGGCACGGATATGCGTGGGCGCTGGCGGTAGTGGCGCTTTGCTGCGCCTGGAATCTTCGCGGAGCTCCGGCCGTGGGCGACGACTCGGTGTGGATGTTCGCGCTGCTGCTGGTTCCCTTTGCAGTCTTCGTTGTTCTAGGCCTGTGGCAGGGGTTCACGCTTCACCCGCTGGTGCAATGGACTGCCTCCGCTCCGGCTACCGGCGCCGCCGCCGGGTCCGCGCTTTCGACGGCAATTCTGGTGGCGATGTGGAATTACATGGGCTGGGACAACGCCTCAACCGTGGCGCAGGAGGTGGAGAATCCGCAGCGCAACTACCCCCGCGCCATGATTGCGGCAACAATTCTGGTAGCCATCACTTACATACTCCCCTTGGCTGCCATGGCGTTCGCAGGTCTCTCCGCCGCCAGCTTCTCCACCGGCGACTGGACAACCGCGGCCACGGCGCTTGGCGGCCCGGCTCTGGGAATGGCCGTAGTAGCCGGCGGCTGCATTACCGGAATCGGAATGTTCAACGCGCTGGTTATGAGTTACACGCGCCTGCCCATGGCGATGGCCGAGGACGGCATGCTTCCACAGGTCGTGGCAAAGCGCAACAGCCGTGGCGTGCCATGGGTCAGCGTGCTTTTGTGCGGACTTGCCTGGGCGCTGGCCCTCAATTTGCCCTTCGAGCGGCTCATCTCCATCGACCTGGTTCTCTATGGAACGAGCCTGCTGCTGGAGTTTGTCGCCCTGGTTGTTCTGCGGATTAGCGAGCCGGATATGCCCCGGCCATTCCGGGCCGGCAGCCTGGCCTTCACCTGTCTGCTGGGAGCAGGCCCCGCGGCGCTGATCGGGTATGCGCTCTATGCTTCGCGAGACGAAAAGATCATAGGTTCCGTTTCCGCGCTCCTCTTCTCGGTTTCGGTTGGTCTGCTGGGGCCATTGCTCTACTGGCTGACGGCTGTGCCACTGGCGCGACGCAGACAGGCCGCCAATTCCGCAGCCGATCGGAATCCGCCTCCGCACGAGGAGTGAGACCGCATCCCGATTCGCCGGCCCTGCCACGACGGGGTTCAGCCTTGCTGCCAACGCCTCGGCTATTCCTCTGCCTTGCTGGCTTTGCTTTCAAGGAACTGCCTGGCGCAGCGGTTCACCTGATCCCTCGCATAGGCCGCGTCGTGCCAACCCTTTATCTCCACCCGCTTGCCTTCCAGATCCTTATAGATGGAAAAAAAGTGCGTAATCTCCTTCAGCATGTGCGGATAAATATCCGTGTAGTTCCACACGTTGGTATAGCGGGGATTGTTCTTTCCCACCGCCAGCACCTTTTCGTCCAGCACGCCCTGGTCAAGCATCTCCAGCAGGCCGATCGGCCGCACCTCCTGCACACAGCCGGCAAAGCTCGGCCCCGGCACCAGCACCAGCACGTCCAGCGGATCGCCGTCGTCGCTCAGCGTCGAAGGGATGAATCCGTAGTCTCCCGGATAATGCACCGGCGAGTGCAGATTGCGGTCCAGCTTGAACACGTGCAACTGCTTGTCGTATTCAAACTTCTGTGTCCCGTCCTTGGGGATCTCGATAACCGTGCGAAAGACCTCCGGCGAACGATCGCCGATGGGTAGTTCAAGATAATTAACCATTCTTCCTGCTTCTCCTTGGGGTTGGGAGTTGTACTCCGGCGCGCAAATAGACCATGTAAGGATGACGATTGCGGTTCGCGGCCAACTGCCGCACCTTCTATAATCAAGGATCATGAAGGCGCATGTCTATGTCACGCTGAAGACGACGGTCCTCGATCCACAGGGCCAAACCATCCAGAACGCGCTCCGCAAGATCGGATTCGCGGATGTGAGCGCCGTGCGCCAGGGCAAGTATTTCGCACTAACGCTGGCCGACGGCCTCACCGCCGATGCCGCGCGCACGCAGGTGGAGCGCATTGCCCGCGAGGTGCTCACCAACCCGGTGATCGAAGAGTTCACCTACCGCATGGAGGAATAGTCCGCCCTTTGCGGCGTGCTCCGGGATTGCTATAAATGGCTCTGATCGCAACCCAATGAAAAGCGCAATGCGGCGCAGATTTCGTTCATTCGCATCGCACTCAGATGGGCCACGCGCTTCCCCAGGCGATCTTGCGACACAGTGACCGCATTGTGCAGGTTCACCGCGCACGATGCCTTCATGCCGTCCTCTTCATTCAAGACAATCTCGGATGGCACCCCGCGGATCGAGGACGTAATGGGCGCAACGGTGACAGTCGAGAGATAAGCGATGGCGCTGTCGCGAGTGAGCACCACCACGGGCCGTTTCTTATCGGGCGAGGCAAAGCTGTAAATTCGAACATCTCCGCGGGCTATTCTGCCGGCCATGCCGCCTCTGTTTCCCACAGATGCGATTCATCGTGCGTCTGCGGTTGCCTCGCATAGCCCTCGCGGTCGCGTTCTTCCAGGGTCCGCGCCTCTAATCTACGCAGATGTTCCTGCAATGCTTCGCGGACAAACGCGGAACGATTCCGTTTTGTCCGGCGTGCCGCCTCGTCCGTGGAATGAAGCAGCTTCTTATCGAGAACAATCTGGACGGTTTCCATATGTCGAACCTGCTCCACAGTATACTCCACATACAGCACAGAGGAATAGCGTTCCGCCGCCGCATCGTCCAGGATCGGGCGCGAAGACCCCATTGCCATCGAATACGGGCCAGTCCCCACCCTCCCACCCGTTCCGAAATTGCCCTTCCCGGCACAAACGGCGTTTTCCGGGACCGCTCAAGATCGCAAGCCGAAAGATGCCTGATCAAGCGCGGACGCCCCAACATGGACTCCTCTGCAGAAATGTTTGACGGAACGAAGTTCTTCATCTAAGATCGCACCTAGTTGGTGTAATGTGGTGCAAAGCCCAAAAGAGGAGTATTATGATGCACCAAACCAAAACCGAATCGTCAACCCGAGCCTCTGTGACCTTTCCTGCTGAAGTCTACGCCTCTCTTGAGATCATTGCTAAGCAGAAGAAGGTCTCGATGGCCTGGGTGATTCGCGATGCAGCAGAGAAGTATGTTTCCGAGCATTGGCCCTTATTTGCAGGAACAAGACATGAGTAATATCAAAGAGTTTTCTGCGAGCCGCAAGCCGGTTCCGACCACCGGCACAGCGCGCCGAGTTGGGTCGAAAAACCAGTTGTTCATTCCAAGCCGCCCGCTAACTATCGCCGGCGAAGATCTCTTGAATTTCGCAGACGGGCGTAGGTTTGGAACGATCCTGGCGGATCCACCGTGGCAGTTTCAGAATCGGACTGGTAAGATCGCCCCGGAGCACAAGCGACTGGCCCGATACGGAACGATGACGCTCGACGACATTGAGGGGCTGCCGGTTGCGCAAGTCGCCGCGGAAACTGCTCACCTTTATCTTTGGGTTCCTAATGCGATGCTTCCTAATGGAATTGCCGTCATGCAATCCTGGGGTTTTCAGTACAAAAGCAATTTGGTCTGGCACAAAATTCGAAAAGACGGCGGCTCCGACGGCCGCGGCGTCGGCTTCTATTTCCGAAATGTTACCGAATTGATCCTGTTCGGAGTGAGAGGCAAAAACGCCCGAACCCTCAAGCCGGGTCGCACCCAAGTGAATTACCTGAGTAGCCGAAAGCGGGAACACTCACGCAAGCCGGACGAGCAATATGACCTGATAGAGGCTTGCAGCCTTGGCCCTTTTCTTGAACTGTTCGCGCGCGGTGATCGTAAGAAATGGATTGGGTGGGGAAAACAGGCAGACGAATCGTACGAGCCCACTTGGAAGACATATTCCAACCACTCACAAAATGGGAGGCTGCTTGCCGTCGGCGACTAGGGGGCGCCCTCTTCCGCTTCGATCGCCTGAATCGGCCCGTCGTCGAAAGTTACGATTGAGGATGGCAGACCTATCAACAGGAGCGGACAGGGATTTCCAACTCCCCTGGCGATGCGAGCGATGAGCTTGCTCCAATGCGTAGTTGCCTCGCCATATTTATTGGAAACGAAGTTGTCAGTCCATGCGTTTGCGAACGCGACGGGGTTTCTCTCGCGCTCCACACGTTTGGCTATTTCCGCTCTTTGCTTCGGTGTCGGAACGATGCCGAGGCGTTCGAGGTCGGTAAACGAAGCGACGCGTTGTTCCGTCGCAAAGCGAAATACAAAGTCCCAAACCCGACCCTGGAGCGAGGTGCCACGAGTCACGATGATACCAACGCTGATTGCGCCCTCAGCGTGGAGCCGCTTGAAGTTCTCGAGGTCACGGTCATAGAACGGATCCTTATTGTTCCACTCGATTTCTAGCGCGACCGTGTTTCCTTCGAACCGTTTGGCATGATCGACTTCGTGAGAGATGGATTCCCGTTCAATCCCGTTGATGGTCTTCTTAATCTCAAAATGGACTTTTTTCCAGCCAAGGTCGCTTAGGGCATGACGCAACCGCTGTGTGCCCTTTGTTTCTCCCCCGCCGGATCCGATGATTTCGGCGATGGGGATCTCGAAGCTGGAAAGCGCGACCTCGAGTTCCTCCAAAGCAGCGGGAAAATCCACCTCAAGGATAGCCGCAGCATGGCACGCAAAGAGAAACTCGAATCCCTTTTCTTTGAGCGCATCAAGCATCGTTCATTCAGGATTACATCTTACAGCAGATGCTCAATCATAAACGCGACGCTCCAGAACCCGATTTATAACGGGGGGTCCGATAGCTCTAGGAGGGTTCTGCGTTTTCGACGTGGGAATCGGTGGATAACTCTTTTAAACTCACCGATCCGATCGATGGCTATAATTGGGTGGCTTCAAGTTTTCAAAGGCGGTGGTTTCAAAGATGCCCGACGGAATCGAAATTGGCCAGCAGGTCGATTGGCGCGAAATCGCAAATTCGTTGAGTCCAGAATCGTTGCGCACAGCTCGGATGTGGCTGGGGTATACGCTTTTTTATTGGCTCATCCCAACGGTCATTGTTATGGTTGGCCTTCTTGTGGCTCGACAGGCCTTCAAGCTGCTCGATCTCATTATCCACGGTGAGTTCCTGATCTATGCGATCACGCTGACTGCCGGATCCACTCGCCTGATCACGAAGGACATCCAGAAACAGGGGCCCTTTGTGAATCGGCAGGAGTTCAACCTCTGTGCCCAAATCATTATCCTCCCTGCGATTTTCGTATACGGCCTTCTGAGGTACTTCGGGTTTGCGCCCTCCCAGAATGGCATCAACGTCCCACTGGTTGTAACGTATTCCGTACTGCTCCTTGTCGCAGCCTTCTACTTTTCCTATACAGTCTTCAAAATCGACATTCAACGAACCGCCCAACTTCAAGGCGACGTCCAAATGCGGGCCTCGCAAGCGATAACGCATTCCACGGATAAACTGAAGTCTGACTTTAACGCGATTCAGGGCATTGAGCCGAAGCCACCTGAACCTGAACCTGCAACAGACCTCGACACCCCGTTTGACGCCCTGGAGGAAGGACAATGAACTCCGAACCAGGCTGGATCACTATTGCGTGCATTCAAATTCGGCAACCGATCGGCCCGTTCTATATTGCCGTCATCCCAAGCGCGGAACTCGTTAAGATCTCCTTTGCCGATCGACGTAGAATTCTCGAGCGCCAACGTGAAATTGAGGTTGTGTCGGGAATCCAAAGGGAGATCTCTCCGAAAAGGGTCGCCGAGCTCAAGCAGTATGTAACAACAATGGACGCATGTTTTCCGACCGGGGTTATCCTCGCAATTGACTCCGAGAACGCGAAGTTTGACCCCGGGACGAGCACCATCAGGATCAGGGAAATTGACGACGTAGCGAAAATTATAGACGGCCAGCATCGGATCGAAGGGCTAGTCGGGTACCAAGGTCCAACCTTCGAGATGAACGTCACCATCTTCATAAACATGGAGATGGAAGACCAAGCAATCGTCTTCTCCACGATAAATCTCAAACAGGCACCAGTTGCCAACTCCCTGGCTTACGATCTCTATGATTACGCAACCACAAGGAGCCCGCAGAAAACTGCTCATTACGTCGCCCGGCTGCTGAATAGCCGAGCCGACAGCCCGTTTTATCGGCGGATCATGATTCTGGGACGCGCCACGGGAGAGCAGAACGAGACTCTGACACAGGCCGCGTTTGTCGATCCCCTTTTGAGGCTCATCTCCGCAAATTCTGCGGAGGCGATGGCAGACCGCGACGCTTTGAAGCGAAAGAAAACGCTCTCGCCCATCACAGAAGGGGAAGCTAGGTCGCGTAAGCTGATCTTTAGAAACATGTTCATCCGCGAAGAGGATGCGAGGATCGCAAAGGTAATTTGGAATTACTTCATTGCTGTCCAAGAGCGTTGGCCGGATTCGTGGAGCCTTAAACAGCGCGGCAAGATACTCAATCGAACGACGGGATATCGCGCTCTCATGCAATTCTTGCCAATCCTAATCCTTTCCCTTGACTTGATCGACGAATTGCCAGGGGTCTCAATTTTCAAGGAACAGCTCGATAAGGTCCAATTGACCGACGATCAGATGAATACGGAGGAATTTAAACCCGGTACGAGTGGTCAATTCAAACTTCGAAAGCTCTTTGAGCTTAACACTCGGCTATCCGACGAAACCATTTTCCGCGCCGGCAGACCACCAAACACAGTCACCTCTTAGAAACCCGGGAAACCCGGGGACAGACGGGATGTTCCCAGAACCATTGGTCAGTAACGGCGAGTCGCTTTGTGAGCGCTCGTTAGCCCGCCGAAATCAAATGGTTCGGGATTGTCCCGGATCACGAACTTGGTGCTCCATCCTTTCGCACCCCGTCCGTGAAGGGCTGGGAGACCACAAGCCCCCTTAGCTACTGCGGTTCCCGAATTGCCGTAGCCGCAAATGCACGTCAAGCCCTATCCCATCGATCGTCAAGAGATCTCCCCCGCCATCAACGCCTTCCACCGTCAGCCCATCCGCAGGCTATTTCCCTTGGAACCTGTCCAGAAACTGCGACTGCCAGGACTGTTTTGATACGCGGCGGCGCACGCATCCGGATGATATCAATGCATGCACTTTCCTCCATTTGTAAGGGCTTACAGGCAAAATAATGTGCGTAAAAACGCGCAAAACCACCCAAAAACGCATCGAAAACAGGCCTTAAACGCTTGGCTTTTCATGTTTTTGTATGCTCTTAACAGGTCATTCTCTCGCAATAAGTACGGTTAAACCCCGACGTTTTTGCCCCGCATAGCTTTTGCCCCAAATACGTCCTGCTACACCACGACAGAATTCGCCTTTTCGTGGGCCTATGACGATACTGGTTTTGCAAGTGCGCATGTTTTCAGGATCGCCATCCGCAGTAAAGCAGGCGCGAAAGCGTCCGGCTCTCGAAGCCCTAGTCCCTAGTCCCTAGTCCCTAGTCCCTATTCCCTAGTCCCTATTCCTTAGTCCCTATTCCCGAGTCCCTAGTCCCTATTCCCTGAGTCCCTGTTCACCGCCCGAGTCGCTTAAAATCGTTTCATGTGCGGAATCGTCGGTTATGTCGGTCCAAAGAAAGTAGTTCCAGTCATCATCGAGGGGCTGCGGCGTCTCGAATATCGCGGCTACGACTCAGCCGGCATCGCCGTAGGCAGCCCATCGAGCCCCACGCTCGATGTGCGTCGCGCCAAAGGCAAGCTGGTGAACCTGGAAGAAGTCCTGCGCGAGCATCCGCTGGAAGGCACGTTCGGCATAGGCCACACCCGCTGGGCCACCCACGGACGCCCCACCGAAGAGAATGCCCACCCGCATCGCGACTGCACCGGCCGAATTGTGGTGGTACACAACGGCATTGTGGAGAATTACCTAGACCTGAAGCGCGACCTTATCGCCCAGGGCCACAAATTCGTCACCGAGACCGATACCGAGATCATCGCCCACCTCATCGAGCAAGTGCAAAAGGACGCCGAAACTGCCGGCGAGCCGATTGCGCTGGAGGTGGCCGTGCGGCGCGCTGTGAAGCGGCTCACGGGAGCCTTTGCACTGGGTGTTCTGTCGGCTGCGGAGCCGGACAAGATTGTGGCGGCGCGGCTGGGTCCGCCGGTGGTGATCGGAGTGGGAGAAGGCGAGTCGTTTGTGGCTTCCGATGTTCCCGGCATTCTGCATCACACGCGCAACATCTACTTTCTGGCTGACGGCGATATGGCCATACTGACGCTCGCAGGAGTGGAACTGACCGACTTCGACGGCAACCCCATCCACCGCGCTATCACCCGCATTCAATGGGACCCCATACAGGCGGAAAAGGGCGGCTACAAGCACTTCATGTTGAAGGAGATTTGGGAGCAGCCGCGGGCTATTACGGATACAACGCTGGGCCGCGTTTCGCTGGACTCAGGCAAGGTTTTCCTGGGCGAGATGAAGATTGCGGACGACGAGCTGGCATCGGCCTCCAGCATTAATATTGCGGCATGTGGGACTAGTTGGCATTCCGCCATGGCCGGCAAGTACATGATCGAGCGGCTGGCGCGGCTGCCGGTGGACGTGGACTATGCCAGCGAATACCGCTATCGCAATCCCATCCCCGACCGCAACGCGCTGGGGCTGCTGATTACGCAATCGGGCGAGACCGCCGACACGCTGGCCGCGCAGCGCGAGATGATCGCGCTGGGTTCAAAGACAGTGGCCATCTGCAATGTGGTGGATGCCATGGTCGCTCGCGAGGCGCATGGGGCGATCTATACTCATGCCGGGCCGGAGATCGGTGTTGCCTCAACGAAGGCTTTCACGGCGCAACTGACGGCGCTGTTTCTCCTTGCATTGAAGCTTGGCCAATTGCGCGGCCGCATCGATCCGGACCAGTCGGTTTCGCTCATCGAGGAACTGAGCCGCATTCCGGCAAAAATCGAAGAAGTGCTGCGCAAGTGTACGGCCCAATGCGAGCAACTGGCCAGGGACTTCAGTACCGCGCGCGATTTTCTTTACCTGGGGCGCGGCATCCATTTTCCCATTGCTCTGGAAGGCGCGCTGAAGCTGAAAGAAATCTCGTACATCCACGCGGAAGGCTACCCGGCCGGCGAGATGAAGCACGGGCCCAACGCGCTGATTGACGAGACGCTGCCCGTGGTGGTGATTGTGACCAGGGACGAAGCCGACCCCGCGTCTAAACTGCGATATGAAAAGACGCTCTCGAATATTCAGGAGGTGACCGCGCGCAGCGGTCGCGTGATTGCCATAGCCACCGAGGGCGACTCGACCATCGGCAGCCTTGTGGAGCAGGTGATCTTCATTCCGCCGGCGATTGAGTTGCTGTCGCCGCTGATTGAGATTGTGCCGCTGCAACTGCTGGCTTACTACATCGCTGTGCGGCGCGGTTGCGATGTGGATCAGCCGCGAAATCTGGCCAAGTCGGTGACGGTGGAATAGGGGCGAGGGGGCAGGGACTAAGGGACTAGGGGCTAGGGGCTTGGAGCTTGGGGCTTGGAGTTGTGGGCCGTTACCGCATCCTCCGTCTGTGGATGGCGATCCGAAAAACATGCGCACTTGCAAAACCACTGTGGTTATAAGCCCACGAAAAGACGAAGTATGTCGTGTTATGGCAGGACGTATTTGGGACAAAAACGACTTGGGACAAGAACGTCGCGGTTTGACCTGACTTATTTCGAAGAAACGACCTGTTGACACCATACGAAAACATGAAAAGCCAAGCGTTTTAGTGCCGTTTTTGCGTGAAAAATGCGCGTTTTTGACATGTTTTTGCACGCAAAAACGGCTGTTTGGAGCGGGAAAATGCTAGCAATGATATCAGAGAGTTGTCGGGTTTCAGCCCTCAGCTTTCGTCGCTCAGGCGGGCGGCCCCGATCTCAAGAGGGATTCTATCCAATTGAGGGTGCTCCAGGGTCCCTCGCCTTTAGGGACCGGGAGGCGAGAAGAGCCGAGCTGCCGGAAACGCATCCAATCGGGCAATTGCCAGCTTCTGAACCTCGCAGTTCACTCCGATTCGATTTCCACGGTCCCGCGCATCCCCGCTTGATGCACTGCGAGAATACTCCAATTGCGAATCCGTCGGCGGTGAGAAGTG
>Ga0302278_10001991_pt1 | contig 24294 bp, 23 predicted proteins | sample III_Bog_N3_2_FD_194543 | JGI IMG/M metagenome (GOLD analysis project Ga0302278, IMG submission 194543) | Peat permafrost microbial communities from Stordalen Mire near Abisko, Sweden - III_Bog_N3_2 | ecosystem: Environmental > Terrestrial > Soil > Wetlands > Peat | place: Sweden: Abisko... | reverse complement strand
GGAGTTGGACGCAGGCTCGAGTTTCTCGTATTCGAGGTTCTTGAGGGAAATGCCGCGCTTGACCAGCTTTTGCGAGAGGATCTCGGTGACGGCCTTGAGGGTGTACTCGCTGGCGCTGGCGAGCTGGATGGTCTCCTCGCCCTCGAGCTTGATGTCGGACTTGGAGTCCTTGAGGTCGAAGCGAGTGTGGACTTCCTTGGACGCCTGATCGATTGCGTTCTTTACTTCCTGGAGGTCTACTTTGCTGACTACGTCGAAACTGTTGTCGGATGCCATACGGACAAGGTACTAGGTTCAAGGGACTAGGTTCAAGGTTGAAGAGAAGGCCTGAAGCTAACGCCTCTATTCATTTAGGGCATTCACCGCGCGCTAAAGAGGTAGGCGAGCCCAGATTTACCGCCCGGCCTTCCACCGATCCAACTGTTTCTGCATTCTCGGGTCGGTAAACAGCGCGAGACAAACCTCGTGTTCAACCGGCCCATCCACAACGCACGTCATATCGCCACGCCGCGCCACCTCGGCTGCGGGAATCTCAATCTGGTGCCCAAACCGTGACGCGTCCGCGATCGTCGCGCCATACACCACGCGATCCAGACCCGCCCACAGCGCGCACGCCATGCACATCGGACACGGCTCGCAGGTCGTATACAGCGTGTACCCCCTAAGGGAGGCCGACTTCAACTTCGCGCACGCCAGCCGAATCGCATGAATCTCCCCATGCGCGCTTGGATCATGCTCCGGCCCCACTGCATTCGCAGCCTGCATCAACCGCTCGCCGCTTTTGCTGTCGACGATATCGGCCCCATAGGGCACCGGGTTCGGCGTATCGAACGTAAGCGCCGTCCACGCCGCCAGCGCCCGCATCCGTTCGCGGTCCGCAGCCGACACTACTCCTTCGCCCGCCGCCCCCATCCCGGCAAACACCGTAGCCGCCGCGGCAATCGAAGCCCCACACAAAAACGAACGCCGCGTACCTATACGTAAATCATCAGAGAGGAGAGATCGCATTTCCCAATCTCCCACATCCGCCTTTCATTTGTCATTCCCGAAGGGAATTTGCTTCTCTTCTCTTCTTTTCTCTCGCTTGTCATTCTGAGCGAAGCGAAGAATCCCCGCATTTGCCGTTGTCGTTGCCTTTGCCTTACCTTTACTGACTACTGACGACTCCCTACTGACTCCCCCTACCCCTCCCGCCCGATCGCGATCACGAAGTAATTCGCCGTCGTGTCCCCCACGTTCTTAAGCCCATGCAAAATGTTCGACGTGGCGAAGAACACCCCACCCGGCCCCGCGCGTTGCGGCACACCGTTGTTTTCGAACTCCATCGACCCCTCCCGGATCAGCATGAACTCCGAGTGCTCGTGCTGGTGTGGCGGATGCGGCATGTGCCCCGGCAGCAGTGTCGTCTCGTGCATCTCCACCGCCTCGCCCGTCGGCAGCACGCCGCGGATCACCGCGCGTGTCTCGCCATTGGCTGTCTTCACCACGGGCAGGTCCTCAAAGCGAAAAGCATGTGGCGTCGTCAGCACCGGGTCGCCCACAGACCCCGGCGGCTTGGGTACCGCCATCGTCTCCGGGAGCTTCCCAGGTTCCTGCCCACCCGCCTCGGCCGCTACCGCAGCCAAAGCCGCAAAGCTCGAAAGAGCCACGCACATATCCCGTCGATTCATCCCATTCATGCGCAAAATCCTACACCGCCCACCGCGTCCTTGGCTTCTTCCGTGTCGGTCCGTTGGCCGTTCACAGAGAGCCGAAAGGTGTAGGCTTCAAGAAGGTGAAGCAAATGCAGTGCAAGATTTGTACGCAGTTGGAAGAGGCAGCCGCAGCATCGGTCAGACCAGACCCACCCAACATCCTGCTCGGGCTGAACGAGCCAGCAATACGCAACCGCGCCCGGCAAAAGGAAGAGCGGCAACACAAGACAAAGACAGACCTGGAAAAGCACCAGCGATCATGCCAGAAACTCGCAGAGGCGACGGCCTCCTGACGAACCCTGACCGCAAGACCATCCGACAGCAGTATTCCGGCCAACTCCGCTAATTCTCCGACGGCATTTCCAGGTGATCGATCACGATCGTCCCCACCGTGGTCTTGACCGGCTTCAAATGCAAACCAAGCTGCTCATCCAGCGCCACATACATCGATGGCTCAGTGGAGTTCGGCTCTGGCTCGTCCTTCGGGTCCCATTGCAGAACCACATCGTATCGCCCCGTCAGGCCGGTCTCATCCACAATCGTCGAATGAACCCAGGCCTGCAAATGGTCCGCCAGCAGCGAGATTGGCATCGCGTGACCGCTGATCTTCCCATCGGAGATGGACCAATCGGTCGAAGGCCGCACTCCCTCCTGCCATTGCACCCCATCCTTGTCGGTGGGCGGATTGTCTTCCTTCATCTTGAGCCCACCCTTCGCCAGGACCAGTTCATACGTCGTGCGAACTTCGGTCGCTCGGTGAACCCTCAGCCCAAAGCGGTCCACCAGCAGCGACTGCATCATCCGTTGTCGCGCCAGGTCCTGCTGTTGCTTCGGAAGTGTGTGGAACGCCTCGGCCGTCTCCGCATCCATCCTAGCCTCGATATCGAACCGCGCAAACGCTGCCCACCCCGGCCAGCCTGATACCCGGTCGCGGTCGACTCCATACGCATCCGGAATCACCGACTCCAACGGGAGACCCTTCATCGAAAACCCATCCGGCAAATCCTGCAACCGCACCGCCTTGGGATCACCCTTCACCTCACGAACGGAAACCAGCTCATACTTCCACGCCGTCGTCGCCCCGCTCTCGACCTGCGAGATGGGCGCTACTTCCTGGCTGCTCACTGGAGCAACCGCCACAACGTAAAGAGCGCCCGTTACTGCGCCCCATAACGAATGCCTGAACCAGCCCTTCACAGTCTCTCCGCTCCTACTTCGCGTCCCCGCCGATCGCGATTACAAAATACCTCGCCGGGACCGTCCCCACATTCTTGATCGCATGCCTCGTCCCAAACGCGACGTAGAACACCCCGCCCGGCCCCGCCGTCTCCGCCACGATCTTCCCATCCACCTCGTGCTGAAACTCCAACTCTCCCTCCCGCACGCAAATGAACTCCGAGTGCTGGATCACATGCAACGCAGGCGGCGCCTGCCCCACCACCTGCATCGACTGGTGCAGGTTTACCGTCTCACCTGTCGCCAACGTTCCATGGGCAATGTCCCGGGTCTCCCCGCCGCTCGCCACCGTCCGTAACGGCATCGAGTCGAACGGAATCGCCCGCGCCGCCCCTACCGTCCCTGTACCAGCGGCAGGCGCAGCCGTCGCCTTACCGCCTGGGTCTGCCCCGCCCGGGATCGCAGCAGTTTGGGCCTTCAATCCAGCCGCCGCACCCGTCCCAACCACCGCAAGCGCAGGAAGAGCCGCAAAAACCTCACGCCGAGTCACAGTTTTCATGCCCGCAATCCTACCTCAAATGCAACCTGCCCTGCTCCTGTCTTCGGTTCCCTCGAACCTTGTACCCTGTACCTGGCCCCTATGCACCTCATCGACTCCCACGCCCACCTCGACATGGTCTCCGCAGACGAGCTCCCTGGCGTCCTCGCACGCGCTCACGCAGCCGGTGTCCGCACCATCCTCGCCATCGGCATTGGCGACGGCCCGGCCTTCATGCACCACGCGCTCGACATCGCTGAGGCCACCAACTCCTCCGACCTCCCACAGATCTACGCCAGCGCCGGCATCCACCCCCAGGAAGCCCGCCAAGCCACCCCCGAATCCCTTGCCTTGCTGGCCGCCCTCAGCCAGCGCGTCAGATGCATCGCCATCGGCGAGATCGGCCTCGACTACTACCACGTCGACAACCCTGCGCCGGACATCCAGCAGACCGCGTTCGTCGAGCAACTCCGCATCGCCGCCACGGCCCGGAAGCCGATCCTCATCCACTGCCGCACCTCCGAACTCGCCACGCCCGCCGCAAAGGAGAAATTCGGCCCCGCCGATGCCTGGGCCGACCTCCTTGCCCTCCTCGCCGAACATTGGACACCCGCAACCCGCGGCAACACGCCCGCCGGCATCATGCATTGCTTTTCCGGTGGTCTCGACGAGGCTCGCCGCTCACTCGACGCCGGCTTTTACCTCTCCTTCGCCGGCAACCTCACCTACCCGGCCGCCAAGTCCATCCGCGAGGCCGCCGCCTTCGCCCCGGCTGACCGTATCCTGGTTGAAACCGACGCCCCATTCCTCGCACCCGTCTCCTTCCGCGGCCAGCGGAATGAGCCCGCCCTAGTCGTCCACACCGCCGCCGCGCTCGCCGAACTCCGCGGCATACCACCCGCCGCCCTCGCTACCCTCACCACTGCCAACTTCCACCGCCTCTTCCCCTCAACCGCCCTCTCCATGCCGGACTAAACACCTAGGCATGGAGGCGAGCGAGAGCCCTGGAAGTCGACGAGCCTCGTCCATGGCGGCGATGCCATGGCACCGATGTCGAGGAGCTTGGGCTGGAGATTGGCTCTTGCCGGGGGGAGCGCGCGGCTGTCGGCTCCGGTGGCGCGGAGAAAAGATTCGGGTAGTAAGTTCTCTTCGAGAGCGACAGTACGCATGGGGGCTCGGACGACGCGAACGCGCTCTGTGATGGATTACTTCCTTTTGGTCTCGGACATCTTGTAGAGTTCGGAGCCGGCGAGGAGGAAGCCGCCGACGCCGTAGTTGTAGCTGGCGGACGGTTTGAAGGTGGAGGGTGCGGCGCCGGTCTGCTGGATGTCGCCGAGGCGGCCGTCCGCGTAGATGTGCTGTAGCATTCCAGCCCAGGCCCTGGTGACGACGGGTGTGTAGACCTTGCGGTCGAGGATGCCGTTGTCGATGCCCCAGGCGATGCCGAAGGTGATGAAGGCGGAGCCGGAGATCTCGGGCGGATAGCTGTCGGGGTCGAGCAGGCCGGCGTGCCAGAGGCCGTCTTTGCCTTGGATTTTGGCGGCGGCGACGGCCATTTGCTGGAGCTGGAGGACGTAGCCGGCGCGGGCGGGATCGTCCTTGGGCAGGTACTGGAGCGTACGGGCGAGGCCGGCCATCACCCAGCCTTCGCCGCGCGACCAGAAGACCTTCTGGCCGTTCTTTTCGGCCTTCTCGGTGAAGCTGGCGTCGCGGGCGTAGAGGTGGGCCTGCTGGTCGTAGAGCTGGGTGTAGGTCTTGGCCCACTCTTCGTTGAGGTAGCTCAGGTATTTGGCGTCGCCGGTGGCGGCGTAGAGGCGTGCCCAGGCCGGCGGGGCCATGAAGAGGGCGTCGCACCACCACCAGGAGATGCGCTTGCCGGAGTTGAGGTCGGGGCGGGGGCCGGCGAGGACTGCGTCCATGCGGGCCTTGGTGGGGGCGAGTTCGTCGGGCTGCTTGTCGATGAGATAGAGCTCGAGGTAGGCCTGAGCGAGGGCAAGCTGGTTGGCGTCGGATTCGCCGGGGCTGAGCGCCCAGTTGGTGGCTTTGCCCATGTCGCGCATGGCGTTGGCGTATTTAGGGTCGCCGAGGGACTCGGAGGCGGCCATGAGTCCGGTGTAGAGAGCGCCCCAGGTCCAGATGCGGCCGTCGACGGCGGTGAAGTACTGCTGGGATTGGGCGAGCTGCCAGTCGGCGACCTTGTGTACGGCGGCGGAGATGGCTGCGGGCTTGATGGCGGGAGAGAGATCCTTGGCCAGCGGGCCGGGGTCGTTGGGGTCGGAGCCGAAGTGGCGCGCGGCGTCCTTGGCGATGCCGTTGAGGCGCATCGCCTCAGTGTTGGGCGGGGCTACGGGGGAGTCGCCGGCGGTGGCGGCCGGGGGGCCGGCGGGCGCTTGCGCGAATGCGCGCTGCTGAAACGATCCGAATGCACCAACGCTCGCCGCAATGGCGAGCACGCCCAACTTCCGCTGCACTGACATGGGTTCAAACCTCGAATTTGGCTGAGATGAAAAAGCCGAATACACGGAACCACCCATGTATCCGGCAGGAGGATGATACCCGAACCGGCGGGCGGAAGTTAAGTGGGGCGAATTGGCTACTCCTCGCGGAGGACTTCGAGAGGCTTCTGGCCGAGGATGCGGTGGCTGGCCACCCAGCCGGTGGCAACGGTGAGTGCGGCGGCGCCGGCTAGAGTGCCCAGATTCAAGAGCCAATGGGCGCTGTAGGCGACGTTCATCTGGTGCAGCAGGGACTGGGCGATGAGGTTGGCGAAGACGATGCCCACAGCGCCGGCGACCAGGCCCAGCACGGCGAACTCGATGGAGAAGATGGTGGCGATGCGGGCGCGGGTGGCGCCGAGCGTCTTGAGCACGACGACCTCGCGGATGCGGCGGTACTTGGTGCCCGCGATGGAGGATGCCAGGATGACGACGCCAGCGAAGATGGAGAAGGCTGCGAGGAACTGGATGACGTATGAGACCTGGAGCACGACGGCGCGCACCGTCTCAATGGTCTGGGCCACATTGATGATGGTGACGGTGGGGTAGGCCTGGTAGAGCGCGCGCTGCACCTGGCTGACCTGGGCGGGGTCGATGTGAATGCCGCCATACCAGACGACGGGCAGGCCGTTGAGCGATGCGTGGGGCAGGATGTAGTCGGCGCGGGAGTAGGCGTGTTGGCCGTTGGCGGTGGTGAGCGCGACGACGGTGGCGTCGATGTGCGTGTCCTGCGCGGCGAAGGTAATGGTCGAGCCGAGGGTGGCGCCGAGGCGGTCTGCCTGGCGCTGCGAGATGGCGACTTGCGGGCGGGCCTCGTCGGGCGACCACCAGGCTCCGGCGACGACTGTGGTGCCGGCAGGCGGAGCGTCGGACCAGGTGATCTGGGTGGAGCGCAGCATGCGGCGGGGGAAGTTCTTGAGCTTGATGGAGGCGGCGGGCACTCCGTTGATGCCTTCGATGCGTGTGGTGACGACAGGCAGCAGCTCCGGTTCGGCGGTGATTCCGGGCAGGGACTTGAGGAGCTTGCGCAGGCCGTCTATCTCGGAGTTGGAGATGTCGATGAGATAGATGTTGGGGATGTTGGGCGAGGCGGTGAGGCGGAGCTCGCTGACGACCGCCTGCTGGACCAGGAAGACAGTCATGATCTGCATGATGCCCATGCCCAGGGCGGCGAGCAGCGCGGCGGAGGGATTGCCCGGGCGATAGAGATTGGCCAGGCCGTGGCGCAGCGAGGACGGCAGGTGCAGGCGCGTGCGGCTGAGCAGGAACTTGAGCGCGGCCAGGACCGCGGCAGATGCGCCTAGCAGAACCAGCAGCACCAGGACGAGTCCCACGGAGAAGACCTCTCCAACGCCGGCCGCATCCGGGCCGTGGGGGACGTCGGACAGCAGGGTGGCGATGGCGGCGATGCCGCCGACGATGAGCAGAAAGGCCGCGAGCTGCCACGGGTTCTTGCGCGCCTTGATGACCAGCCAGGGGCCGAACGCTGCTGCGGCCAAGACGCAGACGGCCTCCAGCGTGAGCGCGAGCGCGTGGCCGGGCCAGTGGCGACGCGCGGTGTGGATACTGAGCCAGGTGACAACGGCGGCGAGCAGGACCCAGGGCAGACGCCCGAGGATTTGCTGGAAGATGCCGGCGGTCTGCGGTGGGCCTTCGGACTCGGTGTCGCGGCGCAGGATGAGGCTGGGCCTGATGCTGCGGATATCCAGCAGCGGAGGCAGCGTGAAGAGCAGCGTGATGAGGGAGCCCGCCATCAGACCTACAGCGATGGCGCGCGGCTGGATGTGGAAGTCGGTGGGGACGTTGATCGACTTGGGCAATACCAGGGGGAAGGCAAGTTGAACGGCGGCGCCGAGTGTGACGCCGAGAAGTCCTCCGGCGAGCCCCAGCAGCAGGGTTTGCAGCAGGTAGATCTTCATGATCTGCCAACTGCGGGCACCGATGGACTTCATGATGGCGATGGTGTCCAGGCGCTGCTGCAGGTGGGCGCGCATGGCCATGGCGACGCCGACCGCGCCCAGGACGAGTGCGACCAGGCTCATGAGCGAGAGCAGGCTGGTGGCCTCGTCGAGACTGCTGGTGACGCCGGGATTGGTCTCGCGATAGTCGGTGATTTGCGCATCGGGGAGTAGCGCGATGAGTTGCGCCTTGAGCGCGGCTACGGCCGTATCGGAGACGGGGCGGCCGTCCGCGGGCGGCGGGAGTTTGAAGAGGAAGCGCTCGTTGGCGTGGTTGCCGGGTGCCAGCAGGCCGGTAGAGAGCAGAGCATCGCGCGACAGGAAGACGCGCGGGCCGGCGGCAAAGCTGCCGGAGAGGCGGTCGGGCTCGTTGACGACGGTGGCGGCGATGCGAAAGAGCTGGCCGCCGAGCTTGAGGTTGTCGCCGACGTGGAGGCCGAGGCGGAGCAATAGGTCCTCGCCCACGGCGACGGAGTTGGGACCGAGGGCGGACTGGAGCGGCTGCGCGGGCGCGAGCTCGACTTCACCATAGAAGGGATAGAGCGCGGGGTCGACGGCCTTGATCGAGACGAGAATGGGATCGGGAGAATTTGGTGAGGAGGCCATGGACATGGTCTCGGTGACGGTGGTGGTCTGGACGCCGGTGGCGCGGATGGCGTCGAGCTCCGCCTGCTGGCTCGACGTGGGCTGCTGAAAGCTGCGGGCGGCCAGGTCGGCGGCCATGATGGAGCGGGCGCGCAACAGCAGCGCGCTGCGGAAGGAAGCGGAGAAGCCGCGGACGCCGGTAAGGGCGGCGACTCCAATTGCAACCGAAAGCAGCACAAACAGGAATTTGGCCCGCGAGGAACGCATGTCGCGGGAGGCGATCTTGGCGGCGGAGGTCCAGGTGAGGGAACTGGCCATGGACTAGACGCCCAACGCCGCGGGAGCTGGGACGGTGCGGTCGCCGTTGAGCTCGTCGGAGATGATGAGGCCGTCGCGGAGGACGATGCGGCGGTCGGAATAGCCGGCCAGCAGGGGGTCGTGGGTGACGAGGACGAGGGTGGTGCCCTCGCTGCGATTGAGGTCGAGGAGAAGCTGCAGTACGTGGGCGCCGTTAGTGGTGTCGAGGTTGCCAGTGGGCTCGTCTGCGAGCACGATGGGCGGGCGCAGGACGAAGGCGCGGGCGAGCGCAACGCGCTGCTGCTCTCCGCCGGAGAGCTGGACGGGATAGTGGTCCATGCGATCGGCTAGGCCGACGCTGGCGAGCAACTGGCGGGCGCGGGGCAGGCCATTGGTGTCGGAATCGGCGTTGAGTTCGTGCGGCAGCAGGACGTTCTCCAGCGCGGTGAGTGTGGGGATGAGTTGGTAGGACTGGAAGACGAAGCCGATGGTCTTGCCGCGAACCTGCGCGAGTTTATCCTCCGGCAGGTAGCTGATGGCGGTGCCGTTGAGGTGGACATTGCCGGAGCTGGGCGTGTCGAGACCGGCGAGCAGGCCGAGGAGCGTCGATTTGCCGCTGCCGGAGGCTCCCATGATGGCGACGAACTGGCCGCGGGGGACGCTGAAGTCCAGGCCGCGGAGAATGTCGACGGTGCGTGCCCCGTTGCGAATGGACTTGTGCAGGCCTTGCACCAGGATCATCGGTTCCGTGTTGCCGGGTGTTTCACTCACAGGTAGACGTCTCCCTCTGCGGCGCGAGGTGCCAGGTTTGATACGGTTGAAGCATGCGGAAAGTTCATGCTGGTTCGATTCTAGCGGGTTTGGCGCTGCTGCTTGGCGGCTGTCATACGGGTGGACCGCCGAATCCCGCGCCGGACTCGCACCCGGAGCCGGCGGTGTCCAGCGCTCCCGCCGCGGCGCCCGCAATGCCAGCAGTAGTGAAGCCGGCGGCGAACGACGCGAGGCCCGCGATTGTGTGTTTTGGCGACAGCCTGACGGCGGGGCTGGGCACGGATCCGGGGCAGAGCTACCCGGACTATCTGCAGGCTGATCTGGATGGCGCGCACTACCACTACCACGTGGCCAACGAAGGCGTGAGCGGCGATACCACGAAAGATGGCGTCGCACGACTGCCGGAGGTGTTGGCGATGCATCCGGCGGTGACGGTGGTGGAGTTCGGTGGGAACGACGGGCTGCGTGGGCTGCCGATTGCGGACACGCGGGCGAACCTGGATGAGATCGTGACGACGCTGAAGGGCGCGGGCATCAAAGTTGCGTTGGCGGGCATTACGCTGCCACCTGAGTATGGGCCGGACTATATTCGGGAGTTCAACCAGACCTATGTTGTGGTAGCGCAGAAGTACCATGTACCGATGCTGCCCTTCCTGCTGAAGGATGTATACGGAGTGCAGGGAATGATGCAGGCGGACCGGACGCATGCGACGGCGAAGGGCAATGGCGTTGTGGCCCGCAACGTGATGCAGTTGCTGGTTCCGCTGCTGAAAAAATAGACGCGCGACTTCTTTGCGACGTGCGGTTTAAGCATCCTATGGGTATGAAGTCGAAGGAGACTACTTTGAACGTACGAAGAAACTGGAAATCGAAGCTGCTTGCAGTGGCACTCGCCTTCTCCGCCTTTGCAGCCTGCACTGCGCCTGCGATGGCGCAGATCAGTGTCACCATCGGACGAACCCCGCCTCCGCTCCGGTATGAGGCGCGGCCGGCGATGCCTGGTCCTGGATATGCCTGGGTCGACGGTTATTGGAGAGTGGACCGTGGGCGCTATGTATGGGCGCCAGGCGTGTGGCAGCGTCCGCCGTATGAGGGTGCGTATTGGAATCACCCGCACTATGACCGCTATCCAGACGGCTGGCACTACCATGAAGGCCACTGGGACCACGAAGACCATGACGATCACCACGACTGGGGTCATCGGTAGGCCTCGCTCAGAATGTCAAGCGGTAAGAGAAATGCAAAGATCCCACCCTGCGCGAAGGAGTCGTAGGGTGGGATCTTTGCGTGTGCGGCGGATGGGCGACGTCTACCCGAGCACGACGATGGGCTGCATCAGGGTGCCGGCGATGCGTTTGGCGATGGCCAGCAGCTCTGTGGGGCTGGTGAATACCTTGACCATATCTGCGTTGGAGAAGTCGGGCAGGTTGACCTGCATGCCGTTGCGGAGCCGTCCGGCGATCTGCTCGTCGACGGTGACTGAGGGCATCTCCTGCAGCAGGGTGCGGGGATGGGGGAGGCGGCGCTCGATTTCATCGGGGTCGCTGGCAAGGGATTTGAGTTCGTCGAGGGTGATGGCCTGCGCGAGTGAGAAGTCTCCGGCCTGGGTGCGGCGGAGCGTGGCGAGGTGTGCGCCGCAGCCGGCGAACTGGCCGAGCTCGTGGGCGACGGAGCGGACATAGCCGCCGGCGGAGACCTGCATCTCGAAGCGGGCGGACATTTCGGTGGGGGATGGGCCGTCGAGGCAGAAAAGCTCGAAGCGATGGATGAAGATGCGGGCGGGCTTGACGTCGACGGGCTTGCCGGCGCGCGCGAGCTTGTGGGCGGGGACGCCGCCGATTTTTTTGGCGGAGAAGATGGGCGGGGTTTGCAGCATTTCGCCGTGGAAGGGTACTGCCAGCGTGCGGAGTTCGGCGAGAGATTGGGTGAGTGGCTGGGGGTCGGCGGCGGGCGTGCCCTCGGCGTCGAAGGTGTCGGTGGCGAAGCCGAAGCGGATAGATCCTTCGTAGGATTTGTCGGCGGTGGCGAAGAACTGCGCGAGCCGGGTGTATTTGCCCAGAAGCAGAGGGAGTACGCCGGTTGCCATGGGGTCGAGCGTACCGAGGTGGCCGACGGAGCGCTCGCCGGTGGCGCGGCGGACAATGTCGACGACATCGTGGGAGGTCATGCCCGCAGCTTTATCCAATACCAATAGACCATTCATCGTCTACCAGACTACGCGGTTGCCGGCTGAAACAAATGCCTAACACCGATTGACGCAGATTGAACCGATCAAACGCGATGATGCGCAAGACCTATTTGGATATACATTCCCGCGTCGGGCAGCGCATTGCGGTCAAGGTGCCGGTGAATTAGAGGCCAGGTGCGTTGCGGCGGACGAGGGAGAGGAATTCGTTGCGGGTTTGGAGTTGGGTTTTGAAGACGCCGCGCATGGCGGAGGTGACGGTGGCGGAGCTTTGCTTTTCGACGCCACGCATCATCATGCAGAGGTGCTGGGCTTCCAGGATGACGGCGACGCCCTGGGGGTCGATGGCGGCGGAGATGGCGTCGGCGATCTCCGTGGTGAGACGCTCCTGCACCTGCAGGCGGCGGGCAAAGACATCGACCACGCGCGGGATCTTGGAGAGGCCGATGACCTTGCCGTTGGGGACGTAGGCGACGTGCGCTTTGCCGAAGAAGGGTAGCATGTGGTGCTCGCACAGGGAGAAGAACTCGATGTCCTTGACGATGACCATCTCGTCGTAGTCGACGTCGAAGAGGGCATCCTGGATGACGGAGTTGGCGTCCATGGCGTAACCGCGGGTGAGGAATGCCATGGACTTCTCCACGCGCTCCGGCGTCTCGATGAGGCCGTCGCGGGTGGGGTCTTCGCCGATGCGGACCAGCAGTTCGCGGTAGAGCTCCTGCGTGGTGAGGGAGGCTGGGGTGACCAGATCGGAAGCTGTGGATGCGCTCATGCCGGTTCAGCCTTTCAGGGGAGGTGTGGGCCCCGTGTACTCAAACGAATTATTGCTGGTTTCTTCAATGCGGACAGCGGACAATTGTGCGCCGGGAAAGCCCCGGAAGATCCGGTACACCTCTATCGTAAAGTTTTCCGTGGTCGAAACAAGATCGCGAAACGCAGAGAGGGTGTTCAGGTTCATGGCATCGAAGCGGTCGAGCAAATTTGTTTGCGCGAATGCATCGAGCTGGCCAAGGTCGCAGACCATGCCGGTGTCCGGGTCAACCGGTCCTCCGAGGGTGACTTCGACCACATAGTTGTGGCCGTGCCCGTGGGGATTGTTGCATTTGCCGTAGACGGCGTGGTTCTGCTCCGCGGTGTACTCCGAGGAGTGCAGGCGGTGGGAGGCACTGAGGCGGTAGCGGCGCGAGAGATACGCTCTGGGCGATGCGCTGCGGGATGGGGAGGTCTGCATCATGGCTCACCATAGTAGTCGGCGAAGAGGTCGGGCATCTCATACACGCGGACCCGGTGGAGCTTGGCATTGGGGATCTTGCCGTCGAGACGCTGCCAAATGGAGATGGCGATGTTCTCCGTCGTCGGGATGCGTGTGGCGAACTCCGGGATCTCCAGGTTGAGATGCCGGTGGTCGTAGACGCTGATTACCTCGCGCTCCAGGATGTCCTTCAACTGCTTGAGGTCGACGACGAAGCCAGAGATGGGGTCGACCTGACCCTCGACCGTGACCTCCAGCGTGTAGTTGTGCCCGTGGCCGTTGCGATTGGCGCACTTGCCGAAGACGCGCTGGTTCTGCTCCAGCGACCAGGCGTCGTTCCAGTAGAAGTGCGCGGAGGAGAATTCGGCTTTACGAGTGAGAAGGATCATTGGTTTGCGGTCGTGCTACAGCCATTCAAGCCAGACACATGTTGGATGAGATGGCGGCGGTACTCGATGCACGCCGCCCTCTCAATGACCGCGCTTCAGCGGCCGGTGGTGTAGCTTCTGCCCTTCCAGCCTACCGACTTATGGACGCGATGGTGAAGATAACTGCGGATGAGCAGCCAGACGAACAGCGGCACGCCGAGGATGGAGATGGCGATATCCGCGACAGGGAAGTGCGAGCGGGCGACGCGGGAATAGAAGCCCCAGGTGGTCCGCAGCCAGACCAGAAGGATGGCGCCGCGCTGCCAGGACATGAGGAACGGCATGCCGAGGGCCAGGGCCGGCAGGGTGAAGAAGAGGAGGAATTGCAGCGCCTGCATTGCGGCCATGAGAACGGCATTGGGGAACAGCAGGGCGAGGTTCTTGGTCCAGCCCTCGATCATCTCCGGCAGGGTGCGGTACATGCGGGTGGAGAGGGCCTCCGGCGCGTAGCGGAAGCGGATGCCGAATTTGGCGCGCTTGATGGCCTGGGCGAGCGCGACATCCTCCAGAATCTCTGTGCCGATGCGGCGGTGGCCGCCGGCGGCGAAGTAGGCCTCGCGCTCGACGAGCAGGAACTGGCCGTTTGCCGCTGCGATGCGGGAGGAGGGATCGCTGACCTGTTTGGGCGGGTAGGCGCGGGCGAGCTCCGCAAAGACCAGCGGCATGACCGCACGCTGCCAGAAGCCTGTGACGAGTTGGCGCGGCGAATAGGAGAGCAGTTTCGCTCGATACTTTTCCGCCTCGTGCGTGGAGCGGGACAGGTTGCCGGGCTGGTGGATGGTGTCGGCGTCGGTGAAGAGCAGCCAGACTCCCTGGGCCTTCTCCGCGCCGGCCCAGCAGGCGTTGGTCTTGCCGGTAAATCCGCCGCGGGAGGTCAGGTCGAGCGGCGGGGCGGACATGACGAGGACGCCCTCGCGGTCGCGTGCGGCGGTCTGGGCAATCTGCGGGGTGGCGTCGCTGGAGTCGTCGTCGACGACGATGAGCTCCCACTGCTTGCCGAGTGCGAAACCGGGCTCGGACTGGGCCACGAGCGACTCCAGGCAGGTCTCCAGGCAGGCTGCTTCGTTGCGGGCGGGGACGATGACGGAGAGCCGGAACTTCGGGGCCGAAGGCTCCGCTGGAGCGCCAGTCTCCGCCGCAGATTTTCGCGTATCGCTCACAGATTCGTATTATAGGAAGCGGGAGCGATGCGTGCCGGAGATCGAACAGGGAGTCAGCAGGAATTCGGCGGTTCGGAGCTGCGGAGGCAGGTCGCAATTCGCGGCAGGAAGGCGCACGCTCTCGCTGGTGACGCTGGTGCTGTGTGGCCTGCTGGCGACGGCTTGCGACCGGGGGGACCATCCGGCGCGGATCGGCTCGCTCGCGCCAGGATTCACCGTGAGCGACGGGGTGCAGACGGCTGCGCTGGACCCGTTGCGCGGACGCGTGGTGGTGCTGAACTTCTGGGCCACGTGGTGCATCCCCTGCATTGAAGAGGTTCCCAGCCTGGTCGAGATGCAGCAGCGGCTGCCCAAGGTGGCGGTGGTCGCCATCAGCGACGATGAGGACGCGGCGACGTACAGCCGGTTTCTGATGCTGAACCATGTGGACTTCCTGACGGTGCGCGATCCCTCGCTGCGGGTGCAGCATATGTATGGCACGGTGAAGATCCCGGAGTCGTATGTGATCGACGAAAAGGGCGTGCTGCGGCGGAAGTTTGTGTCGGCGCAGGTGTGGACGAGTCCGGAGATTTTGGACTACCTGGGCAAACTGTAGGCCGCTGCTAGAATCTAGCTATGACTCAGCTTGATGTTCTCTATCGCTACGGAGCTGCGCCCAGCGAGCAGGCGGTGCTGGCGCTGGCGAAGGTGCGGGATGTGTATGGTGTGCGGCGCATGGTGTTTGACGAAGCGGCGAAGACAGTACGTGTGGAGTATGACGCCAGCCGGCTTACCGGGGCGGTGATCCACCAGTTGTTGCGCCGGGCCGGGCTGGATATTGTGGAGACGGTGGCGCTGATTCCGAAGGTGGAAGACGCTGCACCGCCGGCGCCTGTGCAGCCGTCGGTTGCTTAGAGCGCGACGGTGGGCTGTAAGATGGTTGCGCGGAGGAGAATGTCCGCAGTATGCGCCCGTAGCTCAGCTGGATAGAGCATTTGGCTTCGAACCAAAGGGTCGGGAGTTCGAATCTCTCCGGGCGCACCATAAAATCAACAAGATATGTGATTTATAGATTAAGGCTTGGGAGCAATTGGGAGCAATAAGGAATGGAAACAGAAAAGGTCGTCCGAAGGCGACCTTGGTTTCAACCCTGCCGTGCCATCATTTGACCAACGTCAGCTTAGCCGTCTTGCGAGCGGCAAAGACCCTAGCCTCGTAATCGTTGACGGCGATTTTCACGTTCTCGGGAACCGAAATGGTATAGACTCCAGCCGTCGTGTTTGGGGATGAGTGCCGCAGGAAACCCTGTGCCGACCCCAGCGAGTGACCGTGTTCCTGAACTAGCGTTGCCGCCGTCCTGCGGGTCGCCCTGAAGTTCACTTTGAATGGGATGCCAAGGGCGTCCGCGAGAGGTTGAATCCTCCGCCTCAGCCATATCCCCGCGCTCATAGGAGCACCCTTCTTCGACCTGCCATTCTTGTTGGTACTGCCAAACAGCAGAGCGTCCGGAGACGTGTCCTTGGCTTCGCTACGCAGTTTGAGGATAGCCGCCAGAGTCGTCGGGCCGATGTGAACTCTCGCCTTGCTGGCCTCTGTCTTGGTCGTGTGCAGAATCTCGCCGTCGTAGGCTATCTGGTCAATCAGGAAGTAGGCTTCCAGCGAACCCTCGGTGTGGTGAAATTGACCCCATGACAGACCAAAGGCTTCACTGGTGCGGGGCGCACAGAATGTGCCCACGAGGAACATAGCCTTGTCCCGGACGTTACTGATGACATCAATGAGTTGAATGAGTTGCTCAAGCGTCATCGTTGGCTTCTTCGGTGCTCGTGCGGCCTCGGGGATTACGGTCTTCTTCGCCGGGTTGCGGCTGATGAACTCTTGGTCAACCGCCTCCTCGAACACGGAGACCAATTTCTCCCGTACATGGTGGATGCTCGACTTCGAGTATTTCGGGCAGAGGCTGTTGAGATGGGACTGCACCATCACCTTGTCCACATCGCCAACCGCCAACTTGCCGAACTTGGGCAGGACGTAGTTGTCCATCTGCCACATAAAGTTCTTGCGGTGAGCTTTGCTCCAGTCGGCCTTCAGCGGCAGAAACCGCTCCGTGTAGAAATCTTCAAAGAGCATATCCCCCCGCTGGGCCGCAAGAACGACGGGAAGCTGGGAGGTCTCTTTAGCAACGATGGCCGCCTTCTGCTTCGCAGCCTCCCTCTTGCTCATCTTGGAGACGAGACCTATAGGAGCCTTCTTGTATTTGGAACTGCCGTCAGCGGAATACACCCGGAAGCGCACAAAGTAATGAGCGCGGCTTCCCTTGCCCTCTACGCCTAAGGTGCCTGTTTGGAACCTCGCTCTCGCCATAGTGCGTTCCAGTCTAAGCCCTCTTCCGGAGCTTGGGAACAAAATGTTCCTCGATGAATTGCAAGATGTCGGCACGGCGGAAACGGCGCGTAGTGCGGCGTCCGCCGCCCAGCCGGATGTGAGGCAAGAAAGGCTCTACCCGAGTGCAATGGTTCTTGACCCAAGAGATGTCTACGGCGAGCATAGCGGCTACTTCATGGGCGGTCAGAAGGTCATCGGGACGGGTAGGTAGTGTAGGAATGAGCGTGAGGTTCGGTGTGGTGCTTATAGTTTCCATTGAGACAAATACCAAGAAAGCTTGAAACCGTGGCGTACCACTTTTGGAGTACGCCATCGCGGCGTTTCAAAAGCGGCTTGGGTAGAGACTGCCTAGCCTCCTCCGCCCTCCGTTGTTGTGTCATGGGAGCCGAGGCGTGAAACATTAGGTCAAACTCAGATATTATCTTGCCGGTGCGGTTGTCGTGAATTCGAGCGCGGGGCTCGGAACTTGCAACGCTCTGCATTCGCTATGGTCTCGTGCGTGTGACCACAAGTTTCGCCACGAGCATCACGGTAAAGCCCCCCACCGCGCCTTTTTGATACCCGGTGAACGGCGGACATTGGTGCGGGATTTCCGCCAATCTCGGCTCCGGCAGAGCGAAGGCGTCTTCGCAGTGGGAAAGCCCGAAAATATTCCGACGAAGTGGGCGCACAAAATTCACTTCTTCCAGTTGTCTACCGTAGTTCCGGGGAACCGACAACTAGGCTATCGACGGCCGTGCTTCAAACTAGACTTGCCGATGTGTAAAGAGAAACTCATCTACGGTAGCTGAGCAGGCATGGGCAGCACCGATGCAGGCGGCTGCACACTTCTGACTGATTTTCCCAACGTTGTTGGGAAAACCTGTGCCGCCGTCTCTGCCCTTCAGCTTCTCTCAAGCAACGCTGGGTCATACTTTTCGACTTTCTGCGTATTACTTAGTGACAGATGCAACTGTCATCCCCCGCAGTCCTTGCAGGGTTTCCAAGGGGTCGCCTTCGGGCGGCCCCCTTCCGAAACTCGACAGGCGCGAGGGACGGAAGGTCGGAAACTCGCTTCGATGGACTTCTCACAGAAGAACTATACATAGGCACGCATTTCCGGCTCCGATGCAAATTCATCGTTGGAGCAGACTCATGGAGTACGAACCAAAGCTGTATGACATCAAAGAGATTCGCAAGGCCGTCAATGTACTGTTCTCAGGGGTCAGGCTCGGAGATGGCGAGTGCATTGAGGTACGCATATTCGACAAGAAGAGGAAGCTGGTTGTCAGCGGCTGGTTTGACGACATGGACATCATGGCTAAGGCAATTGCCTATGCCGCACGGGACGGAGTGAGCGGTAGCAATTATCGTTTCGTCCAAGACAACGTGTACTGGACAGTCAACCCCGTCAACGATGCACTTCTCTCCCGGCAACTCAAAAACACATTCGATTTCGTATCTGAGTCCACCAGCGACAGCAACATCACTCGTCGCTGCTGGCTTCCCATTGACGTTGACCCGATTCGGCCTTCTGGTGTATCGGCGACTAGAGAGGAGCGCGGACTTGCTCTGGCGGTGGCGAACGAGATGCTCGCCAAGCTGGGAGAGTTGGGGTTTACCGACAACATGTTTGTGGGCGGAACATCGGGTAACGGCTATCACTGCCTGATTCGCATCGACATGCCCAACGATAAGGAGACGGCTGATTTCCTCGGAGACTGCCTCAAGGGATTGAACGCGCTGGTCGGCACCGGAAAGGTGGACATTGACCCAACGGTATACAACGCATCTCGTATCCTGAAAGCTTACGGAACGGTAGCTCGCAAGGGCGTAAACGGTGACAAGCGTCCATGGCGGATGTCACGGCTATTCCACGTGCCTGACCAGATTGATGTGGCTCCGCATGAATTACTGGAGAAACTGGCTGCACTCGCCCCCAAGGGTGGGAACTCAAAACGTGCGGTCGAAGACAAGCCGCAGGGGCCGTGGACTGAGGAGAATCTTCAAAAGTACATTGAAGAGGGTACGGACTGGAACTGTCTCAAGCAGGAAGGCAAGAAGAACAACGAAGTCTGTCGCTGGATTGGTCGCTGCACCAACAACGATGAGCACACAGATGCAGCCATCATCCTGCACACCGATGGGTGGTGGAGCTACGGGTGCTTTCATGCATCGTGCGACCACTTCCGGCATGAGCAGTTCAAGGCGTACTGGACAGAGCACAAGGGTAAGTACAAGTTCCCCACCCTTAATCGGGGGTCGGGGATGCCGGATGGCTTCCCGGTTGAGTTCCTATCCGATGCGACTGGAGAAACTCCGCGTACTCAGGCCGAGGAAATACCGCTCTATAACCTGACCGACACAGGCAACGCGGAACGCTTGACGTGGAGATATAAGAATCAGTTCCTCTACTGCCCACAGCGTGACTGGTTCGCATGGGATGGCAAGCGTTGGAAGCCGGATGGGGTCTCAGCGATTACTTTGGCATCCATCGCCACGGTACGAAAGATTATGGAAGAGTTGAACCGCGTGATTGCCAACTGTGACCCCGAAACCGAGGAAGGTCAGGAATCGATAGATGAGCTTACAAAGTCCTACACCAGTTGGGCGAAAACTAGTGAGGGTCACGCCCGCTTGGAAGCGATGGCGAGTATCGGTGAGAAGTTATTGCCGGTCGAACTGCATAGATTTGACCAAGACCGGATGTTGTTCAACTGTGCAAATGGAACCATCGACCTCCAGACGGGTGAGCTATGTCCGCATCGCCGCGAAGATTACATCACCACTATCTCTCCGGTTGTGTACGACCCAATCGCTGAAAGCCCATTGTGGATTGATTTTCTGAGTGATGTCACAGCCGGGAATGGCGAACTTGTCCGGTACCTGCAACGGGCAGTCGGCTACAGTTTGACCGGACTGACTGTGGAGCACTGCATGTTCATGCTGTGGGGCACCGGCAGGAATGGTAAGTCCACCTTTTTGGAAGTCATTCAACACCTGATGGGGGAGTACTCCAAAGCTGCACACATGAATACGTTCATGCAGAAGAAGCAGGATGAAGGTATCCCGAACGACTTGGCGGCTCTGGCGGCAGCACGCTTCGTGTCGGCAACGGAATCCGATGATGGCAAGAGACTGGCGGAAGCAAAAATTAAGCAAATTACGGGTGGGGATACTATCACCGCCCGGTTTCTGCACAAGGAATTCTTCCAGTTCCAGCCGCAATTCAAAATCTGGTTGGGAACAAATCATAAGCCAACCATCTATGGCACGGACGAAGGAATCTGGCGTCGTATCCGGCTTATCCCATTCGAAGTCTACATTCCGGACAGCAAGAAGGATGAGAAGCTAACTCAGAAGCTCATCAGCGAGGCCCCGGGGATTCTGAATTGGGCATTGCAAGGACTGGAAGAGTACCGGCTGCATGGCATGATGGAGCCCGACATTGTTAAGGCCAGCACGGACGACTACAGGGCTTCGCAGGATTGGATGACTCGGTTCTTGGGAGAAGTCAGTGAGCCAAGTCCGGAGGAGAATATCCCGGCACGGAAACTGTATGAGAAGTACGTGGACTGGTGCAATCGGACGGGCGAGTACAAGCTGAAGGAGGCGAAGTTTGCCGAAGGGATGCAGCAGAAGGGGATGAGGTCGAAAGAGAAGCGGCAGAAAGATGGGGGTAAGAAGATGGCGTACGAAGGGATGAAGCTCCGTGATGCGATGTCAGGGTTCTCGATGGGTGAAGCACCGTTGTCCGGGTTGGAGGAACTAAGTGGGTACTAGGGGTTCGGGATATACCGGACGGCGGTATTGTCCGGGGATGTCTGGGGGGATTCGGCACTGTAGCTCATACGGAAAATCAGTTTTCTCTAGGTGCTTTCCATCCCCGCTACAGTGCTAAAACCGGGGGGACATCCCCGGACACCCGGACAAGCGTGAGACAGCGTGACCTCAGAATAGTGCCCAAATCGCCCGGACGGCCTGAAGGGGGCACCAGTACTTACCCGGTCGGCAAACCGAACTGGTCGGGCTGTTCACACGCACTGATACCGGGATGACTACCTGTCCTAGTTGTCTACCCTGCCACCAGTCGCCGGTCACCCACTATTGCCACTACGAAAAATATCTACAGGGGCGTTCATGCCCCCGACGCGCAATTCAAATCGAGGTACGAATAATGTACGAAGTCTATCCACCACCCAAAATATTCCTAAACGAGGACGGTTGTTATCGTCCGCTCTGCCCGGTCGATGATGAATTTGTGGCTGGCGAAGCTGTCAATCGCTGGTTCCACCGGGAACAGTCGCGTCGTTTGAAAAACCTGCACGAGTCTGAAATGCTGACGTTCGATGCGGAACTTGCTGAACTGCTGTTTCGGATGAAACAGAGACTCTCGCGACTCGGACGCAACGGCGGCTGGAGCCTCTGGCTGCGCCAGCATAACATTCAGCGTTCGACCGCAGACAGACTGGTCGCACAATATGCGGAGTCCTACGGCCTGACGGATGAGTTGCGTCACCGCGAAATCGCTGAGCCGCTCGAAGCTAATGTCTGTCTCGCTGCCAACCGAACCTCAAAACGGCTGAAGAACATGCTCAAGACCCCACGGTCGCGGTTGACCTTCATGAAGGTTCTAGGCGACTTGTTTGGTCTCGGCATTGAATTTGGGCAAGACGACTCCGTGCGGCTCACCATGCCCCCTGCCGTCGATGCGGCCAGCATCAACTACGCAGTACCCAGTCCCGTCTGGGTGGATGACGATGGAACAATCAAGCCGGTGGACTATGAGTTGAAGTACGCCGAAGCGGAGGCGGATTGTCCCGTGTAGTGCCTACTCTTCTGGATGTGCCCAAAATCGTAGTTGTTCGAAGAGTTCTGGCTGCTCGGCTTGCCATGCCGATATTGACTGCCCCAACTCGTCGGTGGCCTTCATATACGCATCCTGATAGTAAGCGACCGAGCAACACACCTGTAAGCGGGATAGTGTTTGTGATGAACTCTGGTCATGAGTGTGGACGCCGGAGTGTTGGTTGGTCGTCGTAGCCGTGCGGAGATCGAGCGGCTGGTGGCCCTGTACGGGTCGAGTGGGATGGGACGAGTTGAGTTTTGCCGCAGTCAAGGTCTGGCGCTAAGCACGCTGGGCCGCCATTTGAGAAAACAACGGAGCAAGCACAGCGAGTCGCGAAGCAAGGGCGTCGAGCGGGTTCGACTTATGCCGGTGGAACTAGCCGCACCCGTTGCCTCGGCGATCGTTCTGTCGATCAACGGTCGCAGAGTGGAAGTTGGAAGCGGCTTCGATGCGGCGACGCTGGCGCAACTGGTGACTGTGCTGGAGAGGTTGTAAGCCGGTGTTCGGGGTAGGCGCGGCCACGCGTATCTATCTTGCGCCGGGGGCGACCGACATGCGCAAAGGGTTCAACGGCCTGTATGGTCTGGTGCGCGATCAACTGTTGTGCGATCCGTTGAGCGGCCACCTCTTCTTATTTTCGAATACGCAGCGCAATCGGTTGAAGGTTCTCTTCTGGGATACGTCCGGCTTATGGGTGTGCGCGAAAAAGCTTGAGAAGGGGCGCTTTCACTGGCCGACGGCGGGCGAAGCACAAGCCAAGATCGTACTGAGTCACGAGGAGTTTGCGATGTTATTGGGCGGCATCGATCTTGCTCAGACACGACCTCGGAAGTGGTATCGCAGGCCGGTCGCAGGGGAATCAAACGACACACGGAAATCCGCATAAACACTCGACAAAATGCTTGTACTTCAACAGGCATGTCTGTTAATCAATACACATCGTGAATGCGCCTTTCCATCCTGCTACGCCGTTGGCTGCGACGACTTCTTTCGCTGCTTCCGACGCAGAGATCATCGAACAACTGAAGCAGCAGCTGGATGCCACAACGCGGCAGTTGGATGTGACGTCCGAGCGGCTGCAACTTTCTGAGCTGCGAGTCCAGTTGCTGGAAGATAAGCTGCGCCTACAGCGGATCGCGAAGTACGGGCCGGGCAGCGAGAAGCTGACCAGCCTGCAACTGGAGTTGTTGGAGTTCGAGCCCGGCGTCAGCGACATGGAGGTCGCGGCCGAGGGGGAACGCGATGCGATGCCTGCAACGCCGGACAAGAAGAAGCGTAAGCACCCTGGCCGCCAGACGCTGCCTGCGGATCTGCCGCGCGTGGAACGCGTGATAGCATGCACGTCCGAACAGTGCGTATGCGGCGGCTGCGGCGGGGAGACGACGGTGATCGGCTACGAAGTAAGCGAACAGTTGGATGTGCAGCCTGCAACGTACTTCGTGCAGGTGACCAGGCGCGAGAAGCGTGCATGCAAGCGGTGCGAAGAACGCGGCGTGATGGCTGCACCGTTGCCGCCTCGGATCATCGAGAAGAGCCTAGTCAGCGATCAGGTGATCGTCGATGCGATCATCAGCAAATACTCGAATCACTGCCCGCTATATCGTCAGAGCGTGATCCTGCTGCGCGACGCAGGCATCAACATCAGCCGCGCAACCATCGATGGCTGGGTGATGCGCGTCGGCGACTTACTAACTCCTCTGGTAGGAGTTATGCGCAATGAGTTACTCGAAGGCACTTACATCCAGGCTGATGAGACGCCGGTGGACGTTCAGACACGCGATGGCCGGTCGCGGAACCACCCCGGCTATCTGTGGCAGTACGGAACCCCGGGCGGAGCAACCATCTTCGAGTTCCGCATGGGGCGCGGGCGCGAAGGGCCCATGCGTTTTCTGGAACACTTCGAAGGCATTTTACAGACCGACGCTTATGCGGCTTACGACCGTGTCGGTGGATTAAAGATGGTGCATGCCGCATGTTGGGCGCACTCAAGACGACGCTTCGTGGAGGCGACCAAACTCAATCAGCAGGACGTTGCCTCGGCACGAATCGTGGCGCAGATGGCGAAACTGTTTGCCCTCGATGCTCAGGCGCGTGACGAGAACATGGACCATGCCGCGCGTCACGTGCTGCGCATGGAACGGGCTCCGTTGGTGCTCGCAGAACTCAAGGCACAGATCGAGACTGCCAGCCGAACCGCACTCCCATCGAGTCCCCTCGGCAAGGCAGCTGCCTACACGCTTCGGCTGTGGGACAAGCTCACGCGCTTCCTCGACTATCCAGAGCTGGAACTGAGCAACAACCTCGCGGAGAACTCCATGCGCCCGGTCGCGATCGGCCGTCGCAACTGGACCCACATCGGTCACGAGAAGGCTGGACCACGCGTCGCAGCAATCCTCTCCATCGTCGAAACCTGCCGCCGACTCAAAATCCCCGTGCGCGAATACCTCGCCGCTGTCCTGCCAGGGCTAGCCAACTTATCCATCCAGAGACTTCCAGAACTCACTCCCACCGCATGGGCCGTTAGCAATCTGTAACTGTCAATATGCGTTCGTCTGACGGATAC
>Ga0302278_10001990_pt1 | contig 24297 bp, 18 predicted proteins | sample III_Bog_N3_2_FD_194543 | JGI IMG/M metagenome (GOLD analysis project Ga0302278, IMG submission 194543) | Peat permafrost microbial communities from Stordalen Mire near Abisko, Sweden - III_Bog_N3_2 | ecosystem: Environmental > Terrestrial > Soil > Wetlands > Peat | place: Sweden: Abisko... | reverse complement strand
GACCGAGCTTGGGGCGCTCAAGCCGCCGCCCGTAAAGCCGGTGGAGGGCGAAAGCGGGACCCCGCTGTTGCTGAGCCAGGTCACGCTTCCATTGCTGTTGGACACCCAGACGGAGCTGACGCCATCGATCGCAATGCCAGTGGAGCTGCTGCCCGAAGCACCCAGGCCGCCGCCGGTGTAGCCAGAGCCGGAGAGAACATTCCCGGAGGAGTTGAATTCGGCGACCGACGCTGTGCCCGCAAGCCAGACGTCGCCGCTGGAGTCGATGGCCGCCGCGGTGGTGCCGCTGGTCAGTCCGCCGCCGGATGTAATCGGACTGATGCGCGGGTGGGCTGGTCCTATAGTTCTGGGGTGCCCGCTTCCGTCCAGCGTGCTGACCGTACCGTTGGCGTTCACGATCCACGCGAAGCTGGACAGCGTGCCGGTCAGGGTGAAGTTGGAGCTGGATGTGTTGTTGCTCGGATTCGGATCTCCGGTTGCGCTGGCGACCGAGACGTTGACGGGAAAGGTTCCGATTGCCAGCGGATTCAGAGTGAAATAGAGATGCAGCCTCTGGCCCTGGGAGAGTGCTGGGGTGGAACAGGTGACGGTGGCCGTCCCAAGGCCACTGTAGGTGCCATGGTCGCAGCCGCAGCACGGAGGGCCTCCACCTTCAGACGTCAATCCAGACCCGAGCGAGATGGTCACAACCACATTCTCGGCGGTGTTTGGCCCGAGGTTGTTGATGTCCACCGCGAAGATCGGGTGCAACGATCCTTTGTACTCGTTGGTGTACTCCGAGGGGGTTCTCGCCTGGAGGTCTGCTGAAGGGGGGAAGATGGAAATGCCGGCCGAGTTCGTATTGTTGGCCGAATTTGGATCGGGGGTGCTGCTGGAAACCGTGGCCGTGGCCGTGCCCGTAACCGCGCCGGTGTTTGCGGCGGTCATAATGCCGTACCACGTCACCGATTGGCCGGAAGGCAGGTCCTTCAGCTTGCAGGAGATACTGGTGGCATTCACCAGGCCGGGCGTGTAGGTGGGCGCATTCTCACAGAAGAAAGTCCCCAGACCGTTGTCCACCGTGTTGTACCCGAGTCCGGTGAGGCCGGAGTCCACCGAAAACGTGAAGTTCGGCGCGACGGCTGTCGCCGGCCCTGCGTTGGTCACCACAACCTCGGAGCCGAATTGAACTCCTCCAGCGATAAACGCAGGAAGACTGACGACGACTCCCAGGTCCGCCGTGTTGGCGACGGTCAGCGTACCGGAGGCAGTCACCTCATAGGAATCGGTCGCCTCCACATAGGATGAGTCCGTAAACACGCCCAGCACCGGCGCGGTTGGGGTCACGTTGACATACGCGCTGGAGCTGGGTGCCAGCGAGGGCATGGTGCAGGTGACCGCCGCTGGGCCCGGCGTGCAGGCGAAGCCGATGGTGGTCAGGTTGGAGAGGTTGGTCAGGCTGCCCGTCGCCGGAATCCAGGAGAACAGGACGTTGGTTGCGGTTACCGTGCTGCTGGTGTTCGTGATGTGGAACGCGTAAGTGGGCGTTCCGTTGGTCGCGACCAGCGACGGGGTAATGGTCTCCGTCAGCGTGAGCGCAGCGGCGTTGTTCGTCAGGTGAACGACGGTTCCGGAGGTGGTTCCAATGCCGCCGCTCGAGGTGCCGGTAGGCGGATTTGGATCGTCGAGCGGACGTGCGATCTCCGGCGATGCGATGCCTCCGCTCACGCTGGGGCGCACTCCGCTGTTGGTGGTGGGAAAGTTGGTGGCATCGGTAAATCCGCCCAGCACGGGCAGCCCGGACGAATCCAGCGCCATGCCCCAGAACTCCGAGTTGCCGATGCCGTCCAGGAAGGTGGAGAACAACAGGCCGCTGCCGTCGGGCTTGATCTGCGTAACAAACGCGGTCTCCGTCGGCGTTGTGGGGACGTACAAGTAGTTGTTGTAGGCCGGATCAATCGTAAGGAGCGTGGGGCTCGAATTGACGAACGGCGTCGCAGTGAACGTCGATCCGCCGTTGGTGGACTTGTAGATGGCCCAGTACGGCGCCTGGGTGCGTATCGCATAAATCGTATTGGAGTTGGATGGATCGACGATGATGCCGGTCGCGTAGAAGCTGAACTGCGAGTTGCCGGCGGTGAATGTGTTGCCGCCGTCGGTCGAGACATAGTAGCCACTAAAGACGGTGCCGGCGTACACGGTGGATGGATTCTCCGGGTCCAGCGACAGGGCAATCATCTGGCTGGGTAGAGTGGTGGAGGACGCCGTCCACGACGCGCCGCCGTTCGTTGTCCTGTAGACCTTGGTGCCGATGCCCGCCAGCACAGTGCCGGAGTTCTTCGGGTCGGCAATGAGGAAGCTGATATTCCCGCTCGCCGGCAGCCCCGTGCTGACGCTGGTCCAGGTGCTGCCGCCGTTGCTGCTGGAGAAGACAAACGGCTGGCCCACGGAAGCCTGGGAGAAATAAATCAGGCTGGCGTTTGCGGGATCGACCGCTACAGTGAGCGAGGTGCCCACCAGCGAGGGCAGACCCGTGCCCGCCTGCAGCGTCCACGCAACCCCGTTGTTGAGGCTGCGGAACAGGCCCGACGGAGTCATGGCATACAGCGTGGTCGAGCTGGAGATGGAGCGCTGCAGACTGGAGATGCTGGTGCTGGTCAGGCCGGTGGTGGCCACCGCCGTCCAGGTCTGCCCGCGATTGGTGCTGATGTAGAGGCCACCGTCGCTGACCAGCAGGGTTCCGGGGTTCGCCGGATCGAGCAGGATGGCTGTCGGAGTTCCCAGCAGCCCGCTATTGGAGACGCTGAAGGTCGTGCCGCCGTCGGCGCTGATGTCAAAGAGACCGCCGACCATCGATTGAATGGGAGATGCCGTGGGGAAGGTCGCAGTCTCGGTGAAGCCCGTAACCCACGCGTTCAGCGAGCCGTCCACCGCGATGGCCGTGCTGGCATCCAGGTTGGATGCGTTGTTGTTGCCGCCGATGTAGGTTGAGTAGGCGAATGCGGAGCCGTCCGCCAGCAGCTTGAATGCCCATATCTCCGACTTGGTGGAGGAGTACGCCCCAGTCGTAACCGGGAACGTGGTCGCCCCGCCCGTAACTCCGGTGACGTAGGCCGCCCCGCCGGAGTCCACGGCGATGGCCGTCCCTTTGCCTCCGGGCACAACGTCGGAATACACCAGCGATGCGCCATTGGCAGCCATCTTGGTGATGAAGGCGCCACTGGTGACCGACAGGTTCGACCCGTTGAAGAGGAGCTTGCTGGCCTGCGGGAAGTCGTAGTTCCCCTGCCCGGTGATGTAGATATTGTTGCTTCCATCCAGTGCAATGCCGTTGCCGATATTGTTGCCGGTGTTGCCCAGGAAAGTGGAGAACACCAGTGCGCCGGCGGGCGATAATTTGGTGACAAAGGCGTCTCCGCAACTGCCTGCGGAGCACGTGCCGCCTCCATCGAACGACGCCTGGTAGGCATTCAGTTTGGGGAAGCTCGGGGACTGTGCGGAGCCGGTCACGTAGGCGTCGCCGCTGCTGTCCGCGGCAATCGAGTTGACCTGGTCGTTGACGCTGCCGCCAAGGTAGGTCGAATAGATGAGCGCCGAGCCGTCCGCCTTGATTGCTGTGACGAAGCCGTTGTAGCAGGTGACGAACGAGCTATAGCAACTGGACACGCCAAGCGTGGCCTGCGCTGCAGCCATGGTTGGAAACGTGGTCGAGCTGGTCTTGCCCGCGATGTAGGCATTTCCATTGCCGTCGAGCGCGATGCCGTTGGCGGAGTCCACCTTGTTGCCGCCGATATAGGTTGAGAAGATCAGTCCCGAACCGTCGGCCTTGAGCTTCGCGATAAATGCGTTGTACGTTCCGGTGCCGGCCGTCAACACCGGATTTTTGGTGGTCAGTCCAAAGGCGGCATAGGCTTCGCCCGTGACATAAATCTCCCCGGCCGCGTCGAGGGCGACGCCGTTGATGACGTCGTTGAAACTCCCAATGTAAGTTGACAGCGAGAGCACGGGATCGATCACCAGCGGGCGTGTGCGGTCGTAGTTGCCGAGGGCGAAGGACACGTCGCCATTTGCCGCAAGCCGATACTGAACATCCACCGAATCTCTCTGCGACGACGTCTTCGCCGCCGGCTGATAGGCGACCGGCTTCAACAGGCGAATGCCGCCGCCGTCCTGCGCCAGCACCAGGTCTCCAGCGGAGTTGATGCTGGGTCGTTCCTGGGGAAAGCGCATCTGGATGCGTGCGGGGGCCGCGCCAGGCTGCACCACAAAATCATGCTCCAGGCGTCCGCCGTTGCCGTAGTACACAACGTCGATCCCGGGGTAGATCCCAGTGAAGCGAAGGCGCTGATACTGCGCGACTCCCATGCGCCAAGCGCTCGCATCGTTGCCCAGGATGTAGTTGCTCACTGATGTCGCCTTGTCCAGAGGCTCCGCGGTTGCGGACTCATTCGCTCCGAGGAGCGTCATCTTCAGTTGCAGGGCTTCGGGAGCGGCTCCGGCCCCGGTCCCGGCCTGGCCATGCACCAGCACCACGGAGACTCCCGCCGGCGTGAGCTCCATCCCGTACCCAGGGCCCGCTGCGCTGTATCGCTCGACGGCGCCGCTGGGCGGTAGCGCCTCAAAGTGGAAGGGCTGCTCGAGCAGTTGCGCCGACGCCCGATGAAGGCGCGCAGCCTCTCCAGCGGACGCCCTGGTTGGCGATTGTCCGTTGGCCGCAAGCGCGGCGATCGTACTGAGAAGGGAGAAGGCAAGGAGCGAGCCGGACTTCATAGGGAGCCCTCAGAGCCATACGTGTCGGCAAACTGATTTCGGAACCTGGGCCTGGAAAAAACCTACTATAGCATTAGAATCTTTGGATTGTCGTGCATCCATTGCAAAAATCAAAGGCGGATTTGGCCGAAGGTATTTGGACCCGGAAGGGGGCTGCACATCCCCACTCCAGCCGCATCAATGGTAACTTGCCGGCTTTTGGCGTTGAATTCGGTATGGGCATGTAGTAATCATTAACCTATATCGAAAAAAACGCTGGATTGCAGTCGGCAAACCTGCCAAGAAGGGACCAAATGAAAGAACTTCTGAGCGATGAGTTTGCAAACAGGCTCATGGAACTGGCCAAAGAGAAGGCGGACGAGTACCAGAACAACAAGCCGTTCCCTTACATTTACTTTGACAACTTTCTTCCGATCGAGGCTGCCGAGGCTGCGCTGGAGGCCTTTCCCCAGCCCAAGAGTCTGACCTGGCAGAAGTTCGACAATCCGAATGAAAAGAAGCTGGCGTTCGATTCGGTGGAGCGGCTGCCGGCGGCGGACCGCGACGTGCTCTACTTCTTGAACAGCCGCCCCATGTTGCAGTTTTTGGAGACGCTCACCGGCATCCAGAGTGTGATTCCCGATCCCTACTTTGTGGGTGGGGGGCTGCATCAGATCAAGCCCGGAGGGAAGCTCGGGGTTCACGCAGACTTCAATTTCCACACCAAGCTCAAGCTGGACCGTCGCATCAACGTGCTGGTGTATCTGAATAAGGATTGGAAAGAGGAGTACGGCGGCCACTTCGAGCTGTGGAATCGAGACATGAGCGCGGCCGAGGCCAAGATCCTTCCGCTGTTCAATCGCTGCGCCATCTTCAGCACCAGTTCGTGGTCTTTTCATGGGCACCCAGAGCCCCTGGCATGTCCGCCGGATCGCACCCGCAAGTCCATCGCGACGTATTACTACACCAATGGGCGGCCGGAAGAGGAAGTTGCGGACGTGCATACGACGGTATTCAAGGCCCGTCCCGGTGAAGTCGAGCAACCTGCGCAGACCCGAACGTTCCACAAGGTCCTGCGTTCCGTCACGCCTCCGATTCTTGTCGACGCGTTCAAGAGCTTCCGCAAGTAGATGCAGCATCGGCAGGACGGTTCAGAGGGGCGCAACGTAGGCCGCTCCCTCTGAACCGCGGTGCGTGTGTGCGGGGAGAACTGGGGGCAGCTCACCTGCGCCAGCTCAAGTGAAAAGTGCTATTGGAAGCCTTGGACAAAGCCCCGCCAGGGGTTATCGACCGCCGGTCCTGGGCCTACTGGAATTCGAAAATGGGCCGCTATCCTGCTCCGCCGCTACCGACACGGCAGTTGGGATAATCGAAAGCTAGTTTTCAACTTTCGGCGCCGCTACGTGATACAGGGACCACGGAGGCGCAGCATTGTTTTGTATAGCCTCCCGGCGCGGTGCTCACCGCGACGCTGGAAGCTCAGAACTTGCCGACTCAGAACGGGAGGCGGTGACACGAGCGGCATGCGCGTCGATGAGGATACTGACCGAGGTCACGAGGCAGGCCGATACCCAAAGGAAGCAGACTGCCATCCACGGCCCAACCGGATGATAGAGAATCGAGTCCACCTGGTGGAGGGAGACCACCTCGGCACACCAGGTGAAGATCGAGAGCATCCCTCCGAGCACCGCCAGGAGTGCTGCGGGGCTCTTGCGGAATCGTCGCAGGGCGCGGAATGCAGCGAAGAACAGGAGCGCGACGAGCAGTGTGTCGACGACCACTTGCGGCGCCCTACGCGCGGCGTACTCATTGTGGTGCTGTGCCACGTCGACAAAGAACTGGTGCAACAGCCAACGGCCGTTGAAGGCCATATCGAGCAGCAATGCGGCCTCCAGAAGGGTGAGCCAGCCGGCGGGGCTGGACGTCTTCGGGAAGCTTCGGCTGCGTACCCATGCGATACCGCAACATAGAGTGGCGGCACCGTATGCAGCGAGGCCGCATGCGCGGGTGGGGTTCATCCAGTCACCGCTTGCTATCATGATTCATCCTCACAAACTCTGCGCCCTGGTAGTCGGAAGGCATAATGATTCCTCCATTGATAGCACTGTTTGCCTGGATACCGATCAGCCTTTTCATCTTTTGGCGTCGCCCTGCCCGGCAGGCCATCCTCATCAGCTTCCTTGGCGGCTGGGCGGTGCTGCCGTCTGCCAACTTTGTTCCGACCGGAGCCGCATTTCCTTACTGGATACTGGGCAACTCCCTGCCTTCAGACTACTTCTTCACGAAGGCCAGTATGACTGCGCTCGGCGCCCTGCTCGGTGTTCTGGTCTTCGACCGGCAGAGTCTTCGCAGGTTCAGGCCGGGCCTTTGGGACCTGCCGATGCTGGTGTGGTGCATCGTCCCGCTGCTGTCCGGGATTGCGAACGAGCTGGGCTTCCGTTCGATCCTTCGCACGGAGGTGTATCAGCTTCTGGCGTGGGGAACGCCATACCTGTTGGGGCGCATTTATTTCTCCAATGCAGACGCACTCAAACTTGCGGCCAGGGCATTCGTGATCGCCGGGCTCGCCTACCTCCCCGTTTGCCTGATCGAGATCTTTACCGGACCTCAGATCTACGCGCGCCTGTACGGCTATGAGCCGTATCGCTGGATCGGCGCGCAACGCTATCTGGGATTCCGCCCCATCGGCCTGCTGGAAGATGGCAATCAGTTGGGCATCTGGATGGCGACCTCGGCGCTGATTGCGATCTGGCTATGGCGGCGTAAGCTGGTCGCGAAGATCGCCGGCATTCCGATCGCCTGGGTAGGAATGATCTTGCTCGCCGCCACCATCCTCTGTCAGTCGGCTGGGAGCATCGTTCTGCTGCTGGGCCTGTTGCCCTTCCTCTGTTTCAGTCAGCGCGGCCTGATGCGAACGCTTGCGACGACGATCGTTCTGGGAATCGTCGCTCTGATGGGCGTTCGTCTGACCAATGTAGTGTCGCTGCGTTCGGTTATGAGCCATAGCTCGGCTGCCAGGGATGCGGCGTACGCTTTGCGAGACATTGGCCGCGGGTCGTTCGGCTGGCGCCTGGCGCAGGACGAGAAGAATGTGGGCACCGCCCTTGCCAAACCCATCCTGGGGTACGGCCGGTCGAACTGGTGGAAGGGAGGCACCTCGCGCCCCTGGGCGTTATGGCTGCTGGCCTTTGGGATGTATGGCATGGTGGGGTTGCTGGCGTTGGAGTGTCTGCAATTTGCTCCCCTGGCGATTGCAATCTGGTCTCCAAGCGCGCGCTCGGATGTTGCCGGCCACGATCTCCGCTTCGCTCTTGCGGTGGTGATTTTGATGTCGGCCATTGACAATCTGCTGAATGGGTCGATGATCCTTCCTCTGCTGCTCCTGGCCGGTGGACTGAGCAGCTCTCAACTGGTTCCGAGCAGAGAGCGGGAGGGAGTTCGAGATGCCGTCGAAGATCCCTGGGAGGCAGGTCGAACCGGCCGGCTCGTCAGAGAGCCAGTTTGAGATAGTGCAGCGCCACCACCAGCGACACAAAACCCGCCGTCATCTTCAGGTCCTGGCCCCACAGCCGCACCCCTTGCCGCATCAAGCCCCACTGGATCGACAGATAGAGTGGGAAGTCTCCACCGGCAACGACAGCGACTGCCCCCAACATGCCGAAGAAGTGAAATGCAATGGGTATGCCGGAGTACATGGCAACGCAGTACGTGGCATAGCCGAAGGCGTTGTACTTCGCCTTGCCCAGCGAGAGCAGCACCGGATAGGTTGTTTGATAGAGCAGGGTCTGCCACAGCCCAAGGGCCAGGATGGGAATCATCCAGGCCGCTTCCCAGTAGCGGTGATCGTAGAGATGCAGGATCAACAGGCCGCCCCAGGTTGCCATGATGCTGAGGAGCACCCCGCCCATGAGCAACGCGTAGAACCGGTAGCGCAGGAACTTCGCGCAAAACTCCTCGAGCGGCTGATGGATGATCTTCGCGATGAACGGATAGGCGACCCTGTTTCCCAACGCCATGATGATCTGCCGCGGAACGTCGGAGATCTGGTACGCCAGCCCATAGATTCCCAGCAGCGAAAGACTGATGAGCCGGCCCAGAATGAGCCGGTCCGCCTGGGTTGCAAAGAAGGTAAAGGCCGTGGCGATGGTAAGCCACTTGCCGAAATGCACGATGCTGTGCAGGCACTCCTTGTCCCAGAGAAAGGAGTTCCGTATGCCAGGGGTCACCCTTGGTATGTGGCTGATGAAAAGGCGATACGTGGTGGAAGACAACTGCCCGGCGACAATGGCCCACACAGAGGGGTGTAGATAGGCCCAGGCGAGAGTGAAAATCAGTCCGACGAGGTTGGCCGACCCATCAATAACAAAGAGCCGGCGGACGCCCATGTGCCGGGAGAGCGTCAACAGGTTGGTGCTGTTGAAGCTCGCGATGAGCGCGCCCAGAGCCAATGCCGGCAGCAGGGTCTTGAGCTGAGGGTTGTGGTACAGAATGGCCATGGGCCAGGTGATGGCAAGCGCAATCAGCCAGAGGAATATTCCGCGGACGACCTGCACGGTCCACGCGGTGTTCAGGAAGATGGGGTCGTCGCCTCGCTTGGATTGCACGACATTGGGCGCCAGGCCGACATCGGAAAGCAGGCTGATGCCGACCACCAGCGTGCTGACAAGCGTGATCTCTCCGAAATAAGCGGGCAGCAGAAGTCGAGTCAGAATCAGGCTGTTGAGAATACGCAGGGCCATGCCCGAGCCATATTCCAGGACAGACCATACGGAGGCTTGTACGGCCTTCTTCTCCAGGCTGCGCAATTCGACATCGGATGGATCAGAAACGGCTTCAAGAGTCAAAAGATCAGCTCCCTTGTATGAGGTTCTGATTCGACGCACCACAACCCGTGTGGGCCAGTGTTACCGGCTTACTCAAGGCTACCTTTATCCCAGTGTGATTCCATTCTAATTCAGTCGCCCCTGAAAAGAGCGACGGTGGACCGGAACCGATGTTTTCGTCTTGCCGCGATTCGCAATTAATTGGGAAAAGTCCATCGATTGCGATACTCTTCGCCTACTCAGTCTCATTCCGCAATGCTTGCAACGCCGCACCGCAGAACCGCACAATCCATGGAAGCATCCATGACGATCCTCCCAAACCAGGGGACAGAGGAGTTTCTGTGACACGAGAAGAACCTACGCCGGGGGGAATGCTGTTGGTTCTGCCCGTTCCGTTCCGCATGGTGAACGGGCGACCGCTGTTCGAGGCCCAGGCGGCCAACGGACTGGACCGGTGGGCAGAGAACTTTTCCCGAATCACGGTCGCCGCGAAGGTGGTGCCCGAAGATCGCGTGCCATCGCTCTCTGGGTTCGCCTGGCGCGAGGTTGAATCTCTTGCGCATGCAGATCGTATCGCCTGTGTCCCGCTGCCCTGGGTCGACAGGTCAACAGCGTTCTTTCGCGAGCTGCCGCGCGTGCGGCGAGTGCTGGCAGATGCCATCCGCGAGTCGCAGCATCTACAGTTCGCACCATCCGGCTTGGTGGGCGATTGGGCTGCGGTCGCAGCGATGGAGGCTATCCGGCTCAAGCGGCGCTATGCCATCCACAAAGACTGCGTGGACCATGAGCTGATCAAGTGTGTTGAGGGCAAAGCCCTGAGCCTGCGAAGGATGCGGACGACGGTGGAGGCGGCTGCGATGAAGGTGTACCACCGGCATATCATCGAGCGCTGTTCGCTGGGGCTGTGGCACGGAGACGATTGCTTTCGCGCCTTCTCGCCATGGTGCCGCGAGAGCCATCTGGTACACGACATCCACACCAAGCAGAGCGATTTGATTGACGCGGAGAGCCTGGAGCAGAAGCAGGCGGCAATCAGTGCCTCGGAGACATTGCAGATCTGCTATGTTGGCCGGTTCGATCCCATGAAGGCGCCGCTGGACTGGCTGGGGGCAATCGCTGCCGCGCGCGACCTGGGAGCACGCATCCATGCGGTCTGGTATGGCGAAGGCAGGCTGCTGCCGGACGCCATGGCGGAACGGAAGCGATTGGGCCTGGAAGAGATCGTCGAGTACCCAGGCTTCATTGCAGACCGGCAGGAGCTGCTCGGCAAGCTGCGAGCAGCGCATGCGCTGGTGTTCACCCACGTCACGCCGGAGTCGCCCCGCAACCTCATCGAGGCGCTGATCTCCGGCACTCCGATCCTGGGGTACCACAGCAACTATGCGGCCGACCTCATCGCATCGTCCGGTGGCGGGTCGCTGGTTCCGCTGGGCAAGTTTCAGGCGCTGGGCGAATTGATCGCGGATCTGGCGAAGGACCGCTCCAGGCTGGCCGAACTATCGCAGCAGGCAGCGCGCAGCGGAAGCCGTTTCAGCGACACCGTCGTTTTCGCAGAGCGCAGCGCCTTGGTGCAGCAATACGCGTAGGCGGCAGCACGGCGGTCTCCGCCGGCTACGGACGGTGCAGTTCCTCGAGTCGAGACGCACGCCGCCGCTCCTGCTGCGCCTCGTATTGCTCCAGCGTGGGCAGCAACTCGCGGTAGTTCGGGTCCACTCCGTCGACCTTCGCCGGGTCCACGCCCATCGCCAGTACGCTGGACTGCTTCGCGTCCCACTCTTCCCGGCTGCGCGAACTCATCAGCATGTAGTAGGCCGTCTCTTCCGGCGACCAGGCGGGCTGCTCCACCTGCTCCAACGTCCGCAGCCGAATCTCGCCGCCCGAAACATCGACGACCACCAGCGACCCATCCTGCAGCCCAAACTGCCGACGCAACTCTTCCGGCAGCGCAATGGTTCCGCCCTCGCCTATCTTCACCGTCGTCGCCATCGTCTCGCCCTCCGCTAGCTCAACATCATTGCGCGGTAGCCCATGTCCCGCTGCACCGGCATGAATCCGGCATCGCGGATGATCCTGCGCACGTCCTCTTCGCTGGCGTCCCTGCTCCCCGGCGCGAGCGCGCCCAGGTCATTCGCCCCGAATCGCAGCCCGGTCTGTAGTACCTTCAGCCCCGGCCCCGTCCAGCTTGACTGCACGTTCTCCACATTGTCCAGAAACATCCGCGAGATCGCCAGCGTCTTCAGCCGCTCCACCGCGGTCACTCCATCCAGTTCGCGTCCGCCGGGCGCCTCCGCGCTCACCGGCACAAATGCGGCAAAGCCGGCCGTCTCCTGCTGCAGTTGTCGCACCGCCTCCACAAAGTCCATCCGCTGCTCCAGAGTCTCGCCGCCGCCAAATCGCATTGCCGCCGTGGTCCGCATTCCCAACTCGTGCGCCGCGCGGTGCACCTCCACCCACGCCTGCACGTCGTCCGGCTGCGGCCCGCTGTCGCTCATGATCGTGTCCAGCCCCGCGTCCTGCAACCGCGCCAGGGCGTCGCGGAGCGCCAGTCCGCCGCTAGACGCCAACTGCCTCACTTCCGCCGTCGTGAGCCCTTCAAGCCAGAGGTCGGCAAAGCGCTTGCGCAGACCGCGCAGCACGTCCTCGCAGTGACCTATTGTGCCCGCTGGCCCTATCAGCCGCACGCCGGTTGCGCCCCCTTCCACGGCGTCGCCAATCTGCGCGGAGATCGCATGCAGCGAACTGCTGTCATTCCCCGGCATGCGCACGCTGCACTCCAGCGCATAACTCACTACGCCCTCCGGATGCAGACGGCGTCGCACGCTATCGGCCTCCATGCCGAGCCCCACCAAATCGTCGCTCTGGAAGCAATCCAGAGCCTGTTCGCGGCTGATTCCCATGTAAAAATTCTACGCCCGCGGCGGCTTCCTCAGTGCTTCCGCACCACCAGGATCGTCAGCGCCATTGCCAGCAGCCCCACCGCCACCGAGAGCAGCCGCTGGGTCAGGGCCGCGGTCTTCTCCAGCTTGGCGAGCCGCTCTTCCGCGCTCTCCACGCCCATGCGCACCTTGGTCACCTCGACGCCGATCTGCGCCACCTGCACGCTCTGCTCCTGCAACTGGCTGCGGATGCCCGCCTGCTCTTCCACCACGTGGCGCAACTGGCCGCGCACGCCCGCCTCCAACGCTGCCAGCGCCGCCTGCTGGGCCTTGTCGCTGGCATCGCGGTTGGTAAGATACTTATCCGCCACCGGCATCAGTCGCGAAAAGTGCGGCAACAGTTCCATCAGGAGTTTGGGCCACATGTCGTTAGTCTACGTGCTCGGACAGGACCGCGTGCATGGAGGCCGCCCGACGCCGCTTGCGCAGCACCACCGCAGACACACTGGCCACCAGGATGGCCGCAATAATGCCCTGCGACCACAGACAGTAGATACACCACTTCTGGATGACGTACTCCTCCAGGTAGCTGAGGAACGCTGCGCAGAAAAAGCCGATCCGCGCGCACTCCAGCACCCAGCGAAACTGTCCGGCCAGGGCCAGGATTGCGATCAGCGCATATCCCGCAATGCCGATGATGGCCACCGGAATGTGGATCGTCTTTGCGTGGAACTGCCCCTGATCGTCAAACTCGTCGCTTGTGAGCGGGGGAAAAACTGCATATTTGCTGTGGTTCACGGTACCGCAGTCAAACTTCTCGCTCACCGCACACGGCGGGGCCGCATTCGGGTCCATCAAGTGAACATGCAGCGCCAGCGAACTGACCACCACTCCCGCTACGGCCAACAATGCAATCAGGTATTTCATGCACTCCATCTTACGTCCGCCGCGGACTTTCGTCGTGCCGTCGCGCGGCTAGGGAAAATTTCCTGATGATGTGCAGACGTTCGATATGTCGGGCCTTCAGCCCTCGGGGTTTCGGGGGGTCACCAACCTAGGCCTTCGGCCTAGGCTGGTATGTGTCGGGCCTTCGGGCCTGTGAAGACGATCAGTGCATCGGCCGTGTGAGGACGATCTGCACCTCGGGCCTGTGAAGACGATCAGTACATCGGCCGTGTGAGGACGATCTGCACCTCGGGCCTGTGATGACGATCAGTGCATCGGCCGTGTGATGACGATCTGCACCTCGGGCCTGTGAAGACGATCAGTACATCGGCCGTGTGAGGACGATCTGCCCATCTTTGGGAACTTTGCTCGAATCGACCACCGGAGGCTCGTCCCTGGCGAGTCCGATCTATGCGAGCCGACTATCCCGCCAATGCAGCCTCAATCGCCGCCACCACCGCCGGATCGTCCGGGGTCACCTCCGGCGAGAACCTGCCGACCACCTTGCCGTCGCGGCCTACCAGGAACTTCTCAAAGTTCCACAGGACTCCGGGCTCCGGGTTCGGCGTGCCCAGCCCGTTCTTGCCCAGGTATCCCGTCAGCTTCTCGCGGAAGCCCTCCCGCCCCTCGCCCGTGGCCTTCGGCTCGGCGGCGATCAGCGCCTGGTACAGCGGATGGGTCTCCGTGCCCGTCACCGCAATCTTCGCGAACATGGGGAAGTCCACGGCGAACGTGGCCCGGCAGAAGGTCGCAATCTCCTCGTTCGAGCCCGGCTCCTGGCCGGCAAAATCGTTGGCAGGGAATCCGACTACCACCAGCCCCTGGTCCTTGAACCGCGCGTACAACTGCTCCAACGCCTCATACTGCTTGGTCAGCCCGCACTTGGAGGCCACGTTCACCACCAGCAGCACCTTGCCGCCGAAGGCAGCCAAAGAGGTCGGTTCTCCGGTAATCGTCTGGACAGGAATCTCGTAGATTGCGCTCGACATGGTTTCTCCTCAGTTTTTGGCAATAATAGGTTGTGAAGCCCGCGAGGGGCTCAGATCGGGAAGTTTTTCAGCCACTCGCGGAAGGCCGGACCCAGGTCGTTCCGCTTCAGGCCCAGCTCCACGGTGGCCTTCAGGAAGCCGAGCTTGTCGCCGGCGTCGTGGCGCTTGCCTTCGTAGTGGAAGCCGTAGACCTTCTCGTGCTGCAGCAGCGCTTTGATGGCGTCGGTCAACTGTAGTTCGCCGCCGGCGCCCGGCTTGAGGTTCTCGATCATCTCGAAGATCCGCGGCGTCAGGATGTAACGGCCAATGATCGCGTTCTGCGACGGAGCGTCTTCGAACTTCGGCTTCTCCACCATGCCCTTCACGGCCAGCAGCTTCGGATTGCTCGCCACCGGCGTGCAGTCCAGACAGCCGTAGGCGGAGATCGCCGGGCCTTCCACCACCTCCGACGCCAGAATGGTCGATTGCGTCTCGTAATACGCTTCGACCATCTGCTTCATGCAGGGAACGGTCGCGTCCACAATATCGTCTGGCAGCAGCACGCAGAACGGCTCGTCGCCGACAATCTCCTTCGCCATCAGCACCGCGTGGCCCAGACCCAGCGGATGCGGCTGCCGCGTGTATACGATCCTCGCCAGCGTCGACACCGACCGCACCAGTTCCAGCAGCGCCTTCTTATTCTTGGCTTCCAGTTGCGCTTCCAGCTCCGGGCTGTAGTCGAAGTGGTCTTCCATCGCGGCCTTGTCGCGTCCGGTCACAATGATGATCTCGGTGCAGCCCGCGGCCACCGCTTCTTCCACGCCGTACTGGATCAGCGGCTTGTCGACCAGGCAGAGCATCTCCTTCGGGATGGCCTTGGTTGCGGGAAGGAATCGCGTGCCCAGGCCTGCGGCCGGAAAGACTGCCTTGCGAATCTTTTTTGCCGTCATCGGGTCGGATAACCTCGCTGTTGAGTTCAGTGTATCGAGCCAAAAAGAGTCAAGTGCTATTTGCGGCCCTGGATGGTTGGGCCTCCAGCGCCCTTGCGGCGCGCGCGCTTCATGGCGATCTCGCGCATCTCGCGACCCAGGGATGTGCGGTTCATCACCGCCTGCTGCGCAATGCCGATCAGATTGCCGACCGACCAGTAGAGCGCCAGGCCGGAAGCGTAGTACCAGGTCATGTAGCCGGAAAATGCTGGCATCATAAACGCCATCATCTTCTGCTGCTGCGGATCGACGCCCGGAGACGGCGTGTAGAACTGCACCAGGAATTGCGACACCACCATCAGGATGGGCAGGATGTGGTACGGGTCCGGCGCCTGCAGGTTGGGCAGCCAGAACCAGTGGGCATGGCGAAGCTCCACCACACGGGGCAGCATGGTGAAGAACGCGAACAGCAGCGGCATTGTAATCAGGGTCGGGATGCAGCCGCCGAACATATTGACGCCGTTATCTTTCTGCAACTGCATGATCTCGGCGTTCATGTCGTTCCGCTTGGGATCGGTCACCTTGTACTTCTTGTACTTTTCCTTGATCGCGTCCATCTGCGGCTGGATGCGCTGCATCTTCAGCGCGCTCTGCATGGTCTTGACGCGGAACGGCAGGATCAGCAGGTTGATTGCCACCGTGAGGAGCACAATAGCCCAACCCCACGAACCGCCCCAGTGGTCGGTGACATGCGTGTGGATGGATTGCAGCGAGAGGAAGAGATACTTGCCGATCGGTCCCCAGAAACCGAACTCCAGCAGCGGCCCCAGCGTGATCTTGGGGTCCGCGGCATGGACGTCGCGCAGCACATTGATGGCCTTTGGCCCCACGAACATGCGCGTGTGCGTCGCCCCACCACGGTCTGCCATAGCAGCGCCCAGGACGGGCAGATTCAGAACCTTGGTGGGCGCCGACCCGGCGTTGAAGCCCACCCGCTTGATGGTCTTCGACACATCCAGCACGCCCTCCAGCGTGGTGATGGTCGCCGTCGACGGAGTGTCGGGCAGGAACACGGCCGCGAAGAATGGGTCGCTCACGCCAGCCCAGTCGAACGGACCGGATAGTGTCTGCCCGCCGGAGATCTTCTTTGGCGCAAGGTGCTGGTCGCTGCCGTCCCGCGAGCTGTCAAACTGCCCGTTTGTGTACGCCGTCATGTTCGGCGTCTCGTTCTGGTCGCCAAAGCCGCCCGGCCAGCTCAGCAGCGCCTCCACCGGCACACCGGCGCGAGTCACCTGCACATCCGCATGCAGCACATAGCTGCCGTCGAAAGAGAACGTCTTGGTGGCCTGCAGGTCGCCGTTCGAGTATTTGAAGGTCACCGCCGCCGGCGCGGTCAGGTTGCCGGTCGCGGAAGGCACAAACATCGCCTGGCTCAGTCCCTCGCCGGTCGCGCCGTTCAGGGTCGCGATGCTGCCGCCGGAACTGCTGCCGTTGTCTCCGTAGCCCTGGGTGTAGGACAACGTGGCCGGGCCAGTCTGCGCAACGACGTAGGTCCCGTTGTAGCTGTTATCGCTGATGCCGGAGATGGCCACGGCCCGCCCGCTGAGACCCGCGGGAACATTGCCGGCGGTCATCAGCGTGACGACGCCCCCGTTGCGCGATGCCGACGAGATGGGCAGGGTGGCGCCGTCGTAGGTGTAGAGCGATAGCGGATAGCCGAAGAGCTTCGCGGCCTGTCCATGCACCAGGTCCAGCGGCTTGCCGTCCAGGTCGGTGTACGGTCCCTTCAGGATCCAACTGATGACCTGCGCGCCGCGGTTGGAGAACGTGATGCGGTACAGCTCGTTCTCGATAACCGTCGTCGTCTCCGCGCCGGCCTGGACCACGGGCACGGTCGGAGTGGCCACCGCAACTGCGGGCTGAGTAGTTGCCATTGCGGCCACGGGCGCTGCTGCCTGCGACTGAGTCGCAGTGGCTGCGGGCGACTCCGTCTGCGGAGCCATCTTTGAGTGGTACAACTGCGCGCCGACAAGGACGACGACAAAAACGGCCATCATCGCCATTAGCGACTTGCTGTCTTGTCCGCCTGTTTGATTGGGGTTGCTGAACTCTGCCAAGTGATCGTTCCTATTCTTCGGGTGGCTGGGAAGCTGCGGTTATTTCACTCGTACGCTGTCTTCCTATGGTAAATGGTCTGCGTCCCTCTGGTCTGAACCAGAGGCAGCAGAAGTTGCAGCGGGGGACTGGCCGCGGTCAGCGCTCTCGGGCACGGGATCGAGCCCGCCTTCTCCCCACGGATGACAACGCGCAAACCGCCGCAGCGCCATCCACGATCCGCGAACCATCCCAAAGCGGCTGATCGCGGTGTAGGCATACTCCGAACAGGTGGGCAGGTACAGGCACCGGCTGGGCGAGAGGACGTGCAACACCGGCGAAAGCAGCGATTTGTACAACCGGAAGGCGAACGCGAGAGCTGGCTGGTCTCGCCGGTTCGCATCGGAGGGCGGCATGGCACTCACTCCACGACGGGCGGTCGAGCCGTAGCCTGCCGCTCCGCAGCCTTTTGGATGGAGCGGAACACCGTGGCGACTTCGCGCTCCAGTACGCCGAAGTCGAGATCGAGGACGCTGCGCCGGGGATGCAGCACCACATCGACGGGGGCATGCAGCAAGGCAAGATGCTTGCGCACCGCCTCCCGCATCCGTCGCTTGATACGATTCCGGTCTACGGCCCTGGCCGCCATGGCCTTGCTGACAGTCAGGCCTACCCGCGCGGCATCGGGAGGCAGCGCGCGCAGCGGAGCTCCGTCCGGGCCGAGCGGCTGGCGCAGCGTGAAGAAATAGCTGAGTTGTTTGCCGAACTGCTTGCGGCTCGCCGTGTACACGCGCTGATAATCGGCGTGCTTGCGCAAGCGGTGCATCGCAGTGGTCATAGCGGGAACCCTTCAGCGCTCAGTCCGCCTAGTCCTTTGTGCCGCCGATTGGCTCACACGGTTGCGCCGCCTGGTCCTGGCTATCGCAACGAAACTTGGCTGAAAACGAGGTCGCGCGGGACTCAGAAGGACTGCACTAGTCGCGGAAGCCCGCGCTTACGGCGATCTTGTGGCGTCCTTTGGCACGCCTGCGGTTCAGCACGGCTGCGCCCGCTTTGGTCTTCATGCGGGTCAGGAACCCGTGTGTCTTCGCGCGATGGCGGCGGTTAGGTTGGAATGTGCGCTTCGGCATTGGAATCTACTCCTGCTCAATCTCTTTGAGTTTGCTGGTTGCAACAGTCTCTCAGTATACCCCAGATTCGGCGCCGATGTCCGCAAAACTTTGGAGAGAAGCCATGGTTGCGTGCCGCCAAAGTACGCTCCATCTGTGACGAGGAACACACGACGCAGCGAATGAAAAATCGTTCTTCACAAGGAATGGTGCAATGCAATTTTTAACTCCGGATCACTTGAAATCGGCTTGTTTATTCGTGCTACTATCAAACCCGCTTACCAAAGACGAATTCCAATCCATCGAGTCGGACTTTGGTATACGTTGTCGTTTCTCTTCGCAAGGGGGCATGCAATACCTGCGCGGAGATCTCCAGCAACCCATGTCGATCTCGACACCTCCTGTGGGGCGGTGCGGGACCTCTGTTGCCTTTGCATTTTCGATTGCCGTCCTTCGTTTCTTTGCGCCGTTACCTTAATCCCGATTCAAGAAAAAACTTGGAATCAAATCCAAGAAGGAATTGAAAGCATGTCATTCGTCCCGACGGCCACCGCCGTTCTCAATTACTGGGTCCGCATCCTGGCTGCGCTTGAGAAGAAGATCAATCGCCAGTCCTTTGAGACCTGGCTCAAGCCGACTCGGTTCTCCCATATCCAGGGTAAGACCTTGTATGTGCGCATCCCGTCCGCCGAGTTCCAGGATGTCTGCGAAAAGTACGCCGACCTAATCCAGGAGGCCGTCGACAATCTCGGCCTCGACATTGAGACGGTGACCTTCACAACGCCGCAGCAGGATCCCAGTGCACCGCGAGTGCGCGAAGACGGCGGGTTCGCACCCGTCCCCAGTCACAACTCCAATGCGCCCCATACGCGGCGTTCTTCTGGTGCGGCCGGCGCCACGCCGGAGCAGTCGCGTTTCGACTGGAGCACGGCATCCCAACTGAACCAGCGGTACCAGTTCGATGCCTTCGTCATCGGCAGCGGCAACCAGTTCGCGATGGCTGCGGCGCAGGCTGTCGCAGAGCGGCCGTCCAAGGCCTACAACCCGCTCTTCCTGTACGGCGGCGTGGGCATGGGCAAGACGCACCTGATGCATGCCATCGGCCATGACGTGAAGCGCCGTCAGCCGCATGCCTCCATCTGCTATGTCTCCGGCGAAAAGTTTATGAACGAGATGGTGGACTGTGTCCGCTATCAGAAGATGACCAGCTTCCGCGACAAGTTTCGCAACGTGGATGTGCTGCTGATCGACGACATCCAGTTTCTGGCCGGCAAGGAGCGCACGCAGGAGGAGTTCTTCCACACCTTCAATACGCTGCACGAGACGATGAAGCAGATCGTGATTGCATCGGACCGTCCGCCCAAAGAGCTGGCGGACTTTGAGGACCGCCTGCGTTCGCGCTTCGAGTGGGGCCTGATCGCCGACATCCAGCCACCCGATCTGGAGACCAAGGTCGCCATCCTGCAGAAGAAGGCGGAGTCTGAGCAGACGCAACTGCCTACGGATGTTGCGCTCTTCATTGCGTCTAACGTGCGTACGAATGTCCGTGAACTGGAGGGCGCACTGGTGCGGCTCATCGCCTGGTGCTCCATGCACGGCGTCGAAATCACGCTGGCGGTCGCGCAGCAGTGCCTCAAGCAGTTCATCGATACGCAGGTCCGCAAGATCACGATTGAGGCTATCCAGCGCGCGGTTGCCGAGAGCTTCGGCATGCGGGTGGCGGAACTGAAGCAGAAGAACAACTCGCGCCAGATTGTGGTGCCGCGCCAGATTGCCATGTACCTGGCCAAGCAGCTCACGGAGGCGTCGCTGCCGGAGATCGGTCGCCAGTTCGGCGGCAAGCACCACACCACGGTGATGCACTCCATCGCCAAGATCGACGAGCACCGTCGCGGCGACAAAGACATGAACCGCACCATCAACAAGCTGATGGAGACCTTGAGCTAAGCCCCGTCCGCCTATAGCGGCCCTGCTTTGAGGCAACCCGCCGGGGCGGCGCTCCATCGAACGGCGTAGCTCCACGAGACAGGAGAACCCCATGATCCCTCCACCGACCCGTCCGGACGAAGCGCTACGCAAGGGCACTGTGGAGGAGGATGCGCCGCTCGCTGACAACGAGCGTCCCCGCGGAGAGAACTCCATGGCCGACCAATTAGGGCATCGCGACCAGGATGAGATGCTGAAGGACAACGATACGGACTTCCCCGAGCCCGATGCCTTCGGCGAGCACACCGGCGGGTAAGCTACACTGACCCGGGCCATCGAACAGACCTCAAAAGTTGTATCTCAGACCCCAAGACACGCTTCAGGGCGAATCCAGTCACGTTCATGACACCAAAAATTGATATAAACTTTGTTTGTAAGGTAAAACTACGTCATGGACGATGTGGCACTGGCAGCCCAGACAATTGCGAATTTTTTGCAGACGTTTACGCTGAGCGGCGGTCTTCGGCTGCGCTTTCGGGTGAAGTTGCGCGGGGCGAAAACCACCGCCGAGAATCCCTCGGAAGCTTCTGATAACTCGGATGTTGTGTCCGCTGCAGACGAAAGCTCGGCGGAGAGCGACGAATCGCGCACGCTCTATGTGGAGTTCAGCGGGCCGGACACCTCCGTGCTGACGGCGCACAACGGCGAGGTGTTGAACGCGCTGGAGCACATTGCAACCAAGATTCTGCGGCTGGAACCCGAGTCGCACGATCAGGTCTCCTTCGATGCCGACCACTTCAAGGCAAACCGCGATCGGCGGTTGCGGGAATCGGCCGCAGCAGCCGTGGAGCGCGTCCAGACCACTGGGCGTCCGCACCCTTTCCCAGCCATGAACTCCCGGGAGCGGCGGATGTTGCACCTGATCCTCAGCGAGTCCGGCCTGCCCACCGCCTCCAGCGGAGAGGGCGCGGGGCGTTTTGTGGTGCTTTATCCTGCGGGCACGGACATCTCCGCCACCAACGATGCACCAGCGCCGCGGCGCAACAACGCGGACCATATCCGGAGCGCGTTCCGCCACCGCTAGGGAAACGTTGCCCCCAGGGGCTAAAACGCCTACTCCGGGGTGAGTGATGCCAGCAGCATCCGCGTCTCCGTGATCACATCTTCCGCCTTAGCTGACGTAAGCGGCCAGCGCAGGACGCCCTGGGGCGTGAACTGCGCACCGCGCTTGGCGTTGCGCGAGACCAGCTTCATCATCGTCATCGGATCCACATGCGAGTGCGCTGCCCCGTTGCCGCCCGCATCCGCTGCCTGCTGCGAGGTATCCGCGGCAGCCGCGGCAAAGCGGATATTCAGCATCTCCACAAACTGCTTCAGCGGCAGCTTCCGGTTGCCGCTCGGGTTGGGCAGTTCGATCTGGGTGCGCTTGCGGTCCAATTGCGCGATGCCCAGCCGCTCGCACAGAAGGCGCAGTTCGCCGGCGGCCAGCAGGTTCAGCACGGACTCGGGCGGCTCGCCGTAGCGATCCTGCAGCTCGGCGCGGACATCGGCCAGCGCGGCGGCATCTTCCGCTCCGGCAATCCGCTTGTACATGCGCAGCCGCTGGTTCTCCTCCGGGATGTAGCTTGAGTCGATGCGTACGGAGATGCCCAGGTTGATGGCAGTCCCCGCGTGCGCCGGCTTCTCCTCCTCGCCCTTCATCTTGCGCACGGCCTCCTCCAGCATGGAGGTGTACAGCTCAAATCCAACCGCCTCGATGTGGCCGGACTGTTCGCCGCCCAGCATGTTGCCTGCGCCGCGCAGCTCCAGGTCGAGTGCGGCGATCTTGAAGCCGGCGCCCAGGTCGGAGAACTCCTTGAGCGCAGCCAGGCGGCGGCGGGCAATCTCGGTGAGCTCGGTATCGGGTGGAATCAGCAGATACGAGTAGGCGCGGCGGTTGGAGCGGCCCACGCGGCCGCGAAGCTGGTACAGCTCGCTCAGCCCATGGCGATCGGCGCGGTTGATCAGGATGGTGTTCGCCAGCGGAATATCCAGCCCGTTCTCGATGATCGACGTCGCCACCAGCACGTCGTACTCGTGGTTCATGAAAGCGAGCATCACGCGTTCCAGCTCTGCCTCGGGCAGTTGGCCATGGCCGATCACAATGCGGGCGTGCGGCACCAGCTCGCGAATCTTGGCGGCGAGATCGTAAATCGTCTCCACCCGGTTGTGGACAAAGTAGGTCTGGCCCCCGCGCTCCAGCTCCATCTCAATCGCCGTTCGCACCAGCTTCTCGTCGAACTTGGCAACAATGGTCTGGATCGCCATGCGGTCCTTGGGCGGCGTCTCGATCACCGACATATCGCGCAAGCCGATCAGCGACATGTGCAGCGTCCTCGGGATGGGCGTGGCCGACATCGCCAGCACGTCAATCTGCGCGCGCATCTGTTTCAGCCGCTCCTTGTGGCGCACGCCAAAGCGTTGCTCTTCGTCCACCACCAGCAGTCCCAGGTCCTGGAACTTCAGGTCCTTGGACAGAACGCGATGCGTGCCGATGAGGATGTCCACCTTGCCCGCGGCGGCCTTCTCGAGGATGGCTTTCTGTTCCTTCGCCGAGCGGAAGCGCGAGATCATCTCCACGTTCACCGGAAAGCTGGCCATGCGGCGCTTGAAGCTCTCGAAGTGCTGGAAGGCCAGCACGGTGGTCGGCGTCAGCACGGCGACCTGCTTGCCGTCCTGCACCGCCTTGAACGCCGCGCGCATGGCGACTTCGGTCTTGCCGTAGCCCACATCGCCGCACAGCAGGCGGTCCATCGGCTGCGTGGACTCCATGTCGCGTTTGATGTCCGCGATGGCGGTGATCTGGTCGTCGGTCTCGTTGAAGTCGAAGGCATCTTCAAACTCGCGCTGCATGTTGGTGTCGGGCGAGAACGCCGTACCCAGAGCGGCCTTGCGCTGCGCGTATAGCTTCAGCAGCTCGCCGCTCATGTCCGCCATAGCCTTCTTGACCCGGGCTTTGGTCTTCTGCCATGCCTGGGTGCCAAGCTTGTTGAGCTGTGGTGCGGGTCCAGTGTCAGTGGAACGATACTTCTGGATCAGGTCCAGCCGCGTGAGCGGGATGTACAGCTTCGCCTCGTCGGCGAACTCCAGAATCATCAACTCCAGCGGCGGCTGGTCGTTCTCTTCGATCACGCGCAGGCCGCAGTATCGCGCGATGCCGTGTTCGACGTGAACCACGTAGTCGCCCACCGCCAGGTCACGAAAATCGGAGACAAAGGCAGACGTCCTGGACTTGCTGCGCGAGACCGGCCGCGCCTGCACATCGGCATCGTCGTTCAGGTCGTTCGCGCCAAAGAGGATGATCTGCCGGGCCGCCGCGCGGCCATCCGCGTCGCGCAGGTCCAGCACCTGCACGCCATTGGCGATCGCAGATTTGACCACGATCGGAGTGCGCAGGTCGCCGGCCAGATAGCTGGACTCCGAGTAAACCGTCGCACTGCCGGCAGTCGGAGTGCGCGACCCCAGGCGATAGGGCACGTGATACTCCTGCAGCAGGCCTGCCAGCCGCTCCACCTCGCCCTGATTCGGCGCGGTCAACACGACGCGCGCATCCTGCTTCATCAACGATTGGATCGCGTCCATCAACCCCGGAATCGACCCGTGAAATCTTTGCGTGGGACGGGTCGCAAAGTCGACCTCGGAGAGATCGCTGCGGTCGGCATCCAGCACGTCGACTGTGCCCAGCTGGTCCAGCTCCAGGCCGGAGAAGCTGCGCAGCCGGTCGGTCAGCTCCCACGGCGAAACGTAGATGTCTTCCGGCCGCACCAGCGACCCAATGCCGGAGCGGTCGTGGCGCTGTTCCACCTTGTTCCACCAGCGCTCGCCCTGGTTCTTCACCATCGCAGGCTCTTCCACGAAGA
>Ga0302278_10001986_pt1 | contig 24315 bp, 18 predicted proteins | sample III_Bog_N3_2_FD_194543 | JGI IMG/M metagenome (GOLD analysis project Ga0302278, IMG submission 194543) | Peat permafrost microbial communities from Stordalen Mire near Abisko, Sweden - III_Bog_N3_2 | ecosystem: Environmental > Terrestrial > Soil > Wetlands > Peat | place: Sweden: Abisko... | reverse complement strand
GTCAGGTTTGAAATCGGCCCTTCCGGCCCATGCTCGCCTGGAATCCACTTTGGATAGAACAGAGTCAGCGGCCCGGGCTTGACCGGCATAGCCAGATTGATGCGAAGAAGTTTCAGCGGTGTTTTCGTGGCGTCCACTTTGACTGAAATCGTTTGGCCGGGCAAAGCAACAGGCGCGGCAAGCAAGCAAACCATGCCTAGAATCATCAATAAGCGAACGCCGAATCGCGTCATCTCAAATCTCCTTGTGCAAACTGCGAACAATCTCATCCGTTCATCCTATCGTTTGTGGCGATCAACTTCGAAATCAAGCGCTATCAGGTGTATTGAGGCCTTCAGGAAGGGTACAGGCTACGGCACGTATAGTAAGCTCTGCAAAATGAACTCGGCCTCAGCTCCGAGGGAGGATCTCCGAAAGCTGACCCGCGACTTCTCCGCGCGGTTGCCTGTTGCGCCCAGCGGGGTGAGTCTTCACTGCATCAGACCGCACGAATTTCCAAGGTCTTTCCCAGCGCCTTGAGGGCCAGGGCAATTCCATCGATCTTGGATTTGTGGCGCGGATTGATGAGCCGTGTGACTTCCTGCGGAGTTACTTGCAACCGCCGCGCCAACTCCGCCGGACGAACCTTCTGCGCATTCATCTCGTTCAGCAAAAGCACCTTGGCAGAAACGCTGGCAGGCAGCTCTATTAAATGCTGACCGCGCTTCGGCTTGGACGGGGCGGGAATAGGGCGCTGCGCATTGAAATAGAAGTCGAGCGCCGTCTCCAACGCATCCGCGGCGTGCAGCTTGGCGTCCTCAACATCTTCGCCCTGGGTGATCGCCTCGGGAATGTCGGGGAAAGTGACTACGAAGCCGCCCTCCTCAGCCGCCTCAAAATTCGCAGGAAACTGCAGCATCTTCCCTCCTATTTCAGATTCAGTTGCTTCTTAATACCCTCGACCATTCCCTTTTTCAGGTCCTTGTTATGCATAGGAAGAACGGAGCTCTTCCCATTCAATTCCACCTTCAAGTGGGAGCCTTTGCCAGGCGAGAAAGTTGCTCCCTGCGCCGTCAGCCACCGCTTGAACTCGCTGCTCTTCACCATCTGACTATACGCATTTTTGCTTATATTGTCGACGCAACCGCCTGCAATATGAGTCGCATCCCCAGTTCGCGCCTGATAACATTTTCAAATGTGTTCGATCCCACTCCCCAAATCCCACCGCGCCGGCTCCATCGCCGCCGCAATTCTAATCTCCTGCAAATTCTTTAGCTTTTCCGCGGCGCAGGCGCAGCAGCTTTCCGCGGAACCACCGTCTGCCCGCGCCCACATCGCAGATGTCCTGAAAAGCCTCAACCGCGGTCACTCGATCGCGCAAGTTGCGGTCTCGCCAGACGGCAAGCGCCTGGCCTGGATTCAGGAATCGAAGGACGGCGTCGAGATTCGCGTGGCTCCCAGCGACGACCTTTCGAAAAGCGATCGAGTCACGGCCGCGCCGCCCAAACCCGAGACGCACTGCCACGAAGGCGACTTGACCTGGGCGCCCGACTCAGGATCGCTGGCCTTCTTCTCCGATTGCGCCAAACTCGACGAGCAGACCGACCTCTATATCTCGCACCTCGATAACAAGCCCGCCCGCCGCCTCACCGACTTGAGGGGGTACGTCAGCGGCCCGGTGTTTTCACCCGACGGCACCAGCGTAGCCTTCCTCTATGTCGAGGGCGCAACCCGTCGCGCCGGCGCCCTGGCTGCCATGAAGTCGCCCGCTGGCGTCATCGGCGAGGACGGCGTCGAAATTCAGCGCGTCGCAGTGGCGCCAGTGGATGCAAAAAAGCCGTCCGCCCCCGCGCAGATCACGCCCGCAAATCTCCATGTCTATGAGTTCGACTGGTCGCCGGATTCCAAATCCCTCGCATACGTCGCCGCCGATCCGCCCGGAGAGAACAACTGGTGGGTCGCCAAACTCTACACCCAGCCGCTTTCCGGCAAACCCACGGCGATTCTTTCCCCAGCCGAGGTTTCAGGCCCCCTGCACGGCCTGCAAATCGCCGTGCCCCGCTGGTCGCCCGACGCCAAATCCATCGCCTTCATCGGCGGCCTGATGAGCGACCAGGGCGCCACCGGCGGCGATGTCTGGGTCATTGCAGCAAATGGAAGCCAGCCGCGGAACATTACGCAAGACCGGCCATCAACTCCGGCCTGGATCGATTGGGAAGGCAACGAAAACATCTACGCAAGCGAGTTGGCAGGAGGCGACTGCCGGCTCGTCCGCCTTCCTGTAAATGCCAGCGAGGACCCCACCGTCGCCGACCCGGTTTTTACCTACCCCGGCGGCGTTGGCGATGGACGTTTTGAGCTTAGTCTTTCCACGACAGCCAACCATTCGCTCTTCGTCTTTCGCGCCAGCACATTCGACCGTCCGCTTGAGATTTATGCCGCAAAAACCAGCGGCAAACCTTCCCCCATCACCCAACTCTCGCACTTCAACGACGGCATCGAGCCCTCCTGGGGCAGGTCGGTCTCGCTGGCATGGACCAGCGAAAACTTCCATGTTCAGGGCTGGCTCATGTTGCCCAAAGACTACGATCCCGCGAAAAAGTATCCGCTCATTGTCGAGGTGCACGGGGGGCCAGCCGCGGCGGTTCTGGCAACATGGTCCGGGCGGGGCGGTCTCAACGCTGAGGCCTTCTCGGCGCTGGGGTACTTTGTGTTGCAGCCCAACCCTCGCGGCAGTTACGGACAGGGCGAGAAGTTTACCCAGGCCAACCGCGAAGACTTCGGCTACGGCGATCTGCGCGACATTCTCGCCGGCGTGGACGCGGTGGAAGCGCAATATCCCATCGATCAGGCACGCGTCGGCCTCACCGGATGGAGCTACGGCGGGTTCATGTCCATGTTTGCCGTTACCCAGACCCCGCGCTTCAAGGCAGCCGTAGCCGGAGCCGGCATCTCAAACTGGCAAAGCTATTACGGCGAAAACTCCATCGATCAGTGGATGATTCCATACTTCGGCGCTTCGGTCTACGACAACCCCGCGGTCTACGCCAAGAGCTCGGCCATCGAATTCATCAAGCAGGTGCAAACGCCGACCCTGGTGGTGGTTGGAGACCGCGACGGAGAGTGTCCCGCGCCCCAGTCTTACGAATTCTGGCACGCCCTGCGCGACCGTCATGTGCCCACGCAACTGATCGTCTACCCCAACGAAGGTCACGGCTTCGTCGATCCCGCCCACCGCCGCGACGTACTTGTCCGCGCGGTAGAGTGGTTCGCCCGCTACATGCCTCCGGGCTCGTAGCGCGTTCGCCGTTCCTTCCATCACCGCTTTCAATTCGCTCTCCATCCGCTCCCAACCGAGTCTATTGGAACAGCAACGTTGATTAGCTTCCGTCGGTGGAATGCCGGGCCAATCTGTCCTGATACACTTTGGATTGGAGATATTGAGAGCTGTTTCGTCAACCGGCTGCCTGGGCTTGGCCTTTTGCCGGGAGCCGGTCGTTAGAGCGGATTCTGCCGGCGGCCAGCCAGCCATCGGCATGTTGACGGACCGCTCGGAACCCATTCTTCCTGACGGATTCGATAGAGACCGTTCCGCGGTTCGAAGAGGCGGGGCGGGGAGGATTCATGCGGCGGTTTTTGACGCTTGTTTGTTTGTTGTGCCTGGCGATTCCGGCCGGGATTTCGATCACCGGATGTACGCGCAACCCGGCTGCGCAATACTGCAACGGCGTGGGCTACGGATTGAAGGTCGGCGATGTGGCCTCCATCATCATGCAGCCGCAGACTGCGGGCATTTCCCTCGCCTTCGGACAGACCCAGCAGGCCAATGCGCCCACGGCATACACCTGCAAGGGCGGCCCGGCGAACGCCGGCGGGTTCACCTATGGCACCACCAACAATCAGTTGGTTGATATCTCCCCTACCGGCCTGATTTGCGCCGGCACCTGGAACCGGAATACCGGCGGCGGCATAGCCAATTACACCGTATGCAACAAGCCCGATCCGTTGCCCTCCACCGGTGGGCTGCCTTACGGTATCGCGTACATCACGGCCGAATCCGCGGGAGTCACATCCAATCCTGTTGAAGTCCGCGTTCACGCCCAGGCAACCTCCCTTACTCTCGTCACGGTCCCCGTCTCCGGGGTCGGCCAGCAGTGTTTCTCCCAGGGCCAAATTGCGCAGCTCGATGCTCAGGCATGCTTTGTGGGAACCAACAACCAGCAGCAGTTGCTGTGCGCTCCGCCTTCGGTCACCACCGCTCCCTCTCCATCCCTTGCCTGCCCACTGCCTCCGGGCGTCAGCTTGAGTTCCATTCCCGACTGCACAGTCAACCTTGGAACCCTTAACTTCGCGGTTGGCACCTCGACCATCGCAACAATCAACGCTGAGACGGAGCAGATAACCGCCCAGTTGCCCGGTACTACGCCCATCTCCGCTTCGGTATCCGGCTCCGGCTCTTCCGCCGGCTACTTCTCCACGTGCCCGCCAAAATCCATCAGTCTTTCCCTGGAAAACGGAGCCACAACCGGCACGGTCACTCAAGGCTTTACGCAGAACCTGACCACCTCCATCATCGACACGCAGGGAAACCCCATCACCGGCCTTACGCTGGACTACCAGTCCACCGACCCCATCGATATCACCACCGGAACCGGTGGCAGCATCCAGGCCAACTTTGCAGGGACTGGCTCTGTCTATGCCGTCTGCCAGCCCATCACCTGCAATCCCAGCCCCATCAACGAAGTTGGATTGTATGGCACCGGCCTGTCTGTTACTTCCAATCCGGTCACCATCACTGTCCCCGGTACTGCCAGCGACTATGTCTGGTTCGCCGCGCCTGGCCTGTCGCAGTATTTTGTTCCCATTCAGTTGCTCACCGGCAATACAGGCTCCAACGTTCGCCTGCCCTATGTGCCGAATTCGCTGGTCATGGACCGCAACGGCGTCAATCTCTACTTTGGCTCATCCCACGAGTTGATGGTCTACACAACATTTACAAATACACTCAGCAAGCAGGACACGTCCGCTCCCGGCGTGGTGCTGGCCGTTTCGCCGAGCAACAGCCAGCTGCTCATCAACGACCAGCAGCGGCAGGTCTTCTATATCTACACCATGTCTGGCGGAATTTCCGCGACTTTTGGCGGGCTCGGCAATGCCGCCGCATGGACACCCGACTCCAAGACCCTCTATGTTACCGACAACGCCGCGTTGAACAATCCGAGCCAGGGCATCACCGGCCACACAGACACGCTTTATGTCTATAACGTGAACAGCGGCTGGACGACCTATCCGCTACCGCCGAGCCCCTTGCCGGAGGGCTCGCAGCCGGCAACGCCGCCTGGCTCGCTGCCGTGGGATTCCCTGGCGCCGAATGCCGCAGTTGCAAGCACCATCCAGACGCCGGCAATCACCATCCCCAGCGTTGGCGCTTACCTCAGAGGCAATCCCACCGTAGCTCACACCTGGTGCCCCTCCGGCCTGGTTGGCGACTACGCCGGCATGATCTTCTATCCGCAAGGGCCGGCGCCAGACAATTCCGTCGATGTGCAATCCGATGTGTTAACCGCAACCACCGATGGCAAGCACATTCTGGGCGCCACCATAGCCGGCAGCAACATCGATCTTTCCGACATCGGGGTCACGCTTCCGCAGCTCAGCTGCCTGCCCCCGGCAGACGAAAACAATCCTCTGGCTGCCGGCGACACCCTCTCACCGATGGTGCTCGACAACACGGTGAACTCTGTCACCATCCCGGCCAACGCCAGTTCGGTCAATCAAGTGGTGGTATCGCCCGGTTCCAACCTGGCCTTCGTTACTTACAATCCGGCTTCCAGCGCCAACACCACCGCGCTGCCTTTCTACGTGCCCGGTACGGGCGGGGCGGCCGGCACGGTGGGTTCCGTAACCCTGGGCGGAAGCGGAGCTTCCACCATCACCGCTCCCATTGCCGGCGCATTCAGTCCAGACAGCTCCTACTTCTTTGTCTCCACAGCCGGCGACAACATGATCCATTACATCAGCGTGCCTGAAGTTACCACCAATCCAGCCAAGGCCGATATCCAGCAGCTAGCACCTAACCTGCCTGCCTGCACGCCCGTTTCGGCCGGTGGAGACGATGCCGGCTGCACTCTGGCCGCGCCCACCACCAACCCGGTACCGGCAACGGTCATCCTGGTCAAGCCGCGCTCTACCACCTAATATCCCAATTAGGTTCTTTTGTAACTGGATCTATAAGAGTGGGTGCCCCAGGTCTCGTGTTTGAGACCTGGGAGACTACCCATCCAGCCTCCCCATCTGCGCAAGTTAGAATCAAACCATGATCAAGGGGATCTCTTTTCTTCGTCCCGCTGGAAGCGCAGAGGCCTATGGCCGCCTGGCAAGCTTCTTTGCCGCGCTTGGTTTCGCCGCGGGCAAAGGGTGGAATGAAGAATCGAGCCGCGGAGCTTCCTTCCTGGCCCCGCTCGGCAACCTTGAATTTGTCGATGGCAGGTTTCCACCCACCGCCGACATCCTGGTGGAAGTTATCGCTCTCGATGCGGTGCATCAAACGGCCGAAATCTGGCTCCGCGAGCAAGGGGGTGAGCCTGCGGTTGCCCGCCTCGGGCCCATCTCTGAAACCCACTGGAAGTCGAGCATCTTTACCGTCGAGCCCGAACCGGGTTTCTCATTCAGCTTCTGGGCCTGGACCGACCCCATCCGCGGCAAGCCCCTGGCCGTCGAAGGCGACTTATCCGCAGCCGGAATGCGTTTCGCCATCGTAGTGGCCCGCTGGAATGCCGTTATCACCGAGCGGCTGCTTGAAGGCGCGCTCGACGCACTGCTGCGCAGCGGCGCCATGCGCTCCCACATTGAAATCGTCCGCGTTCCCGGCGCATGGGAGATTCCAGCCGCCGCGCTCACGCTCGGCATTCGCGGCAACCTGGACGCCATTGTCACGCTCGGCTGCCTGCTGCGCGGCGAGACCGCCCACTTCGAGGCAATCTACAACGAGGTCGCCCGCGGCATCGGCCAAGCGCAGCAGGAGACTGGCATCCCGCACAGCTTTGGCGTGCTCACCTGCGAAACCCTCGAACAGGCCCTCAACCGGGCCGGAATCAAGGCCGGAAACAAGGGATTCGAAGCCGCCACGGCCGCCATCGAAATGGTGAGCCTGCGCCGCAAGCTGCTCGAAGTGAGTCTGGTGCAAGGCGGCCCTGCTTGACCGCCGGAACGCGCCGAAAGTCGCGTGAACTAGCGATGCAGATGCTCTTTCAGGCTGACATCGGCAAGCAGACCCCTGACCAGGTGCGCGCCACCTTCTGGAAGGCCGGCGACGAAGTCGAGCCCGAAGTCCGCGGCTTTGCCGAGGACCTGTTCCGCGTAGCCGTTGCCCATCACGAGCAAATCGACGAACTCCTCGTGCTGAACTCCAAGCACTGGCTGCTGGAGCGCATGCCCGCCGTCGATCGCAACCTGCTCCGCATGGCCGTGGGCGAGATGCTTGGCTTCAAAGGGACGCCGTTCCCCATCGTCATCAATGAGGCGCTGGAGATCGGCCGCCGCTACTCCGCCCCCGAGTCCATTAACTTCCTCAACGGCATGTTAGACGCCATTGCCCGCAGCCTGCTTCCCAAGTGAGGGAACCGGTTCGCAGGCTCATTCTGCCGAGAATGCCTTGTCTTCCAAATCAGCATCAAGTGCGTCGATCACGGACGATTCGTAGACAGTCGAGCCCGCAAATTCCACCATACAAAGCTTTGACTCCGGGGGAAATACGAAAACAATCGTGCCCTCCGAGCCTTTCTCAATCCCGGAAACGCTGCGCTTCAGTCGTACGACTTCATGTTCAGCGAACATGTCTTCGCCCCCATGTCTAAGAGTTGGCGCTCCTCTGGTTTGACAACTGGTTTTATTAGGAAGCTCCACTACCGGCAAGCCTCCGCAGGCCGGTCGAGCACCCCATTCGTACGCCCACGATTGTCGTGCTGCAGCACCGCTCCTGACGTAAGCACCACCCTCTCGGAATGACTCAGCAGGGGGTCGAACGCAAAGTCCGCTCCCACCGGCGCTCCATCCACCGTCCGCGCACAGAACCAGTCCGCTCCGGCCGACTCGCCATCTTTATACCACCTGCGGCAGGCAATCGAGCTGGCATCCGGCTCCATCGCGCACTCAAACCAAAGAAACAGCGGACGGTAGTCGCCCTTCCCCGATCCAGCAATTGCAACAGCGCCGGCAGGAATCTTCGCTGGCCGCTTGTACCCGTGAGCCTGCGCAAGAATCGGCTTATGCACCTCAGCAATGCAGCCATTGTCCTTGAATCCCTCGAACTCGGAACCCCGCGCAATCTTCACCGTCGGGCCATCCGGCGGCCTCACCCAGATCGAGCGCCGGCTCAACCGGATCGTCACCTGGCTTCCTGCCAAGTCCTCCATCCCGTTGACCTTGCCCTCGTGAAAGTAACTCTGTCCCTCCCCAACCACCGCTCTATCGCCCAGGTGGAAGCAAAACGCTCTTGCCGGCTCAACCGCCGGGAAGCAGCCGCTCGCGCACGGAAGATAAGTCTCGGTCTCCACCAGCGTCGCCGCCACGTAGCCCTTTGCCGTGCGGGGGAAGGCGCGAGGAGAAAAGCCCGCAGCAACAAGCGCGGCCAGCAAGATAAGGAGGATGGTTCCGCGATTTTTGCGGCGATTCAAAACCTGCATGCAACGGAGAGTGAAAAGAAGAGGGGCGGCATCCATGCGATTAAAGGTACAACCAACCGCCTCGATCCACAAAAAACTCAAGCCGCCTGTTCTGGGAACCGCAAGACTTGAAAACAGCAAGATGAGGGTCGCCTACGCCAGCCTCCAACCAATTTGCCTTGCCCGCTCGGTTTCCCCGGCGGTCAACTTGTGTTGCGGCCGCCAAGCGCACCCCCCCACCCAAAGCGTGTCAAACGGCTTCGATCCCAGCGCTTTTGCCGTCAGGCGCAGCGTGCTCGCTGCGTCGCTGAGAAGTGGAATCAAAAAACCCGGCATTCCCGACGAAGCCACCAGTACCGCCTTCCGGCTGCATGCTTTGGCACGAAGCCTGGGTTCCCGCTGTCCCCATGGCCAATAGAAGTAAACCGTCAATCGCTCCATGAACAGCCGAAAAATGGCCGTTACGTTGCCGTAACTCACTGAGCTGCTCAAAACCACCGCGTCCGCCTCCTCAATTTCAGACAGAATCGGCTCAAGATCGTCCTTCAGCGGGCATCTGCCGCGCTGCGGGCCCGGCGCCAGGGCGCACTCCCGGCAACTGGTGCAGAACTCCAGTTTCTGATCCGCAAGGTAAACCGCGTGCGTCTCCGCGCCCTTTTCCCGTGCTCCAGACAAAATGGCTTCGATAGCGGCGTCGGTCATCCCGCCTTTGCGATAGCTGCCGACAATCGCCACAACCTTGGTGCTCATCTTCAATTTCCCCTCTTGTGTGGGCAGACTACAACGCACGCTGAGCGGTCCACAATGACGAAACCGCGTTCTTCCGCCTGTCTTCGTCATGCCGTTCCGATTCAGGCAGGCTGTACCATTTCAGGCAAGCCTTGCCGCAGCCGTTTTCGCGGGCCACTCCTGCTATCCTTGGTGTGTGATCCGGCTCTCAAAATTCCGGGGATTTGCGGCCATGTCTCTGCTTCTGGGGGTCGCCCTCGCCGCCTGCCACAAGGAAGAGCAAGCCGTGGCCAACGTGGCTCAGACTGCGGTCAACGCCGAGCACAAAGCCCAGGCTGCTGCGTCTGAAATCGACCGCCAGCGTGCCGATCTTGCCCGCATCCCACTGCCGACAAAAAGCCTTTACGTAGACGTCCACGAGCCCGGCGCATGGGCCAATCCCTTCCTCTCCGTCGACGCCGATTCGCTCAATCTGCGCATCACCCTGGTTGACGCCAACACCAGCACCCTGGGCCAGGGAACCATGCTGCGGCCTGAGGCTGCCCGCCGTCAGGAGATCCAGTTGCGCCCCGCCGACTTGGCCGAAGCCCTCATCGCGCTGCCTCCCGGCGCATGGCGCTATGGCCGCGTAATCGCCGTGGCCGAGTCGCCCCTCGCAACCCGAAAAGACCGCCCCAAGGTCCGTCGCAACGTCGAAGCTACCATCCAGAGACTCAACGATCTCGGGATTATTGTTGAAGAATGGCCCACGAAATAGCTACCCGCCACCTGGGTTGTCACGCAGCTTGATCCAACTGTTCCAGCCGGCTTCCTGTTGTGATTCAGCGCGCTTTATGACCGGGCTTTATGCTACATTCAGCACAGCGATTCCTTAGGACTTTTCAAAAAGATGGATGAGGCACAGATTTATTCACGGCTGACGCAGGTTTTTGAAGATGTCTTCGATGACGATTCAATTCAGGTTACGGCTGCGCTTTCAGCCAGGGATGTGGACGGCTGGGATAGCCTGACCCATATCCGGCTGATCCTGACGATCGAAAAGGCATTCAAAGTCAAGTTCTCCACCTCGGAGATAGGCAAGCTGGAAAATGTGGGCGATCTTGTCTCGGTGATCAAGGCGCGAACCTAGAGTGTTGTAAATGATATTGAAAGGTCATATGCGCCCCGCCCTCGCCTTCTCGTTGCGGCCTGGGTGCGATAACAAGCTGCATGAGCTCGAGCGACGGGAGTTCTGGCAATGAATCTGCTTTATTCAGAATTGCGATGGTTGCCGCGGGCGAGCGGCGAGTTCTCCGGCAAACTCAAGGCTTTGGGAAGTGCAGCCGGCCCGGTGGGGCGCGAGTTGCAGGCGCTCGCGTTGTCGTCGCTCGATATGAACCAGTTGACGAAGCTCGCAAAAGCCATTGCCAAGGCTCGCTCAAATTCTCAGCCCGGTATTAATACTCTTGACCCGCTTGTGCCTTTCCGCCTGGCCCTGCTCAGTAACTCGACCATCGACTTTATAGTGCCGGCCCTGGTGGCTACGGCAGCGCGCCACGGCATTGCGCTCGACGTTGTGCAGCCCTCCTACGACCAGGTGGCGCAGGAAGCTCTGACGCCCGATTCCCAAGTCAATAGCTCAAAGCCCGACGCCGTGCTGCTTGCGCTCGACTATCGCGCCTTGCCCTTGAAGCTTTCTCTGGGCGACCCCGGCGCCGCCTCCGCTACCGTCCAGGGAGTTATCGGCTACTTACAGGCGCTTCGCAATGGAATCAAGGCCAACTCCAACGCCGTTTGCATCTTTCAAACCTTCGCTCCTCCAGTTGAAACGCTCTTTGGCAGCTTCGACCGCGCCTTGCCGGGAACGCTGAGAAGCCTTATCGACGGCATCAATCGCGAGCTGGCCGAGTTTGTTCTCGGCTCGGGCGATGTGCTGCTCGACATTGCAGGAATCGCGGAAACCGTTGGCCTGGCCGACTGGCATAACACCCAGTTATGGAACATGGGAAAGTTCTCCTTCGCCGACGAATTTATCCCGCTCTATGCCGACCACGTAGGCAGGACGGTTGCAGCCCTTCGCGGCAAGAGCCGAAAGGCTCTTATCCTCGACCTGGACAACACCGTCTGGGGCGGAGTTATAGGAGACGACGGCCTGGAAGGCATCAAGATAGCGCAGGGCGATGCCACGGGCGAAGCGCACCTTGCGGTGCAGCGTCTTGCCCTCGATCTTCGCCAGCGGGGAATCGTGCTCGCCGTCTCCTCGAAGAATACAGACGAGGTGGCCCGCGAGCCATTCCTCAAGCATCCTGAGATGCTGCTGAAGCTGGACCACATTGCCGTGTTTCAGGCCAACTGGAACGACAAAGCCACCAACATTCAAGCCATCGCCGAAGAGCTAAATCTTGGCCTGGACTCCATGGTCTTCCTCGACGACAACCCGGTCGAGCGCGGCCTTGTCCGCAAGCTGCTTCCGCAAGTGGCCGTGCCCGAGCTGCCCGAGGATCCCGCTTACTACGCAAGAACGCTCACCGCCGCCGGCTACTTCGAGGCCGTAGCTTTTGCCACCGAAGACCTGAAGCGCGCCGGCTTCTACCAGGACAACGCCAAGCGCGCCAGCCTGCAAAAACAGGTCGGCGGCGTCGACGCCTACCTCGCGTCCCTCGACATGACCATCACCTTCCAGCCCTTCGACTCGACCGGAAGAGCGCGCATCGTCCAGCTCATCAACAAGTCCAATCAATACAACCTGACCACGCGCCGCTACACCGGTCCTGAAGTTACCCAGGCGGAAAACGACGCGGAAGTCTTCACGCTCCAGGTGCGCTTGGCAGATATCTTTGGCGACAACGGAATGATCAGCGTGGTTATCTGCCGCCCCGCCGAGTCCGGAGTATGGGAGATCGATACCTGGCTCATGAGCTGCCGTGTACTCGGCCGCAAAGTCGAGCATATGGTACTGCGCGAAATCCTGACTCATGCGCGCGCGGCCGGCGTCAGCAGGTTATCCGGATCCTACCGGCCCACGGACCGCAACAAGCTGGTCGTAGACCACTATGCAAGGCTTGGGTTCACAAAACTAAGTGAAGAAGACTCCGGATTAACTCGCTGGGAATTGATTGTTGAAGGAGCAGAACCTGAAAGCGCGCCGATGAAGATAGTCTCGCCTGGCTTCGCACAGCCCGCGGAGAAGGCGCTCGCATGACCAAAGCGATTGCGGACAGCACTGAAAACTTGCATCCGGAACGCTTGAAAGAGCCCAGGCTCCCTTGGCGGGATTGGGTTCTGCTGCCTATGCTCAGCCTGCTTACACTCTGTCTCATATTAGTTCTGTCGGAGAGGATCGCTGGCAGGACGTATTACAGTACCGGGAACGTCGGGCGTTACTGCATGTTTGACGATCCATTGATGGGCTATCGAGGGATTCCAAACTCCGTATGCACCGAGAAGAATCCCGAAACTCCCCTGATTGAGTACAGATTCAACAGTTGCGGGGACCGCGCCGGGATGGAGTGCGGGCCAAAGCCAGTGGGAGTCTACAGAATCGTGTTGGCAGGTTCATCAACAGCCATGGGGTACGAAGTGTCCGTAGACCGCTCCTTCGCTGCAAAACTCCCCGGGGAACTTTCCACCCTGACTAGACGCAAGATTGAGATCTATAACGAGGGCCTTGTGAAGGGGTCTCCGCAATCCATTTCTTTGCCGTTCAATCAGCTTCCGGCATCCAGGCCCGACCTGATTCTTTGGGTGCTAACGCCCTTGGATATCAGTTCAGGTCTGCGTCAGGCAATTGATCGGAAACCGCCCAATGCTCCAGGCATCGAAGCGATTTCTCATCTCTACCCGGAGAGACTTCCGGAACGGTTGCGAGCCCACATCCGCGAAATGATGGCCAGTGGATCTATCTCGGATGAGATATTCCGTTTATGGAAATCCCATTTCATTTCATCCGTGACGGAGCACTTCTTGTACGAAAGCCAGAGCCTGTATTTGAAGTCCTTTCTGAAGAGCTCCGAAGCAACGTTTCTCAGGGTTGAGCCGGACACAGAATGGAAGGAACGTTTGCGGGAATCGGACATCGTCGCCCGGGACGTTGAAGAGCGAGCTCAAAGCGCTGGTCTGCCATGGGCAGCAGTGCTCGTTCCGGATCGCGCGCAGGCCGCCATGATTTCCATGGGCGAGTGGCCCGCTGGCTACGACCCCTATAAGCTCGATAATGAATTACGCTCCATTATCGTGAGTCACGGTGGAACCTACATCGACATTCTGCCGGGCTTTCGCAATATCCCAAATCCCGAACAGTATTACTACCCGGTAGATGGCCATCCCGACGCCGGTGGCCACAGGATTATCGCCGATCTGCTGGCCAAGGCGCTAACCAGCGGCGCAATTCCCGAACTCAAAGCTGTCGCGCAGCCTCAGCCTATATTGCAAAAAGGAAAATAATCTTGGATTCAGCCTCTTTCCAATTTGTCCTCTTCGGCCTGGCCGCAGCCATTGTCTCCAATTTCAGCCGTTCGCGGGTCTGGCGATCGATTGTGCTCTTCGTTGTCAGCATCGTCTTTCTTGGCCTCTTGTCCCACAGTCCCATCGCCTTTCTTCCTTTGCTCGGCTTTCTTGCATTGGGCTACGGCGCACTTGTCCTGCTTCAGCGCGGAAGGTCCCGGCTCATGGCCTGGAGCATTCTCGGAGTGATCCTTGTTTACATATGGCTGAAGAAATACACCTTCCTGCCGGAAGGCGCATTTCTGCATTATCCCTACTTCACGCTTGGGCTCTCCTACATCTTCTTTCGCGTACTCCACCTCTTGATCGGAACCGGCGATCGCGACGAGAAGCAGCGGATAGGACTCGGCGCTTACCTGCTTTACACGCTTAACTTCACCACGCTTCTCTCCGGCCCCATCCAGCGCTACGACGAGTTCGCACGCGATCAGTTTGCCGCCGAACCCATCGTTTTGGGACCGCGAACCATCGGCCTGCAAGTAGAGCGCATTATCCGCGGATTCTTCAAGGTAAGCGTGCTGGCAATGCTGTTCCAGGCATTTCAGGAAGACGCGCTGGTGCAGATTTCCGAACCGCTGCCGCTCCCGCTCAAGCTCTGGGCTGCGTTTCGGGTAGCTGTTTTGTACCCGCTTTTTCTATATTCGAATTTCTCCGGCTACATCGACATCGTCATTGCACTGGCCCGCCTGATGCGCGTTCGCCTGCCGGAGAACTTCGACCGCCCGTTCTCGGCCTCCTCCTTCATCGATTTCTGGAACCGGTGGCACATCACGCTGTCCACCTGGCTCAAGACTTACGTCTACAATCCGCTTCTGTTGGCTCTGATGCGACGCATCTCTTGGCGGCGGCTGGAGCCGTTCCTGGGCGTTTTCTGTTTCTTTGTAACATTCTTTCTCGTCGGCGTATGGCACGGGCGCACCTCGGAATTCATGATCTTCGGCGTGTTGCAGGGCGGGGGCGTCGCCGCGAACAAGCTCTGGCAGTTAGGCATGGCGCGCGGCATCGGCCGCAAGAGCTACAAAGTGCTGGCAAAGAATCCCATCTATATAGCATTCGGCCGCGGCTTGACCTTTAGTTGGTTTGCCTTCACGCTTTTCTGGTTCTGGGGCGATTGGAAGCGAATCGATCAGGTCTTCGCCGCATTAAGCATCGCGCAGTGGCTTGTTGTCTGGCTGGCAATCTGGCTTTGTGCCACAACGGTGCTCGCGCTTTGGGAAGCTCTGCGCGGGGCTCTGCTGTCGATCAAGACCGCAGCTGGGCCAGTGCTCACCAGCCGCTACGTTCGAGTGGTCTATGCATCCGCGCTTGGCCTGGCTGCATTCGTCATGACTGTCCTGCTCAACCAGCCCGCCCCCGACATTGTATACAAGGCATTCTAGTCTGCAGGTCCGGTCTATCCCGGGGCGCGGAGAGCCATCGCAAGCCAGTTTTCAAGAAGACTTTCCCTCTGCAACTCCAGGGCACTGGGCGCCGTTTCTTGTCGCCGCGGCAGAACGCGCTACCATTCGGGCGTGGGCACATTTTCCATCCTGAACAATCATCCCCCGCTCGTTCATGAGCGCTTCGCCGCTCGACTGCGTCTAAGACTCCATCCCATCGCACGGCGAAGTGGAGCGACCGCGTGACCAACCTCTGGAACGACGTCAAGCATTCCCTGCACATGTTCTTCAAGAATCCCGGGTTCACCATCGCCGCCGTGGCCGCCCTGGCCCTCGGAATCGGAGCCAATACCGCCATCTTCACCGTGGTAAACGCGGTGCTGCTCAAACCACTCGGCTATCCTGACGCCGATCGCATCGTGGAGTTCGAAAGCACCTATCCCGACGGAAAAAGTCAAGGTGCGTCCATCACCAAATTCCACAACTGGCAGCAGCAGACCAGCGTCATCAAGGAAGTGGCAGCATACGACTTCGGCGGACCCGGCTTCAATATCACCGGCGAGCGGCCCGAGCAGGTCCACGGCATCCACGTTACTGAGAGTTATTTCCGCCTCTTCGGCGCACCCGTCATGCTGGGCCGCACCTTCTCGCCCCAGGAAGACCTTCCCAACGGCGGCAAGGTTGTGGTGCTGAGCTACGGCCTCTGGCAGCGGAAATTCGGCGGCAATCCCAACATCGTCGGGACTACGCTATCGCTGGGCAACGAGCCATACACCATCCTCGGCGTGCTCGGCCAGTCCTTCCAAACCGACCCCGCAGCCGACATCTTTCTGCCATTTCAGTTCGAGCCGAACAGCACCAACCAGGGCCACTACTTTCTGGCCGCGGGAATGCTCAAGGCCGGTGTAACGCTGGAGCAGGCTAACGCGCAAATGAAACTTGCTTACACGCAGTTTCACCGCACCTGGCCGGATTCCGATCCGAAAGGTGGATTTGCCGTCGAGCCCCTCCGCGACACCATTGTCAGCGACGTCCGCAAGTCTCTGCTCGTTTTGCTTGGCTCCGTCGCCATGGTTCTGCTCATCGCATGCGCCAACGTCGCCAATCTTCTGCTGGTTCGCGCCACCGGGCGCAAGCGCGAGTTCGCCATCCGCTCCGCTCTCGGAGCCGGCCGGGGCCGCATCGTCCGCCAGTTGCTGACTGAAAGTGTTTTGCTCTCCGTAACCGGCGGCGTCCTCGGCCTTGCACTCGGCTTCATCGGCGTCCGCGCGCTGCTCGCCGTCTCGCCCGCCGGACTCCCGCGGATTGGCGAAGACGGAGCAGCAGTCGGCCTCGACTGGCGGGTGCTCGGCTTCACCCTCGCCGTCTCGCTCGTTACCGGCATCCTCTTTGGACTCTTTCCCGCTATCAGCGCCTCGCGCTCCGATCTCAATTCCTCGTTGAAAGAAGGCAGCAATCGATCCGGCACCGGATTCCGACAGAACAAAGCCCGCTCGGTGCTCGTCGTCAGCGAAGTTTCGCTCGCTCTGGTGCTGCTGATCGGTTCCGCCCTGCTGATCCGCACGTTTCTTGCTCTTCGCGCCGTCAATCCGGGTTTCGATTCCCATAACGTCCTCACCATGGAAATGTCCCTCACCGGCGACCGCTTCCAGAAAACCGCCGGCGTCGCACAGCTCACGCGCGCTGGCCGCGATCGTCTCAACGCAATCCCCGGTGTGGAGGTCTCAGCCTCCACCTGCTGCCTGCCGCTCGAAGGCGGCTTCGGCTTGCCTTTCATCATCGTGGGCCACCCTGCCGGCAAGGATGCCCAGCAGGGCAGCGGCTGGGTGAACGTCTCACCCGGCTACTTCAGCGTCTTCAAGATTCCCATCCTGCGTGGGCGCGACTTCAATGAGAGCGATTCAACCGGTGCGCCTGGAGTGGTCATCATCAACCAGGCCATGGCCAAAGAATACTGGCCCAAAGATAACCCGGTAGGCCAGCAGCTCATTATCGGCAAAGGCGTGGGCCCGGAGTTTGATGAGCCCGCGCGCCAGATCGTCGGCGTCGTTGGCGACATCCACGATGGCGGCCTCAATCGCGATCCACAGCCGATGGTGATCGTTCCCCAGGCGCAGGTGACGGACGGCATGACCGCCCTCAACGCCCGCATCGGCCCCGTTGGCTGGCTGGTGCGCACCCACGGCGATCCGCATCAGCTCATCCCGGCCATCACCGAGCAACTGCGCCAGGCCAGCGGTGGATTTCCCGTCGCGCGCGTTCGTCTCATGGACGAAATCGTGGTCCGCTCCACCGCTCGCGACAGCTTCAACATGATGCTGCTCAGTATCTTCGGCGCCGTAGCGCTGGTGCTTGCCGCCATCGGCATCTATGGTCTTATGGCCTACTCGGTGCAGCAGCGCACCCAGGAGATGGGCATCCGCATGGCGCTGGGCGCGGATCGTGCCACCATCCGCAAACTGGTTGTTTGGCAAGGCATGAGGCTGGCTGTCGTCGGTGTCATCCTCGGCATCGGTGCGGCCTTCGGACTAACGCGCCTCATCGCCAGCTTCCTGTTCGGCGTCAAGGCCTGGGATCCCATGGTATTCGTAACCGTTCCCGTAATCCTGACCGCCGTGGCGTTGCTGGCTGTCTGGCTGCCCGCCAGCCGCGCATCCAAACTCGACCCCATGCAGGCGCTGCGAGTGGAGTAATACGCCGGCCCGTCCGGCAAACCCCCACTTTTCGCGCCACCAGTGCGCCCTCAAACTACGCGATACTGCGCGGCCAAGGTGCAAAACTCACTCACCTGCGCAGAGACCCACGCCTCATCCCGGCGCAACGAAATCCCCCAAGTACGGCTTCCAGCCTCTAGATCGTAGCTTCCAGCTCTAAGTCACCAGCTTCCAGACCGGAGCAGGATATTCCATCATCCCGCCGCCCCAAAGAGGTCACAATTCCAGCCTTTAGCTAGCAGCTAGAAGCTGCTTTCTCATTCCCCCCACCCCTTAGCTCGTTCCACAGCCCGTTGCCAGCGTCCGCGCCGCTCCGCACGCTCGCCCGCCGCCATCCGCGGCTCAAACCGCACATCGCCCTCGCGTTTCGCCCGCAGCTCCGCCGGTCCTGCCCAGAATCCCGACGCCAACCCCGCCAGATAAGCCGCTCCCAGCGCCGTCGTCTCCGTCACCTGGGGCCGCACCACCGGAACCCCGAGCACATCCGCCTGAAACTGCATCAGCAGGTTGTTTACCGACGCCCCGCCATCCACCCGCAGCGCGGCCAACGGCGTCGTCTCACTCTCCACCGCCTCCAGCACGTCCGCCACCTGGAAGGCGATGCTCTCCAGAGCGGCCCGCGCGATATGCCCCGGCTTCGTGTCCCTGCGCAGCCCAATCAACAGCCCGCCCGCGTGTGCATCCCAATGCGGCGCTCCCAACCCCACAAACGCCGGCACAAACACCACGCCGCCCGCATCCGGACCGCTGGCCGCCAGCGCCTCAACGTCCGCCGACGACCCAATCAGCTTCAGGTTGTCGCGCAGCCACTGCACCACTGCCCCTCCGATAAAAATGCTGCCCTCCAGCGCGTATTCCAGGCGCTTCTCCGCGCTCGCCGCGACCGTCGTAATCAGCTTGTGCCTCGAGCGGACAAACTTGTCGCCCACGTTCTGCAGCAGAAAGCATCCCGTCCCATAAGTGTTCTTGGCCTCACCAGCGCCCCAGCATAGCTGCCCAAATAGCGCCGCCTGCTGATCCCCTGCAATCCCCGCAATCGCCGCGCCACCCAGCCCCAGTGTCGTGGTCACCTCGCCCACGGGCTCGCTGGACCAGCAAACCTCCGGCAGCATGCTCGCGGGAATCCCGAAGATCCTCAGCAGCTCCTCATCCCACTCGCCCTTCACAATGTTGAAGAGCAGCGTCCGCGACGCATTGGTCACATCGGTCACATGCCGAGTTCCGCTGGTCAGATGCCAGATCAGCCAACTGTCCACCGTGCCAAACGCCAGCTCGCCGCGCTCAGCACGCGCCCGCGCACCCGGCACGTTGTCCAGAATCCATCCCACCTTGGTTGCCGAAAAATATGGGTCCAGCACCAAACCGGTCTTCGCGGAAACCGTCTCCCCAACTCCGCTCTCCTCCAGTTCCGCGCACCTGCCAGCCGTTCGGCGGTCCTGCCACACAATGGCAGGATGAATCGCTTTTCCCGTCGCCCGCTCCCACACAATCACCGTCTCGCGCTGGTTGGTAATTCCAATTGCCGCAACGTCTCTTGGCCGCGCCCCAACCTTCCCCAGCGCTTCCACCGCGCAGGAAATCTGGCTCGTCAAAATCTCCATCGGGTCGTGCTCTACCCATCCCGCCCCAGGGTAGAACTGTTCAAACTCATGCTGCGCCACCGCGGTAATCGTTCCCGCCTCATCAAACAGAATCGCTCGGGAACTCGTAGTCCCCTGGTCCAGTGCAAGAATGTAACCCATCGTCAGCCACCAACCTTCGGGCATAAGTCAATCACGCTTGGCGCGGTGGGAGCAAGCACTACGCCGGGCCGCGTGATTTCGATTCGAACCATCCGGAATTTCCGGATAGTTGGTCCCAACATTTCCTGGCTTTCAAGATCACAAGTCGAACCGCGACGCGTCTCCTATAATGACCGCGACCTGAAAGAAGCTCATGAAATTGCTGCAATCGATTGGCATGCGTTGGTTTGCCTTGACCTCTCTGCTCCTCACTACCGCGCTCGCCCCTGCCAGTGTCAGCGACGAGCAAGCTTCACTTGATTGGCTGCGTCAGCATGCAATCCCCATCCAAACTGTCGAGGCGGGCCACGGCTTCGCAGACTTGCAGCCTCTCAATAAGGTGGTTGGCGACGCAAGAATCGTCGAGCTGGGCGAGGCTACCCACGGCACACGAGAGTTCTTCCAGATGAAACATCGCATGGTTGAATACCTGGCCAGCCAAAAGGGATTCACCATCTTCTCCATCGAAGCCAACATGCCGGAAGCATACCGGCTGAATGACTATGTCCTCAACGGCGTCGGCGACCCAAAGCAGCTCCTCAAGGGCATCTATTTCTGGACCTGGGACACCGAGGAGGTCCTGGACATGATCCAGTGGATGCGTGAGCTCAATAAGGCGGGAAAAGGCCGAATTGAGTTCACGGGGTTCGACATGCAGTACTCGGCCGTGTCGGCGGAGATCGTGCGCAAGTTCGTTATGTCGATGGATCGTCCCTACTACGATGCGACTCTGAAGGAGCTGTATAACGACGTATCGGCTGCTTCGCCACAGCAGCAGCCTGCATTTGGAGTGGCCACGGCCAACTTTCCCGCGCAGGCTGCCTTAGGCAAGCATGTCACGCTCTCCGGCTACATCCGCAGCGAAGACATAGAGGGTGGCTATGCGGGATTATGGGTTCGCGCCGATGGCCCGCAGGGCTCACTCGCATTCGGCGACATGCACAACACGGGTGTGGTCGGGAAATCGGACTGGGCTCGCTATGAAGTCTCGATCGACGTACCGGCAAACGCAACCAATATCTACTTCGGCGTATTGAATACCGGAAGCGGCAGCGCCTGGTTCGATTCGTTGAAGGTTGACATCGGCAGCGTTCCCTACACTGACGACACAGCTTTCGATCTTGGCTTCGAATCGACTACACCGCGCGGCTTCCATACCGGAGGCGAGGGCTACGAAGTTGCCCTCGATTCGACCGTAGCGCAAACCGGCAAGCAGAGCCTGCGCATCAAGCGCCTTGGGCCTCCGCCGCCGTCGGCAGATGCGATCGCCGCAGGCCATGCGCTGGTGGATCGATGCAGCGCGGTCGTGGATTATCTTGAGACCAATCGCTCGCGCTATCTTCAGGCGGGATCAGCCCCGAAAGACCTGGACTGGGTTATCCAGAATGCTCGCCTGGTTCTCCAATTCGCTCAGCTCAAAGCCGGCGTCAAGACCCGCGACCAGAGCATGGCCGACAACGTGAAGTGGATCGCCGACCATAACCCCGATGCGAAAATCGTTCTCTGGGCACACAACGGGCACATCTCCAATACCGGCTACCCAGGCACCAGTTCCATGGGCAGCTATCTCCGCAAGATGTTCGGCAGCCAGCTCGTGAACTTTGGGTTCGCCTTCAATCAGGGATCGTTTCGCGCGTACGATCAGGTGAGCCAGGTGCGTCCTTTCACTGTCGACCCTGCGCCCGAAGGCACATTGGACCGCACCCTGGCCGCGGTCGGCATTCCTCTTTTCGCGGTCGATCTTCGCCAGCTGCCGAAGCAGGGCCCCATTGCACAATGGTTCTCGAACACTCCCAAATCGCGAAGCGTCGGTGCCGCTTATAGCGACAAGCTCGCACCCTACCTGTGGACCACCGACCCCGCCAACGCTCAATTCGACGTATTGTTGTTCGTTGAGAAAACTACGTCAGCGCATCCGAATCCATAGCGCCTTTTGCCCAAACCACGAAACCTCGGTGCCATCGCACCCGCTCATCCACGCCTGAACCATTTCCTGCATCGCTCGGTCGAAATGCCAAATCCTATTTGCGAGAAGGAACAGTGGAACTTCGTCCGCTGCTCGTTCGTCTCATAACTCGGATTCGAGACATTAACCCAAGTAACTCTGGAGCTATCTCATGAGCCAAACTCAACTCATTACAGCAGCGGCCGCAGGCAAATTTACCATTGGCGGCGACCTCACCATCAACCGTCTCGGTTACGGAGCCATGCGCATCACAGGTCCGGGCATCTGGGGCCCTCCCGCTGACAAGCCCGCTGCCCTCGCCACCCTGCGCCGCGCCGTTGCACTCGGTGTGAATCTCATCGACACCGCTGACTCCTACGGCCCCGGCGCCTCGGAGGAGTTGATTGCCGAGGCGCTCTACCCCTACCCCGCCGGCCTGGTCATTGCCACCAAGGGCGGATGGGAGCGCCCCGGCCCCGGACAGTGGACCCACAACGCAAGCCCCAAGCACCTCACCGCGGCCCTCGAAGGCAGCCTGAAACGCCTTCGGCTCGAGCGCATCGACATTCATCAGCTTCACGCGCCAGATAATGCCACCTCTTTCGAGGCTTCTGTGGAAGCGCTTGCGAGGCTGCAAGAACAAGGCAAAATCCGCCACGTCGCGCTCTCCAACGTCACCCGCGAACACATCCAGCGCTCACGCGCAATCGTCCCCATCGTCTCCGTGCAAAACCGCTACAGCTTTGCCGACCGCGAATACGATTACGTTGTCGAGTACTGCGAACAAAATGGAATCGCATTTATGCCATGGGCGCCGCTGGGCCAGGCAAGAAAGGCGCACGAGGCAATTGAGAAAGTCGCCGACGAACTCCATGCAACTCCGCTCCAGATCGCTCTGGCGTGGCTGCTCAAAAGGTCCAAAGTCATTTTGCCGATTCCCGGGACGTCTTCGGTCGTGCACCTCGAAGAGAACATCGCCGCAGCCGGCCTTGAATTGCCACAGGCCGTGTACGACGAGCTTTCAACCGTAAGCCATCCGCCGATAAGCCTGCGCACCTGAGGCGAAGCTTCGGCTGGCGAAGGGATTGCAAAATCGCTCCCCCTGCGTCGATGTAAAATTGCCACACATCCGGAACCGGCACGGCCAAACTCGCTCCGTCGTGCCGGCAATCTCAAGATCAACCCCAGGTAGACCAAAGGAATCAACTCAATGTCTCCATGCAGGGAATCGATGCTGCGGGCCGCCGCGGCAACCATCGCACTTTTCAGCGCTTGCAGTGCAACTGGTTTGGGACAGCAGCCTCGCCAATACACTGCTGAGGACTACGCCAACGCCGAAAAGTTCATGAGTTACAACGTCAATCCCCTCGTCTACAAGGGCATCGTCCATGCGCAATGGATCGACGGTGAGCGCTTCTGGTATCGCGACGCCGACTCAACCGGTGTGTCCTATACAGTGGTCGATGCAGCCAAAGGCACACGTGCTCCAGCCTTCGACCAGGTAAAGCTTGCGGCTGCGCTCAATGCCGCTTCGAACGGCGCAATCAAAGACAATGCGAGGCACCTTTCCCTATCGGAGTTATCCCTGACCGAGGCCGATTCCGTTGCCGCGTTCAGCTATTCCGGCGTGCCCTATCGATGCGACCTCCAAGCCAGTTCTTATGTGTGCAAGAGCCTTATTCCCGTCGATGCGCAAAAGTCATCCGGGCATTCTGAGAAGTCGCCTCCGCTGACGATTTCGCCCGACAAGAAGCTCGGCGCATTCATTCGGAATTGGAATCTCTGGGTCCGCGATCTATCTACAGGCGTCGAGACCCAGCTCACCACCGACGGCCAAGAGGATTACGGCTACGCCACCGACAACGCCGGCTGGAGAATGTCTGACGCAGCCATCCTGCTGTGGTCGCCAGACTCGACAAAGATCGCTACGTTTCAGCAGGATCAGCGCAAGACCGGCGAGATGTATCTGGTTCCCGTCGTCAACAGCCATCCAACATTGCGCGGCTGGAAGTACCCTCTGGTCGGAGACAAAGATGTCACCATGATTGAGCGCGTGGTCATCGACGTCCACTCGCACAAGCTTGTCCGGCTCAAGATGCCTCCCGATCAGCATCGCGGCACGTTGTGCGACGACGTGGCTTGCGATGTGCCCACCTGGGGCGATGTGGAATGGAGTCCAGACGGAATGCACATTGCGTTTGTCTCCACCTCGCGCGATCACAAACAGGAATGGCTGCGCGAGGCCGACACGACTACCGGCGAAGTGCGGGAAGTTATGGGAGAAACAGTCCCGAAGTTCTATGAAAGCGGCAACGAGAAAATCAACTGGCATTACCTGCCGAAGTCGAATGAGATTCTGTGGTTCAGCGAGCGAGACAACTGGGGTAACCTATACCTCTACGACCTCGCCACCGGGAAGCTGAAGAACCAGATTACTCACGGCGAAGGCAATGTAACACAGGTGCTGTATGTGGATCAGGCCACGCGGACGATTTACTTCGTGGGCGTAGGGAAGGAACCGGGCCGTGACCCTTACTTCCGCCATTTCTATAGCATCCATTTCGATGGCACTGGCCAGACCTTGCTAACTCCTGAAGATGCCGACCATAACATTGAAGTTTCAACAGATGGCAGAGATCGGAA
>Ga0302278_10001982_pt1 | contig 24324 bp, 19 predicted proteins | sample III_Bog_N3_2_FD_194543 | JGI IMG/M metagenome (GOLD analysis project Ga0302278, IMG submission 194543) | Peat permafrost microbial communities from Stordalen Mire near Abisko, Sweden - III_Bog_N3_2 | ecosystem: Environmental > Terrestrial > Soil > Wetlands > Peat | place: Sweden: Abisko... | reverse complement strand
GATGGAGTCGCGCCGTTCAAAGAGCGAGCGCGTGGCCGACAGTCGCAGCTTGTCGAGCTCCTCGTTGATGGTGGCTTCTTTCTCGATATACAGGTCGCCCGCGGGGATGTAGGCTTCGGGCTGGTAGTAGTCGTAGTAGCTCACGAAATACTCGACCGCGTTCGAAGGGAAGAACTGCTTGAACTCGTGGTAAAGCTGGGCGGCCAAGGTCTTGTTGTGCGCCAAGATAAGCGCCGGCCGGTTGGACTGCTCGATAACCTTGGCCATGGTAAAGGTCTTGCCGGACCCGGTAACTCCCAGCAGCACCTGGTGCTTTTCTCCGGCCGCCAGCCCGTTCATGAGTTCGTCGATGGCGCGGGGCTGGTCGCCCTTCGGCTTGTAGGGGGTTACTAGCTGAAAATCCATGGTCGGATTATAGCGGAGAAGCGAAGAATGGGCGAAAAGTGGTTTCACTTGTTCACGACCGATATACAGCTCACCTATCGATCGTGATCGGGCACAAGATTTAGCGTTAGGCCCCTTTTACCAGGGCAGCGCCTTACCCATGTGGAAGTAGCCGCCGGTGGGGCCGTCTTCGCCCAGCGTTGCCAGTTCGATGGTGGTCTTTGCGCCATCTTCCAGTTCCATAGGCGCCTGTTCTCCGCCCATATCGGTCTTTACCCAGCCGGGGTGGGCCGAGTTCACCTTGATCTTGGTGTCTTTGAGCTCATAGGCCAGGTGTACTGTGAAGGCGTTGAGCGCCGTCTTCGACGCGTCGTAGGCAAACGATTTGGCGTCGTAGATGGGCGAACCCGGCGTTGCGTGAAGGGTGAGGGAACCCAGAATGCTGGAGAGATTTACGATGCGGCCGGCCGCGCTTTTGCGTAGCAGCGGCAGCAGCGCCTTGGTGACTGCAACCTGGGCAAAGAAATTGGTCTCAAAAACCTTGCGGAGCAGTGTCATGGGCACGTCGGCGGTCGAGTGCTCGGGGCCCACGCCGGGAAATGTTCCGCTCGCAATTCCCGCGTTATTAACCAGAATGTCGAGATGACCGTAGCGAGTGTTGAAGTAGTCAAACGCGGCCTGTTGGCTGGCAGGCTGGGTTACATCGAACTGCAGCGCGTCGGCATCGACGCCCGCGTCGATCAGCGTTTCAAGCGCCATTTCACCCTGCTTCAGGTCGCGCGAGCCGATCACAACCTTGGCCGCGTCTTTCAAGCCGAGCGCGGTTTGCAAGCCCAATCCACGGTTGCCGCCAGTTATAAATGCAATCTTCTTCGCCATGAATGTACAAGTCTCCTGTGTGGGATTTGATTCATCTGGGGACGGAAAGGTTCAGCGGCATTTGGAAAATGCGCGGCCGCCGAAGATCAACGGGCAGCGAGGGCTTCGGCTGGCAGCGTATATTCGGGCAGAACGCCGAGCTCCGCGGCCATTGAGAAGAAGCCGCGCATGCCTTCAACAACCTCTTCATCGAGCACGTAATGAATGTTCTCGCCCAGATAAGTGCGGATGGTGCTCTCAGGCACCGGAAGCTGCTTCGTCCACTCTGCTGCGATGGCGTTGATGTTGGCCAGGCCGTGATCGCGCGAGGCGACGAAGTCATCGGCAACACTCTCGTCCAAAGAGCTGCCCTGCGCAGCAGCCCACACGGCGGAGACGAAAGGCAAGCCGGTAAGCGCGCGCCATTCATGGGCCAGGTCGTGGTAAACCAGTTCCTCGCCGGTGCGCGCAAAGCGATTCGATTGTTCTTCAAGCGCCAGCAGCGCCGGATCGCCAATTAAGATGGCTGCGTCGGCGCGTTCAAGCATTCTGTCAAGATCGGCGGCAAGCGGAAGGAACGGAACGTCGGCGTTGCCCCATTTGTGAAACAGAATCCGTGCGTACGCCAGCGTGGTGCGGCTGGCGGTATCGGCGGCTACCGAGCGAAGTTGAGTGAGAGGCTGGCTGGCACGCCGCACCAGCAGCAGAGACCGCACGCGGCTTTTGGAGGCAATTGTGCAACCCGGCAAAACACGCAGCCCAGAAATTGTAGCCAACGCTGCGATGGGAATAAGTCCAATGTCGGCCGCGCCGGTGGCCAGCCGCGCTGCGCAATCTGACGGCGACATGCGAGTGAGGACGTAGCGCTTCGCCAGCTCGGCGCTGAGAGGCGCGTGCTCGAAGTCCCACATGAGGGGGGCGGGATTGAGGAAGTTGATGGCTGCGACCCGGATTCGATCGTCTTGCTCTACGCTCACGTTTATTAGAGTAGCAACAAGTAGTTCGCGATGCAGATTGGTGCCATGTTAGTAACGGCTGACCATCTGCCGGAGGACGCAAGGAGGCGAGCCAAAGCTGACATGTGAGCATTGTCACCGTTTAAACGGTCTCACCGTGTTTTCCTGCCAGAAAGAGAACGTCAATGCCTTTGGCGGTCTCAACCGCAAAATGACAACAGAAACACAGCCGCTCGCCTCTGCCGCGACGAAGTTCGACGAGAACCAGCTTGCCTGGCTAGCGCTGGCTTTGTCGCCCGGTCTGGGTCCCAAACGCATTCTTGACGCGGTTCAGCAACTCGGCGCGGCTGCACGCATCTTTGAGCTTCGGCTTACGGAGCTCGAAGGGCTCAACTTTCCGGCCGCGGCCGCGCAGTTCATCTTTGACGGCAAGTCCCGCAATGCGGCTGAGTCAGAATGGGCACGTGCCAGCGCGCTGGGAGCAGCTATCGTCAGTTACGGCTGCGAAGCTTATCCTGAGCGGCTGCGCGAGATCTACGATCCGCCGCCGGTTTTATGGGTTCGCGGCGATGAAAGCCTGATGAGCCGGCCCTCGATCGCGATTGTCGGCACGAGGCATCCCACGCCATATGGATCGGGTATTGCCGAGATGCTGGCGCGCGATCTGGCTGCCAGGCGCCTGCTGGTAGTCAGCGGAATGGCGCGCGGCATTGACTCTTGCGCACACAAGGGAGCACTGGCGGCGCGCATGCCCACTGTGGCAGTCTGGGGCACCGGCGTGGATGTCGTTTATCCCAAGGAGAATAGAAAGCTCGCCGAAGAGATTCTCGCCGCCGGAGGAGCAATTGTGAGCGAACTTCCGCTGGGAACTTTTCCGGCGCCGCAGAATTTTCCGCGCCGTAACCGGATCCTCAGCGGCGTCAGCATTGCGGTACTGGTGGTTGAGGCGGCTGAGAACTCGGGCACGCGCGTGACCGCCCGTTGTGCGGCTGAGCAGAATCGCGACCTGTTCGCGGTACCGGGCAACGTGACCAACAAAGGCTCCTGGACCCCGAACACGCTGATTAAACAGGGCGCCAAGCTGGTAGCAACCTGGGAAGACGTGTGGGAAGACTTGCCCTCGCAGGTTCGCGTCGAGCTCGAGGCCCAGGCGCCATCTGCATCCGAATCGGGAGCCGGCGCATCCTTATTGACTGATCCGGCGTTGCGGCCCGAAGAAGCGATGGTGCTTGAGACGCTTCGGACCGACGAGAGCCTGCAGATCGACGAACTGCTCCAGAGGCTTGAAACGCAATTGACTTCGTCTGAGGTCTTTACAGCGCTGTTCGAGCTGGAGATGGCGGGGCGAGTAAGGTGTCTGCCGGGCAAAAACTACGTGCGAACGCTTTAGGTTTCTCGGCACATGAATCTGTGCTTTCCCACCCTTTCCTCCAGGAAGAGGTGCGGAAAGGACGGGGCTTGGAGGTTGATCGTGCCTTATCGGCCGAGTCAGAAATCATCTTTGGGGCAGGCGAAAAACGCGAGTGAGAATATTCGTCGACCGCAATTTATTTCTTTCGTCTAATCGACCAACGGTGTCCGCACCTTGGTGCCGGTGGGTTGAAAGGCTGATGGAACAAGGCGTTGCGGCCAAAACATCACCGCGCATATCAGCCTTCCTGTTCCGCGGAAACGGGAAGACATTTGCATAAGTTGCGTTGGATGGAGTGGAAATCGGACGGTGTTCCATGGTAGGGTGCCTAACTTGCGGGCACATTTTTTTTACTGAACGCAAGGCGATGAGATTCGCGGTCGATTTTGAACGGCGAAAAAGAACGCAAATCGGATCGGTACAGAAACATCGAGATTTCCGCAGGTTTCGAACCGGATGAGGAAATCCGCATCTGGTAATCAAGAGAGGGAACTGGTTCAAGGAATGGCAACGGGCAAATCATTGGTGATCGTCGAATCACCCGCAAAGGCGAAGACGATCGAGAAGTATCTGGGCAAGGGGTTTGAGGTTCTCGCATCGGTGGGTCACATTATGGACCTGCCCAGGCGAGACATCGGCGTGGAACTGGCAAACCGCACGTTCGAGCCGACGCTCGAAGTGTCTCCCGACAAGTTGAAAGTTGTGGCGCAATTGAAGCGCGCCGGCGCGGCCGCTGAAGAAATCTTCCTGGCGCCTGACCCTGACCGCGAAGGCGAGGCAATTGCCTATCATCTCGCAATTCAGCTCGGAATCAACCCTAAGGAGCGGAAAAAGATCCGCCGCGTCACGTTCAACGAAATTACGAAGAAGGCCGTGCAGGAAGCTTTCAAGCACGCCCGTGACATCGACCAGAATCTCGTGGACGCGCAGCAGACCCGCCGCGTGCTCGATCGTTTGGTTGGCTATCAAATCTCTCCATTGCTCTGGGACAAGGTGCGTCGGGGACTTTCCGCCGGCCGCGTGCAGACCGTTGCCGTCCGGCTGATTGTGGAGCGTGAGCGCGAGATTGGCGCATTCAAGCCAGTGGAGTACTGGACGCTCGATGCCGAACTGCATCCCGAGCGCCAGGCCGACAAAAAGTTCAAGGCCCGGTTTGTGGGCATCGATGGCGAACCGGTGCGCGTGGCCAACGGCAGGGACAAAGACGAGAAAGACGTTTTCATAGCCAGCGCGGTTCCCGCCAAGCCGCAAATGGATGAGGTGCTTGCTGCGCTTGAAGACGCGAATTGGTCGGTGGTGTCGATCCAGTCCAGAGAGCAGCAGCGCCGTCCACTGCCGCCGTTCATCACCAGTCAACTTCAGCGCGACGCGGCCAACAAACTTGGCTTCAATGTTCGCCGCACCATGGGTGTTGCCCAGCGGCTCTATGAAGGCATTGACCTGGGCGCGGAAGGCACAACCGGCCTTATCACCTACATGCGTACCGACTCTCCGCGCGTAGCGCCAGAGGCGCTGACCGCGGCCCGCGAGTGGGTTGCCAAGAATCTCGGCGCCCATTATCTGCCGGCATCAGCCAATGTGTACAAGGGCAAGAAGGATGCGCAGGACGCGCACGAAGCCATCCGCCCCACAGATGCCTCGCGCACACCCGAATCCATCGCCCGTTTTCTATCTGATGAGCAATTGAAACTCTACACGCTCATCTGGAAGCGCTTCGTGGCCTCGCAGATGGTCCCGGCAATCTATGACGTGACCACTGCCAATATCGCTGCGGTATCGAGCAAGACCCGCAAAACTTATGATTTTCGAGTCAGCGGTTCGGTGCAACGGTTCGACGGATTCCTAAAGGTGTACGAGGTCTCTGAAGATAAGAAAGACGATGATGACGAGAACTCGAATAAGCTGCCGAATCTTGATGGAGTGAAGGCACTCGCCTTGGATGAGTTGCTGCCTGAAGAGCACTTCACCCAGCCGCCTCCGCGCTACAACGAGTCGTCGTTGGTGAAAGTGCTCGAAGAACGCGGCGTCGGCCGGCCTTCAACCTATGCGTCGATCATCAGCACCATTCAGGATCGCGAATATGTCAGCAAAATCAGCAACCGATTCTATCCGACTGAAATTGGGATGGTGGTTTGCGACTTGCTGGTGAAGAATTTTCCTTACATATTCGATATTGCGTACACGGCCAAACTCGAAGAGGAACTTGACGACATCGAGGAAGGCAAAGAGAAGTGGACTGCGCTGCTCAATGGTTTCTACGACCATTTTGAAGAGGAGCTTAAAGACGCAGGCTCAAAGATGGAAAGCATCAAGCGCATGGAGCAGGCCACAGATGAGAAGTGTGAACTGTGCGGATCGCCGCTGGTGCTCAAGTGGGGCAAATTCGGCAGCTTCTATGCGTGTTCAAACTTCAGCCGAAAGACCCCGGTAACCGTCTCGATGGGGCCATGGAAGAAGGATCAGAAAGCTGTAATCAAGAAGGTCACGGCTGCATTGCATTTTCCAATGACCGTGAAAGTGACCGCAGCCGATGAGAACTTGTTTTCAAAGGATGCAGCGGATGCGAAGCAGTTAGTTGCTTCACTCTCCGAGGCGATGGAAGGGGCTGCTAAGGGCAAGAAGATTTCAGTTGAGCAGGTTAGCTGCACCTTCACCAAGGAGAACACCGCAGGCAAGCCGGATATGAATACCCCCGAAGCGCAGGAGGCCGGCGACAGCGATGAATACTGCGAGAACTGCGGCAAGGTGATGGTAATGCGCCGTGGGTTATTTGGGCCCTACATGGCATGCCCCGACTACAACGCCGATCCGCCCTGCAAGACCTTCCGCAAACTGAGCTCGAAGCAGCAGCAGAAACAGAATATACCGAAGCCGACGGGCGAGGATTGTCCGGTTTGCGGCAAGCCGCTGGTTTTGCGCCAGGGCAGTTACGGGGAGTTCGTTTCCTGCTCGGGATACCCCAAATGTAAATACGTAAAGCAGAACCTGATTGAAGGCATGAAGTGTCCCAAGTGCGGCGTGGGCGATATAGCCGAGCGCAAGGCGCGCCGTGGCAATGTCTTTTGGGGCTGTACCAACTATCCCAAGTGCGACTTCACATCGAACCTTAAGCCCGTCGCGAAGAAGTGCCCGGAGTGCGGCAGCCCATACCTGGTTGAGAAGACGCTCAAGTCAGGGATTTTCCTCGAGTGCCCGAACAAGAAGAAGGGCGCGGAAGAAGAGGCAACGCCAACAAAGCGCGGCAAGAACACCGCACCCGCAGCCGAGGAGAATAAGGTGGTTTGCACCTATTCCAAGCGCATAGGCGATGCGCCTCCGCCGCCAACCGCGGAGACTCACGGGCCGGTGGTCGAGAAGAAGGAAGAGAAGAGCGAACTGCAGCCGGTGTAAGTCGAAAGATCGAGGAGCTTACGCCATGAAGACCAGATCACGTCAGTTTCTGGATAGGTTTGACCAAGCCCTTACTGAAGTTCGCCGCGAAGCCGCTTCAGGCGAACTCGATGGCTCAGGCCGCTTCTACACCGACGAGGAACTGGCCGCCGGCGCCGCTACCGGTCGCCCCAAGAAGCCGGAACCCAAGGCCGAATCTCCCGCCGCCTGAGCTCGAATCCAGTTATTCGACTTTAGTCGCAGCCGCCTATACCAATTTCGTCACATCCGGCTCCCGCCGGAATCCTGTACCATGGGCATTCGGAGACCTTCATGGAAAGAATGCTCGCGACCCCGGCCGATGCCGAGATCGTCATCAAGCTTTATCAACTGCGCACTGAAGCCGTGATGCGCAAGGCCCGGGCGTGGCTGGTGGGCGACTTCTGGCCCCAGACGGCCGAAGAGTTCTTTGCTGTCTACGACAACCCGGGCGACAAGCATAATCCCTACATTCGACAGGTCATCAGCTATTGGGAGATGGCGGCCGCCATGGTCATCCACGGAGCCGTTTCGGCTGAGTTATTTGTGGACTCGAACGCCGAGGGGTTTTTCATCCTGGCGAAGTTTATGCCCATTCTCGACGCCATCAGGGAGAAGAATCCCACCTTCATGACCAAAACGAGCGAGATGGTGCGCCGATTCTCATCTGCCACCCAACGCCTCGACGCAATCGTGAAGCGTGTCGAGGTAACGCGAGCGACCCTGGCAGCGAAATCGAAAAAGCGCGTCAGCAAGGTGGCGGATGTTTCGGTTGATTTATCCGGCGACCTTCCGCTTGCAGTACCGGAGTTTTCATCGGAACAATAACTTGTGCATTTCGACTCGCAGGAGCATGATAGTAGCTGATTTTGAAGTCCCCGATTCAATCTGGAGGTTCCATGAAACGTGCATTTTGTGTTCTTGCGGCTGTTTTCGCGCTTGCATTGACGACAGCGCAGGCTGCTGATTCCGCGCAAATTACCGGTTATATCTCTGATTCCGCCTGCGGCGCCAAGCATCTGGGCGACAACACTGCATGCGTCAAGGGCTGCATCTCGAAGGGCGAGAAGCCGGTGTTTGTCGACGCCGACAAGAAGCAGGTTTGGAAGATCGATAACCCCGACTCCGTGAAGGATTATTACGGCGCAAAGGTGGTAGTCACCGCAACTTCCGACGCTGCCGGCATGAGCGTCCACATTGATTCGGTGGCCGCAGCCAAGTAAGGCCCTTTACCATTGGGCTACCTGAAGATTGCAGAAAGCGTCTTTCAGGACCCACCCCAGGGAAGACATCTGTTAGTGTCGTTTCGTCACTACGGCGGCGCCTGCACCATGATGCGCCGCCCTGGTGACGTAAAGAAGCAACGGAACAGCCATGGCAAGAGCAGTTTGGAACGGCAAGGTAATTGCCGAAAGCGATCAGACCCAGGAAGTGGAAGGCAATGTCTACTTTCCTGAGACGAGCCTGAAGCGGGAGTACTTTCGACCCAGCAGCACCACCTCTACCTGCCCCTGGAAGGGCCAGGCGCGCTACATGACCGTCGTCATCGATGGCCAGGATAATCAGGACGCCGCCTGGTACTATCCCGATCCCAAACCCGCCGCCCGCAAAATCAAGGGATTTGTAGCCTTCTGGCGCGGCGTGGAAGTGGAAAAGTGAAAAAGGCAGGGACTAGGGACGAGGGGTTTCTCGCCGGTGTTTCATAGGGACAACTTACCATTCCATCTATTTGCGGAATCCGCATGCGCGTTCGATTGACTCTGTTTGTTTTCTTGCTGGCGATTGTGTCTACCGGCTGTGCTCATCGGTCTGCGACGGTGCCGATGATTGCTTCAACCCTGTCGGGCGATCCTGCCCATCCAGGGCACACTGCGGGATGGGTCGATACAAAGCTCTACTTTGGCCTGGGTCCGGCGGATGAAACCGGGAAGGGAATCAGCGAATCAGCCTGGCATGCCTTCCTCGACAAGGAAGTCACCCCGCGCTTCCCTGACGGACTCAGCGTAGTTGACGTATACGGCCAGTGGCAGGGCAAAGAAGAAAAAGTGCCCGAGCGCATCCGCACCAAGCTACTCATCGTCGACTACCCTGACACGCAGGAGAACCGCGACAAGATTGAGGCGATTCGCTCGGCGTGGAAGAAACTCACCGGAGACCAGAGCGTAATGCGGGTAACCGCACCGGCTGATGTTTCTTTTTGAGAGTGCCTCAGCTAAGCGGCTTGCCAATCTCCCAGTGATGGCCAAATGGGTCGACGACGCGGCCAACCCGCCAACCGTAACGCTGATCGGCAACCTCGTAGACGATAGTCGCGCTCGCGCCTACTGCGAGATCGAAGACCGCATCTGGATCATCGACTACCAGAATCATGCGCGCTGTGCTTCCGCCCAGGCTTTCCGGGCTGAAGTTCTTGTGATCTGGGGATTCGTCTGCTACCCAGAAACTTGATGCGCCAAATCGCATTTCCGCTACCACTGCCTCATCGGGAGATTCCACATAAGTGAGCACCGATGCTCTAAACCCAGCTTTGTAGAATTCGATTGCCTGTTTGCCGCGCCGCACCGAGAGCAAGGGCGCAAGAGTTGGCGGTGCGGTTAATTTAACGACTTCTGCCATCAGGTCTCCTAAGTGCGACGAATCGCGATCGAAGATTAGTACGCTTGCAGCTGATCAAGCGGCAGCCGCACTCTGAAGCAGGTTGACCCCGGCTCCGATTTAACGCTCAGGTGCCCGCGATGTTTGCGTACGATGCGCATGGCGTAATCGAGTCCCAGTCCCAGGCCGCGCCCCGGCGCCTTGGTGGTAAAGAACGGTTCGAATATCCGCTCCTGCAGTTCCGGCGGGATTCCCGGACCAGCGTCCCATATCTCAACCAGCAGCATGTCGGCTTCCATGCGACAGGTAATCTGGAGTCTACCTTCGCCTTCGAGGGCGTCGAGCGCATTCTCAATCAATGCGGTCCACACCTGGTTAAGCTCGCCGCTGTAGGCGCTGATGCGCGGGAGCCCTTTTTCGTAATTCCGCTCAACCGTGACGTGTTCCATTCGCGACTGGAACATCAGAAGCGTGGCATCGAGACCGGCGGGTACATCGACCTCGAGAATCGGCGCGCGGTCCATGTTTGAGTAGTCCTTTACCGCATCGATCAGGTCAAAGATTCGCGCAGTTGAGTTCACGAGGGTTTCAGCCGCTCTTGACGAACGCAGGTAACGCGCAAAGAACTGCAGGGTGACGCCAATCTCATCCTTGCCAATAATTGTGCCGAGCTCTTCAAGGTCGGCCACGGTTATGCCCTGCTCGGCCAGCTCTGGCGCTATCTCCCATACTTCCGCAAAACCCTTTTGCGTGAGCCATGCCCGAATGGTCTCTTCGCGTTTCAAGAAGTCGAGAGCGCCGGGTTCTTCGTTGTTCTCGGGCATGGCCAGCGGCCGATTGAGCACTTTGCTCTCCCAAGCCTCAATCGCGTGAATCTGGTCAAGGTTCAAGCAGAGATTGACGAGCCGGAAGCGATTTCTGCGATTTGCCTGCACCGCCTCCGCCACGGTCGCCGCGGCGCGCTGGGCGGCAGACGCGGGATTATTAAGCTCATGGGCAAGATTACCGGCCAATTTGCCCAATGCCATCAGTTTTTCGGCCTGTTGCTCGATTCGAGTTACTTCGCGCACGCGGTCAAGCAGCGTTGTAACCACGCGCTGCGCCATAGATGGAATGGCTTCGAGCATGGCTGGAAATTCAGTGCGCGGGACCAGCAGCGCCCAAACGGGGGAGACTGCAAATCCCTGGCCGCCGTAACTCTTCATACGCGAAAAGGGAAGAATTCCGGTCATCTGCCCGGTGCGGCCGATAAATAGCGCAATCGCTCCGCCGTGCTGTCGACGTACGTGAATCTCACCCTTGAGAATGAGCACCATGTCATCGGCCGGCGCGCCTTCCTCATATAGAATGTCGCCGGATTCCGCGCAAATCTCGCGGCTATGGCGCGCCAGCCACAATCGCTCTTCAAAAGGCAATCCGTGAAGCGCGCCGATGTTCTCGATGGCGGCCGCAATCTCTTCAGGGGAACTGGGTGCTGCGGGGGCTTTTACGGCAGGGGAAAACATCCGTCGACCTCCGGGGGTACAGTTTCAGGATAGACCATTGTCGGGAGCCTCCCTTCATCTCGCGGTCAATGGCGGCGAGTAAATTTGAAGGGTCCAGGCTTAAAGCTGTACGTTAAATGCAGTAAAATGAACTCGAACTTTAGCCCCCGATGGAATGCTCCTTAAACTGACCCACCCTCAGTATGGGTCGGGCTTGGGTGTCGATAGGTTCCGGCGGCCCGCCGCTATGATGTGAGACGTGCGAGACGAGGAAATATTGTGGGGGGATGGATGAGCGGGCGGCTGCGGGCTGTGCCGGTGCTGGTCTGGATGATACTGATTGCGTTGGCCTTGCGCGTAGCGGTGATTCCGTTCGACACAATCGAGAATCTAATGGGTGCGGACCACCTCATGCTTCACGCATGGGCGCCGGGGAATGTAGCGCGCTCAATCGTTGCCGGGCGGGGTTTCGGAAACTCCTTCGTCTCTGACCAACCGGGCGCGAGTACTCCTCCGATATTCCCGTACATCGTCGCAATTTTCTTCCGGCTCTTCGGCGTGTATAACGCGAACTCAATTTTTGCGATTCATGTGTTTAATTGCGTCATTAATTCTCTGGCTTGCATTCCAATATTTCTTGTCGGCCGGCGGAGCTTTGGTCCGCGAACCGGCCTGTGGGCGGCGTGGGCCTGGGTGTTTTTCCCATACGGTATCTACTTTGCAGCGGCCTGGGCCTGGGGTACCCACCTGTTGCTGCTTGGCTTGTTGTGGCTGCTCTATTTTGCTCAGGAGATGGAGGTCTCGCCGCGAATTGGCTTGTGGGCCGGTTTTGGCCTTCTCGCCGGCCTCACGGCGCTGGATGAACCCTCGGTGCTCATCGTGATTCCTTTTCTGCTGGCCCTGGCCGCTTTGAGGCTGGCGCTCGCCGGCAAGCGTTGGTTGCTGCCGGGGATGGTGGCATCGGTTACGCTTGCGGCCGTTATCTCGCCCTGGATGATTCGTGAGGCGCTGGTCTTTCACAAGTTCATTCCGATCCGCGGCAACATGGGGCTTGAGCTTTGGTTGGGGAACAACGGGCATAATCTTCGCTGGGTGAGCGATGACCTGAACCCGCTGAATAACCAAACGGAACTCGCTGAATACAATAGCATAGGCGAAGTCGCCTACATGGACCAAAAGGAACGCCAGGCGAAGGAATACATCCACGACCATCCCAGCTGGTACGCGTGGATGTGCATGCGGCGCGCCGTCTATTTGTGGACCGGATATTGGAGTTTCGATCCCGCCTATTTAGCCGAGGAATCTATGGATCCGGCTAACATCCCATTCGCCACCTGCATGACTCTGCTTGGGCTTGCGGGATTGTTCTTGTCCTGGCGTGAGATGCCCTTCGAGGCAATCCGCTACGGAGGGGTTTTGTTTCTATACCCGCTAACGTATTATCTGTCTCATCCGGAGCCCTATTACATGCGCGCGCTCGATCCACTACTGGTGATCCTCGGCTGCTACGCAATTTTCGTTTGGCGCAAGCGAGTTCGCGAACGCGCTGCCGTGAAAGCGGCGCGCCCAGTGCCTGCGGCTGTCCTTCCTCAGGAGATTTGAGCACTGCCGCGAAACGGTGCTGTTTGCTCAATCGGACGATTGATCTATCTGGAGGCGCGCGCAGAGGTTTCGTGGCGTCGATGGATTCCGAATCTTTCCCAATAGAGCTTGGACAACAGCCCAGCATATTCGAAAGCCACTTTTAAAGTAGCCTTGCTCGCACCTAGATCGCGGCCCCGGAATTCAAATGGAACTTCTTTGATGGAGCGGATGCGGCCTCGGACCAAAACGTCAAGCAATAATTTGAAGCCTGTTTGCTGAAACTCGATTTGATCGACGCATGCGCGGCGTACGAGGAAGAATCCGGATGTCGGATCTTTGGCACGAATCTGTTTTCTCTGCACAGGCATTGCCACCCATAGTGCGGCGGCAGAGAGTAGCTTTCTCGGGAGATTCCAATCGCCCAGACTGCCACCTTCGACGTATCTGCTGCCAATGGCCGCGTCGTTGCCTTCGAGAATTGCAGAGATCAGCGCAGGTAGCAAATCAGGAGGATGCTGAAGATCGGCGTCCATCTCGCCGACGATTGAGGCGTCTGTGTTGTGCCAGCCAAGGAGAGTGGCGCCGGCTACACCTTTCGCACCCTTTCGCACGATCAATCGCACGCGTGGGTCTTCACGGGCGATGGCGGTGACAATTTCGCCGGTTCCGTCGTCGCTGTCATCATCGACAACTATTATTTCGTAGCGGATTCCCACAGGATCGAGTACCGAACGCGTATGATCCAGCACAATGCGAATGTTCGCAGCCTCGCGAAGGGTGGGAATGATCAGTGCCAGCTTCTCATGCACGCTTGCTTCTGTTCCTGTGTCCACTTTAGATTCCAATCCCAATCTGCTCACCTGCGTGCAAGACATTTCTTATTATTGTTGACGTCTCTACGTAGATATTATGCGAGTTATGTCCGGTTGATGACTAGCATCCGGTGCGCCCTTCTTGTTACCAAGTGGTGTACCACTTCCTTTTTCGTTAAGGTGCGACCGTTCCATTCAGAATCGGCGCAGCTTTACCCTCGACGCTTCCGCCCGGTTTCCCATCCAGGTCAAAGACAATCACGTCGTTATCTCCTGCGCGGAGCCACACGCCTGGCAGGTAAAGCGCCTTTTGCGGCCCAATATTCCAGATGCGCCCCAGCGGATGGCCGTTGACCCAGACAAAGCCCTTGGTGAAATTGCTGGTGTCGAGGAACGTGTCGCCGGGTCGATCGACTTTCAGGCTTCCGCGATACAAGCAGGCTCCGGTGCAGTCAGCAACCCGGAAGGGAAGCGTGGCCGGGTCAGACATCGGAAGCGTGTAGATCTGCCAGCCGGTGAGCGGAACGCCCGCCAGCGTGACCTGTTTCGTAATCCCCTGGCGCTCGCCTCGAAGGGCAATTGAGAAGTTGATGCGCCCCGTGTTCTCCACCAGAATGTCGAGTTGGGTGTTGGGCTCGGTCAGGTCGACATGCAGACCCTTCTGATCGAGCCTTCGGTCGAGGGTTCCGAGAAGTTTTCCGTTGGCATAAATCAGCGCATAGTCGTGCAGCTGGTCGAGAACAAGATCGCCCGAAATCGGAGCGTCGATTATTTTCCGGTAAAGGATGTAACCGTAAGACTGATCCAGGTCTTCCATGCTCTTCACTTGTTCTGAAGCGATCGGCTGGGGCAGCGTCTGCCATAGCGATACCGACTGCTTGAGCTCGACCTCAGGCACTGCAATTGGCGGAGGTATGGACGGAATCGGGGGTGGCGTTACTCCCGTGGCCTTGGCAATCGCATCGCGGAATAGGAAGTATTTGGCTGAAGGCCGTCCGCTTTCGTCGAGCGCCGAGTCGTAATCGTAGCTGGTCACATCGGGCTCGTAGCGGTTGTTGTCCCAATTGGCGCCGTTCATCCAGCCAAAGCTCGTCCCGCCGTGAAACATGTAGATGCTGACGGAGTAACCCTGCTTCAGCATCCACTCAAGCTCTTTGGCCTGCGCCGCTGCGTCTGTAGTGTGGTGATGGTCGCCCCAGTGATCGAACCAGCCATCCCACCATTCAGTGGCCATGAAGGGCCCCTCGGGGCGCAGCTTGTGCAAAGTCGCGAAGCCCTGCGGCGCATTGCCGGGAGAGAAATTGATCCCAGCCGGCAACTCCGGCAGCGATCCATTGGGAATCTGCTCCGGCCCGTCGGCCGTATAAAGCTGAGACTTGTTAAAGCCGGCATCCATCAGGTCGTGGTGAATTGCTTCCATGTAGGCGTGGTCGTTGCCGAATGAGCCGAATTCGTTTTCGACTTGAACCATAATGATCGGCCCGCCATTGCCGATCTGGAGCGGCGCGAGTTCCTGCCCCAGGCGCAGCAGCCAGCGGCGCGCCGGTTCAGTAAATCTTGGGTCGCTGCTGCGAACCACAATTCCGTGATCCTTAAGCAACCAGGAAGGGAAGCCGCCCCATTCCCACTCTGCGCAGGAGTAAGGCCCGGGACGCAAATTCACATACAGCCCTTCACTCTGCGCCTCGCGCACAAACTCGGCCACGTCGTGCTGGCCCGTGAAGTCAAACTCGCCAGGCCGCGGCTCGTGGAAGTTCCAGAAGACGTAAGTCGTGATGGTGTTCAGGCCCATTGCCTTGGCCATGCGCAGCCGTGCCCGCCAATATTGGCGAGGAATGCGCGCATAATGCATCTCACCGGCGATTACCTGGAACGGTTTGCCGTCGAGCACAAACTTGCCGCTTTCGACACGGAAGGAGTGGGGCGTTGCGGGCACTTCGGCCGCTTGAGCGTAGCAGGCTGCAGCAAAAACGCCGGTCAAAGCGAGGCAGAGCAATAAGACGGGAATAAGAATTGAAGACGAGAGCAATTTCAGCTTCTTTTTCATTTGTAGACTTCCTAAAGAATTCACGTTTATTTGCGGCTCTTACGTTTGGCGTCGGCACGCGGCCAGTATTGGAACTCGTCGGCGTACAACTCACCGCCCAGATCCACCGTCATGCGCTCCAGGCGCGCCTGTGCGTCAGCAATCGCTTGGTTGTACACGGCCGGACCTACCTCTTCAAGGAAGAAGTTCAACAGCAGTCCGGCCGGCAATTCGCCGATCGGCTCGTCCATGTTTTCCGTAAAGTAACGTTGAATCGAGGCGATCGCCTGGGCTCGCACCTCTTTTGAAAGTTCGATGTTCATCATCGCTTTTCCTGCCTGAATCGAGTGGTCGTTACCTGAAATCAAATACCCGCGGAATTCAAGAGGCAACTGAATCCGACCTGATCATAGTAGACTTCCCCTTTGGAGCGGAGAACATAATGGAGATCGTCTTTGCCGCCTCGGAGTGCGTGCCGTTCGCCAAAACCGGCGGTCTTGCCGACGTAGTTGGAGCGCTGCCGCGCGAACTGGTTCGCCTCGGTCATCGTGTTTCTGTTTTTCTTCCGCTATACACGCGTGTCCGTCCGCTGATCGAGGCCACGCGCTCCCCCGCCATCAAGTCACTTACCATCCCATTCAGCTATTACAACCGCTTCGTCGAAGTGGTGGATGGCGGCAAGCGCGACGGCGTCGAATTCTACTTTATCGATTCGCCTGAACTCTTTGACCGGCCCGAACTTTACGGCGCTGCAGGCGTGGATTACACCGATAACTCCGAGCGCTTCGCCACCTTTTGCCGCGCCGTTCTTGAAGCTTCAAAGCAACTCGGCGTCCCCCAGGTTTTTCACGTTCACGACTGGCAGGCGGCGCTGATTCCTGTTTACCTTAGAACCACTTATGCAACCGATCCTGCCTTTCACAGCACGGCGTCAGTCCTTACCATTCACAACGCCGCGTACCAGGGCGCGTTCCCGCCGACCACCACTGAGCAGCTTCTATTCCCATGGGAAGTTTTCAGGATGGATCGCGTGGAACACTACGACCGCTTCAATTTTCTCAAAGGCGGCATCGTCTGCTCTGACATGGTCACAACTGTGAGCCACAAATATGCCGAAGAGATCCAGACACCCGAGTTCGGCGAGGGGCTTGATCCTGTGCTCAAAGGCCGCGCAGCCGACCTTCGCGGCATTTTGAACGGCGTGGATTACTCGCGCTGGGACCCGGCCGTAGATCGGAATCTTGCCGCGCATTACACCCCCGGCGATCTTGACGGCAAGCAAGCCTGCCGCGCCGATCTGCTCCACGCCTTCGGCCTGGAAAATGTGCCGCCGGCCACGCCGATCATCGGCATCGTGTCGCGCCTGGCTACGCAAAAGGGCTTTGACATGGTTGCCCACATTGCTGAAGAGCTGGCAGCGCGAAATGTCGTCATAACCGCGCTCGGGACCGGCGAGCCTTACTACGAAAACTTCTTCCGCGACTGGGCATTTCGTCATCCCGGGTCCGTTGCTGCGCTCATCAAGTACGACGATGCTCTCGCCCACAAAATCGAGGCCGGCGCAGACATCTTCCTCATGCCCTCGCGCTACGAGCCGAGCGGCCTGAATCAGATGTACTCGCTCAAGTACGGCACAGTCCCAGTAGTCCGCGCCACTGGCGGACTCGACGACACAATCGAAGAATGGGACGACGGTGCTGGAACCGGCACGGGTTTCAAATTCGACGGCTATGATCCCCTCGATCTACTTGCGGCCATCGATCGAGCTACCGCTGCCTTCCAAAACAAAGAAGCCTGGAGTGCCTTGATGCGAAATGGAATGGAGAAGGACTACTCGTGGTCAGGCCCGGCGCGACAGTATGCTGAAGTCTACGAAGAGGCCGCTCAGAAGCGCGCTTAGGCACGCCGCGTGCTGATCGCGATGCTCGCAGGCAAGCCGCGATGCATGGCGCCAAAGATATCCTTTCGCATTTTCCTCAAAAAAATGACCCCCTGCGGTCGATAAGGCTGTAGATTATTAATTGATTTTCATAAATCTGAAGCAAACCAGACGTTGCTTTCCAAAGAAAATTTCAAGCTAAAGGAGTAGCGATGGAAGGTTTTCCCCGCTCTTTTGGATACATCCTTCAATTGGGCCGAAGGTTTCTGATCGTTCCGGTGCTGGCGGCAGTTCTCGCCGTGCCGGCAGTTGCACAATCCACGTTCGGCGACATTCTGGGCATTGTGCACGACCAGACCGGAGCCGTGTTGCAGGGCGCAGAAGTGACCCTCATCAACATCGGCACGACCGCCAAACACACCGTTGTGAGCGACGCTGAAGGTAACTACGCTTTCAGAAATGTCGAAGTCGGCCAATACCAGATCAAGTTCTCTGCAATCGGTTTTGAAACCGAGTCCATGCCGCCCATCACAATCACCGCGCGCGAAACCCGCCGCATCGATGCAGAGTTGAAGCCCGGCGCAGCAAGCCAAACGGTTGTGGTTATTGAAGACGCAATTCCGGTAGTCACCACCGACGTCTCAAACCTGGCCGAGACCAAGCAGGGCGATGAGCTCGTGAACCTGCCGGTCGCCATTTTCTCGCGGTCTACGGGCTCAACGAGCCCCATCTCGACGCTCACCACAGAAGCAGGCGTGCAGACCGACGACAGTGGCAACCTGGAAGTGCTGGGAACGTCGCCGGCGCTGCTGAGCGTGACTATCGACGGCATCTCCTCGGTTGGAGTCGAGTACTCCGGCCCGGTGAATGAGATGTTTCCTTCGTTCAATTCGATTGAGGAGATTCGCGTTTCAGAGTCGAATAATAACGCGGAATTCTCAGGCGTTGCAGACATTACAACCGTTTCAAAAGCGGGAACGATTCATTACCACGGCGGCGTGTTCGAGTACGACGAGAATACTGTCTTCAATGCCAACAACCCGTTCGCAATCTCCAAACCGCGCATCATCATGAACGATTTTGGCGGCACGCTGGGCGGGCCGCTGCGCATTCCGCGCATCATCACCAAGCCCGATAGCACATTTTTCTTCGCCAGCTTTGAGGCACTGCGATTGCCGCGCCAAACCCCGATTGTCTTGAGTGTGCCTTCAAACGACATGCGTAACGGAAACCTGACCAGTTACCTCAACGGCCAGGGGGTGAGCGCCATCTACGAGCCGGATGGCACTCCGCTCGACCCATCGAACGTGCCGATTTCGCCAATCGCCGCCAACGTCATCCAGCATCTTTTTCCGGCGCCGAATTTGGGCGACCCAGCTTCGTACGCCAACAATTACCAGATCAACTTTCCGTCGCCAATCTCTTCGAACCAGGGCGACATTCGCATTGACCGCACGCTCACCGGCCGCCAGTCGGTCTTTGCGCGCTTCAGCTACAAGAACCGCCAGATTCTCACCGCGCCTTCGGCCAACTGCGTCTTCACCTATTGCGCCGAGGCCGGCAGCCCGCTACAGGGCGCATACAACACTCCTGAGATCGACGAGGGCCTTACATTCGCGCATAACTTTGTCATCACGCCGCGGGTGTTGAATGAGTTCCGCGGCGGCTACAACGCGCAGCACACCTCTGAGACCCAGAACTACTCCACCACTGACATTCTGGGGCAAACCGGATTCAGCGTTCCGCAGCCCGATACGCAGTGGTCAGAAGCCCCGCAGGTGTTGATCAACGGATTCATGTCGACGGGCGCAGGCAATCCCGGCACCCAGCGCGGCCAGATTATTCAGGCGCTTGACAACGTTACCTGGTCACACGGCGGCCACACGTTCAAATTTGGAGTCGACCTCAAGCGGATCACCGATCACGACGACAACGTCTACGGCAACTATCGCTCGGGATGGTATGTCTTCGATAGCTCATCTTCGGTCGGTACCACCATCGGCGACCCATACACGGCGTTCCTGCTAGGATACCCTGACTACACAGAAGTGAGCACCGTCAACACTCCCACCATGAATGGCCGTGGCTACAGCTACGCGTGGTTTGCGCAGGACGATTGGAAGGTTACGCCGAACCTTACTCTCAACCTCGGGCTGCGCTATGAATTGCACCCGACGGTGAGCGACATTCATCAAAACCAGGCGACGTTCGACCCCGGCTACACTGGCTCATCGCCGCTTGGGCCGGTCACCGGCGCAATCGTGGTTCCGAATGCGCAGGCGGAGTCAACGGAGTCGCCGGATCTTGTTTCGGCAATCTCTCCCACGCCTACAATGACGGCCTCACAAGCGGGGATTCCATCAGGGTTGCGCTTTACAAAACTCACTGACTTTGGCCCGCGGCTTGGGTTCGCATGGCGCCCTTACGGCAACGACAAAACGGTTGTTCGTGGTGGCTGGGGCCGCTTTATTGAAACTCCGCTGGGCTTCTCGTTGGTGGCAGGATGGGCCGTGGCGGCAAGCTACGTGGCCAACTACAACAACGCGTATGCGGCTGACAATGTGACGCCGCTTGTCAGCTTCACCAATCCCTTTAACTCCGCGGCGGGCAGCTCGACGGGAACGGCAGGCTTCTACTACGCGTTCCCAATCCACTATGTAGACCCCTACGTGCAGCAATGGAATCTGACTGTGGAGCAGGACCTGTCGCACAGCATCGGCATGAGGCTTTCGTACGCAGCAAGTCATGGCAGCGACCTTGAGGCGATGGAAGACCTGAACCAGGTGCCGGCAAATCCTTACGGCTACTACAACGCGAGCCCCGCAGCACCGGCCGTGAATGCCTGCGTCACCGATGGTGGCACGTATGTTGACGATCAGCGGCCCTATCCGTGTTGGAGCATCATTCAAAGCGTGGAGAATGCCGACGTAAGCAACTACGGCAGCGGCACAGTAGAGGTATCGCGGCACAGCGGGAAGTCAATCACCTTCGACGCCAGCTATACATTCACGCGCGATCTCTCCGACGCCGGCGGCGCAACTCCCAGTGCCTATGCAGTTGCCGGCGGCAGCTACCTGACCGATCGCTTTAATCCGCGACTCGATTACGGCAACGTTGTCTACGATCGCAAGCACCGCCTGATGATGACCTACGAATACAACCTGCCGTTTGGCCACGGCCAGCAATGGCTCAACGGTGGCGGCGCTTTGAATGCGCTGGTCGGGGACTGGCAACTCGCGGGCGTGACCATTTTGCAGTCGGGTCCGTTCCTAACGCCTTACCAGCAATCGGTCGATCCGGCCAACACCAACATCCTGGTAACGGTGGGGCAGGCGCGCACCGATCAACTCACCGGCGTTCCGCTCTACGCGCCCCAGCGCACCACATCGCAGTGGCTCAACCCCAACGCGTTTCCGTATCAAAATCTCGCGGTAGGTTTTGGAACTGCCAACCAGGTCGGCATTGGCCGATTCGGCAACGCGCCGGTTGGCGGAGTGGTGGGTCCGGGAACCGACAACTTCTCGCTCTCGCTGACCAAGAGCATTCTCATTCACGAGCAGACCGGGTTTGTGTTCAGCGCCGAGGCCGCCAACCTCTTCAACCACCGCAACTACGAGCCACCCAACATGCAGGTTGATTCAGCCGGATTCGGATCGATCACCGGCCTTCAAACCGCGGAGGGCGCCGGACCGCGCAGTATGGAGCTTACGGGCAGGTTTAACTTTTAGCGCGGATCTCTCACTCCGAGAGAAGTGCGGCTTAAGAAGCCCTTAAATGGCCTTAAGTGCCCCTTAAACGGGCTTAAACAGGGCTTATTTGGCCTTATTAGTATTTACTTGTCAGTTACTGGCCGGTTTTGATTATCCATTCCTTTCAATGGGTTAAGTGCGTTTTTCCCTTCTCCGCACCCCTAAAAAGGGGTGGGGGGGTGGGGGCTATTTATTTTTCGAGGCCTTTATTGGGCCGGTCACCCGCCTGGCAGATTGATCCGAGACCGGATTTGGGTGTTGAGCCATGGAATCAGTATGCAGGAAAGAGAGGTAATTATCTGCAAATGAGGGAACGTCAAATCTAATTTCGACTGGCGAGCCACGCGACGACTTCCTGTGCAATGAAAAGCTCTGCCAATACGCTCGCTCCCACAATGGCGAGCGCGATCACCGCTCTCAGGAATCCGGTGATTCCAGAATCGCGGCTCATGCGGCGATACAACACGAACGCGGCCGCGAATCCGAATAGGGAAGCAAGCGCCACCAGCGAGATTGCGTTGTAGTCGTGAATGCCCACCGTATCGCAGGGGCAGAGCATCATCACGGCCGTAGCGGCTAAGGTCAGGCAGAAGCATACGACCCAGTGCCACGCGAGTTCTTGCCGGGAGCTCATCCTCGATATCAGCGTCTTGATCGTACCTGCCGAAGCGGCCTTCGTTGAGTTCAGTCTTATCATGAACAACGTCATCACAATGCGAAAGAGTTGTGTTTCATTGCGAGAACAGACAGTAGAATAAACAAGATTAGACTGTCATGGAACCGCGTTCATTACTCCTGCATCGCAGACTCGTCGTATTGTTAGTCTTCTTGTGCCACTGCTGTTCACAGCAAATACACGCACAATCAACACCGGCATCCTTTGAAGTTGCCACCGTCAAACCCGCCCCGCCCAATGCCGACCCGAGCACCGGTAGCTGGAGTCCTCCCGGCATCGGCAGATTCTGGGCAACGCATGTATCCTTGGCGCTCCTCATCTATTTGGCTTATGGCGTAGACGAAAGCCAGATCGCAAATAAGCGTGGCTGGCTCGAAACCAACCTTTACGATATCGACGCTAAGCCCGAACCAGGCATTCAGCTTTCACGCGACGAACTTCGCCCACGGCTACAGGAACTTCTCCGCCAGCGTTTTCGCCTTGCAGTCCACACCGAAACGCGCTTAACCCTCGGATACGCGCTGGTAGTCCCTAAAAGCGGCCCGCGACTGATTCCTAGCAAGGCAGACAAGTTTCCTGGCTTCCGCACTAACGTTAGTCCAGGGGAAATGCGAGGGATCAACTGGTCGATGCCTCAACTGGCTAAATATCTCACGCCTGCGGCCGGTTTCCCCGTCGTCGACCAAACCGGCATTCCCGGCAACTACGACATTGGCTTTAGCTACAACCCTAACCCGGACACCAACAGCCCACTCCCAGCGCTGAACGAAGCTCTCACGGAGGCAACGGGGCTGTCGCTCAAACCCCAAAAGGTGCCTGTCGAAGTGCTGGTCATCGATTCCGTAAATAAAGTCCCTGCGGCAAATTGAGGGTCAAGGCAAAATCGATCACTGCGGGATCCTTTAGTTGTGCTTGCCCTTCCACTCCGTGTACGGGCCCTGGAAGTCCTCAACACCGGCGCCATCATCGTGGAAGACCCACAGCCGCGTTGCCACTTCGTCAATCAGGTCGTGGTCGTGCGTTACCAGCAGCACCGTGCCCTCGTAGCGCTGCAACGCGATGTTGAGCGCGTTAATGGCTTCAAGGTCGAGATGGTTGGTGGGCTCGTCGAAGATGAGAATGTTGGGCTTGGTGAGGATGAGCTTGCAGAAAGCCAGCCGCGCCTGCTCGCCGCCGCTCAGCGCCTTGATGGGCTTGGCGCCCTCTTCGCCGCTGAACAGCATCTGGCCGAGAATGCCGCGAATATCTTCGACATGCGCTGCCGGGTTCCATCGATGCAGCCACTCGGCAACGGTGATGTTGGGCTCGCTGGCCGCGTCGATGGTCGAGCCTACATCTTGCGGGAAGTAGCCGATCTGCGCCTCGTGGCCCCAGAATACCGATCCTGCGTCGACCGTGAACCCGGGCTCGGCCAGGCCGGGATAATTGGCCAGCAGGCTCTTGAGCAGCGTGGTTTTGCCGGCGCCGTTACGGCCAATCAGGCAGATTTTGTCGCCGCGCAGGGCATTGGCCGTAAAACCGTCCAACACCTTCAGGTCGCCGTAGAACTTCTGAATCCCCTTGATTTCGAGTACGTGCTTGCCGCTGGGCCGCACCTGGTCGAATTTGATATAGGGGCGTTGAATGTTTGAGCGCGCCAGCTCGTTGGTCTGCAGCCGCTCAACTTCTTTGCGGCGGCTGGTCACCTGGCTCGAACGCGTGCCGGCGGCAAATCGCGCAATGAAATCGTTGAGCTGCGCGATCTTTTTATCGCGCTGCGCGTTCTGCGATTCAAGCGTGGAGCGAATTTGAGTCTTGGCCATCACCATGTCGTCGTAGCCGCCGGTGTAGGTGATGATCGTCTGGTAGTCGATGTCGGCGGTGTGCGTGGTGACGCTGTTCAAGAAATGCCGGTCGTGCGAGATAGCGATCAGCGTGCCGTCGTAGTTGGCGAGGAAATCCTGCAGCCAGTGGATGGAGTCGAGATCGAGATAGTTGGTGGGCTCGTCAAGCAGCAGCGCCTCGGGCTTGCCAAAGAGCGCCTGGGCCAGCAGTATGCGCACCTTTTGGCCGCCCTGCAGTTCGCCCATTTTGCGCTCGTGCAGATCTTCGTGAATGTCGAGCCCGTCAAGCAGAACGGCCGCGTCGGCTTCAGCAGTGTAACCATCCTCGTCGCCGATCACGCCTTCAAGTTCGCCCAGCCGCATGCCGTCTTCGTCGGTCATCTCGGCCTTCTCGTAAATGCGGTCGCGCTCTTCAAGCGCGGCCCACAACGGCTTGTTGCCCATAATGGCCGTGTCGATCACGCGATAGGAGTCGAACGCGAACTGATCCTGGCGCAGGACACCCATTTTGCGCGGACGCACCACTATGCCCTTCTGCGCATCGATCTCGCCCGTCAGAATCTTCATGAATGTGGACTTGCCGGAACCATTCGGTCCGGTCAGTCCGTAGCGGCGTCCCGGCGTAAAGGTGGTGGTCACATCTTCAAACAGCACCTTGGAGCCGTACCGCATGGTCACA
>Ga0302278_10001980_pt1 | contig 24337 bp, 26 predicted proteins | sample III_Bog_N3_2_FD_194543 | JGI IMG/M metagenome (GOLD analysis project Ga0302278, IMG submission 194543) | Peat permafrost microbial communities from Stordalen Mire near Abisko, Sweden - III_Bog_N3_2 | ecosystem: Environmental > Terrestrial > Soil > Wetlands > Peat | place: Sweden: Abisko... | reverse complement strand
GATGGCTTGGGCCAGTCGATTCGGGAACCCCCGCTCGTGCCCTTTCCGAGACTTCCAATCATCATGCCCACCACCAAGGCGACAATCGCGATGATGTAATAGGCGGCGACCTGCGGACGGTCGCTGTTACCGCGACCCCGATACGTCGGACCTGATTCATCTGTTGCATTAATTGGGTTCATCGCACGAGGCCTCTTTGCCGCTCCAACTATAATGCCGCACTCCTGTGGCGCCTAATTAAAGGTCTACGCAAAAGCGTTAAGAAATTGATTACGGTAACCGGGCCACAAGCGCCCCTCCCAACGGGTAGCCTTTGGCAGCAACCATGCAGGATGTTGCTAGGCAAACACTACGGTCCAATCCAGACGGCCCCGATCAAAGCGAAGTCGCTAGAGCGCCTAGGCCCGCCCTTGAGATGGCCACGTCGTCCTCTGAGCGGCCGCCGCTGAACGCCGCGATCAGGATCCCGGTCCTCCCTTTTGAGACCACCCCACCCTCCCACCCATATTCTCCCGTAAGCACGGCGCGAACCCCGCTCCCGCTGTCCTTGAGCGTGGAAGCCATTTCCGATGCCTTGGCATAGGCGATGCCAAGCAGGTTGCTCCCCTTGTTATTTGCGGACGCTGGCTGGGTCATGCTCCCGAACACCTGCATCTTCGAGGACCACGAGGTCACACTGTCCCCCGGCGCGTATGCCACGACGGCAACCCCGCTGACATGAAGCTCGTCCGCCCGGGCCTTCATGGCCCCTAGCGCCAGGGTGGCCGTCGCATCAAATGCGGGAGTGGGGGCCAGCGGCTTGTCCTGGGCGGAAAGGCTTGAGACGGCGACCGCCGTGGCGACCGCCAGCAGGCACAGCAATCGAGAAGGGGATATCAAATCTCGTTTCATAAAGGCATCGGTGGGGATGAAAGCGCTCCGATCCTTGGCGGCCCAGCCCGATCGGCGCAAGGCCCGAGAGTGTTCCGGCAGATCTCGGCCGCCGACAACCTATATATGCGTTTCCCATGAATCTCCGCGGCCCTTTTCGGGGGCGACTGGGGCTAAAGACACTTCCTGGGGCAATGGATGAAGGCGTCGGCAGCATGGCACGGAGGCCATTGGCTTCCGCCAAGCCCCGTCACTCCGGGTCGTCCGCAGGCGGCGGCGTCAGGATATAGACGCCCCGCCCGCTTCCGACGCTCACCAGGTCCAAGAGGAGACGCGCATGGGTCTGCTCAAGCTCCTGATCGATCACATCCTCTGTAGTGTCCATGAGCCCTCAGCTTAGCAAAGGCTGTGCCACGAGAGGTGCCTTTGGCAATTGCCGGGAGTTGACACGGTCCGCACGCCGGTAAGGCTTTTCTTAATGAAAAGTACGTACAGCATCAAGGAGGCCCAAAGCCAATTCACGAGCCTGGTGCGTGAAGCGGAGAATGGGGGCATGGCCACGATCACGCGCCACGAGAAGGCGGTCGCCTATGTGATGGGGGCAAACGACTTGGCTGCCCTGATCGAGACGACGGAACTCCTGGCCAATCCTCAAGCCCACAAGGCGATCGCAGATGCTGAAACCGGGAAGGGTCGGGTCTACACGCTTGATGACCTTGAGGGATGAAATACCGGATTCAGGTTAGGGAGCAGGTAAAGGGTTTCATCGATACGCTGGGACCGGAATCCCGAAAAAAGGTCAGACTCGCCCTGCATGGCCTTGAATCCGAGCGAGGTGACAGCCTACCCCTCAAAGAGAAGCTCTCCGGCTACCATCGCCTGCGTATTGGCGGCTACCGTGTCGTCTATCGTTATCTGCCCGGCAAGGTAATTGAGTGCGTTTTTGCCGAAGAACGCAGCCTTGTCTACCATCTCTTCGAGAAAGACTTCTTAACTCGCCTGCGTCACGAATCGGAGTAACCCAACTAGACCCGACTTCATATGGTGCGGGCGGGGAGAATCGAACTCCCGAGGCCAGTTTGGAAAACTGAAGTTTTACCACTAAACTACGCCCGCGTTCCTGCGAGGGATAATGTTCCCCACGGAGGAGCGGACCGTCAAGCCTCCGGTGCAGCCCATGCCTGCAGCGCCCAGATTGGGTTTGCCGCCCCCCCGCCCCGCTTGCATGCATTAAGTTCCTCCTTCCCCATGAGCTACGTACCCGCCCCGGACCGCTACTCCAATCCCTCCCTGTACCGCCGCTGCGGCCGCAGCGGCCTGAAGCTGCCGCTTCTTTCTCTGGGGCTATGGCACAATTTCGGGGGCGTGGACAATTACGCCAACAGCCGGGCGCTCGTCCTGAGGGCCTTTGACCAGGGAATCACCCATTTTGACCTGGCCAACAACTACGGGCCACCCCCGGGATCCGCGGAGACCACCTTCGGGAATATCCTCAAGGACGACCTTCTTGCGTACCGCGACGAGATCATTGTCTCGACGAAGGCCGGCTACGACATGTGGGAGGGCCCCTACGGCAACTGGGGCTCGCGCAAGTACCTCCTCTCAAGCCTGGACCAGAGCCTGGACCGGATGGGCCTCGATTACGTCGACATCTTCTACAGCCACCGGCCCGACCCGGAGACCCCCCTTGAGGAGACGATGGGGGCGCTGGCGCACGCCGTCAGGTCCGGCAAAGCGCTCTACGCGGGCGTTTCCAATTACGACGCCGCGCTCACCGAGCGCGCCTCAAAGATCCTCAGGGACCTCGGCACCCCGTGCCTCATCCACCAGCCGAAGTACAGCATGTTTGAGCGCGGCCCCGAGAAGGCCCTCTTCGCGGCCCTCGTGCGCGAGGGCATCGGCGGCATCGTCTTCACGCCCCTTGCGCAGGGCCTGCTCACCGGGAGGTACCTAAACGGGATTCCCGCGGATTCCCGGGCGGGGCACGACCCGCGCTTCCTGAAGCCCGAGAGCATCACCGAGGACAAGCTTTCGAGGATCCGCAAGCTGGATACACTCGCCAAGGCCCGCGGCCAGTCCCTGGCTCAGATGGCGCTCGCGTGGGTGCTAAGGCAGCCTGCGGTCACAACCGCCCTCATCGGGGCCAGCAAGGTCTCCCAGATCGACGAGAACCTGGGTGCGCTAAAGAACCTCTCCTTCAGCGCGGACGAGCTGAAGGCCATCGAGGCCGTCCTTTCCTGACCGGGCTGCCGGCCGGGACGCCGCGTTGAACCTCATTCTTTTTGAGCCCGGTGAGATCGGCGCCCCGCTTCCCCGGGCCGATCCCCGAGCCGTCCACCTGGAGAAAATCCTCCGGAGGGCTGAGGGGGACTTTTTTGACGCGGGGATCGTGAACGGTCCCCGGGGAAAGGGACGGGTCCTTTCGATCGGCACCTCAGGAATCGCGTTCACCTTCGAGGCCCTCACCGACCCCGCGCCTGCCGAGCCCATCGACCTCCTCGTGGCCTTGCCGAGGCCGCAGACCGCTCGGAAGATCCTCTGCGAGGCAACCACCCTTGGTGTCGCGTCGATCCGGTTCTTCCAGTCCGAGAAGGGCGAGCCCGGGTACGTCTCAAGCACGCTCTGGACAAGCGGCGAGTGGCGCCGCCACCTGCTCGGCGGAGCTGCCCAGGCCTTCGACACCCGGGTGCCCCGGGTGGAGCATGCGGCCCGGCTCGAGGACTGCATCGCGGGGCTTGATCCCAACTCGGGGCGGATCGCCCTCGACAACTACGAGGCTACGCGTCGGATGTCGCCTTCGGGGTTGAGGTTCCCCTTGGCGCTTGCCTTCGGCCCCGAGCGCGGCTGGTCGGCCTCGGAGCGCTCGCTCCTAAGGGAGCGGGGATTTGAGCTCGCGCATCTGGGCACCCGTGTCCTCAGGACGGAGACGGCCGTCGTGGCGGCGCTCGCGCTTGCCAAGGCGTGCCTCTAGCCTGGGGCGGCCTTCCCGAAGAAGGCGACGCTTGGGCTTCGCGCCCCGCGACCGAGCCTCTTCACGCAGGCCCAGCCCAGGGGCTCCAACACGGTCTCGCCCGGCATCTCAAAGACGACCAATCCCGGCCAGCCCGGCGGCAGGGCCGCAGCGAGCTTGGTGAACAGGACCGGAGCGAGGTCCCCGATCATGGCGTAGGGCGGGTCGACGAAGATGAGATCCGGGGGAAGGCCGACACCGGCCGGCATCGAAAGCGCATCCGCCTCGACGGCGAGGAGCTCCGAGCCCTCCTTGCCCAGGCTCCTGCAGACGGCCGCGATGTTCTTCCTCAGGCACGCCAGCGCCTTCGTGTTTCGCTCGACGAACGTTCCTCCCGATGCCCCCCGGCTGAACGCCTCCAGGCCATAGGCGCCGCTCCCCGCGAACAAATCCACGAATCGGGCCCCAGCCACGCGGGTGCCGAGGCTTGAGAACACCGACTGCCTCATCCCATCGGTGGCGGGCCGCACTGCATCGCCCCGCGGCACAAGCAGCTCGATCCCGCGCGCAAGGCCTCCGCTTATGCGCATAGGGGATTCGCACCCGTGCGCGCTTGCGCCGGACGCATTGTCGACAAGGTTGTGGGTCGCATCACAAAGACGGAAACGATGACATTGCCGCCCTCGGACCACTTCAACGGGAAAAATTTCTTCAATCCGGGCCATCCGGCCGTGCGCGGCCTGCTTGACGTCCTCAAGTGGAGGAGGACGAGCCGGCCCGCGCCCTGGCCTGCCTCGGTCCCGGTGGTCCCCTCCCTCGTTCCGGCCGCACCCTCCGCAGGTCTCTGCGCGACCTGGGTGGGCCAGTCCACCTTCGTCCTGAGAAGCTCGGAAGTGACGATCCTCACGGATCCCATCTTCTCCGACCGGGCGAGTCCCTTTCCCTGGGCGGGTCCAAAGCGGGCGGCAGCGCCCGGTGTCATTTTTGAGACTCTGCCCAAGGTGGACGTGGTCCTCCTGTCCCACGACCATTACGACCACTGCGACCTGCCCACCCTCCGCCGGCTTGCCGAGCGCGACAATCCGCTCGTCATTTCCCCGCTGGGCCACCGCACGCTCCTCTCCGGAGCCGGGCTCGACCGCGTGGTCGAGCTCGACTGGTGGGGGACCCGCGCGGCCATGCCCGGACTTGAGGTCACGCTCGTCCCCGCGCGCCACTGGAGCCGGAGGAAGCCCTTTGGCACCAACACGAGGCTCTGGGGCGGATTCATGCTGCGGACCAAGGGCCGCCTGGCGTATTTCGCCGGGGACTCCGGCTATGACGATCGGCTGTTTTCCGAGATCGGCAGGCGTTGTGGCGCGCCGGACCTGGCGATGATTCCCATCGGGGCCTACGAACCCCGCTGGTTCATGAGCGACGCGCACATGAACCCTGCCGAGGCCGTGCGGGTGCACCGCGACGTCGGCTCGCGCCTGAGCGTCGCGATGCATTGGGGCACCTTCCAGCTGACGGACGAAGCCCGGGAGGAGCCCGTCCGGGCTCTTCAGGAGGCCCTGGGGGGCGCCACGGCGGATTTCAGGGTACTTGAGCCTGGGGGCAGCATTTTCGCCTAAAATTTTGGGCATTGAGGGCGGCCCCATGGAACCACCCGCGACCCCTAGGTGTCGCAGCTGAATCTCTTACCCTGTAAATGTTTGCAGATTTCCGATTATTGGCCAATGTAGGCTGGGTCTCTGTTGACCGCAGGACCCAGCAACCATGACGCTAGCAAGGCTCACCGCATTCGTCGGCCTCACGGCCGCTGCCGCTGTTTTGCGGGGAAATGCGTATGAACTAAATGCTTGGCCTGCATTTGTTTTACAGAAGGACGCTTCGGGGAATACGGCTTCGTGGGAGGGCGCCGGACCGCTGCTCTTCTCCGAACCGGCCCCCGCGCCTGAAAAGGGAACGATAGAGGGCCTGAGGCCCTTCTACGTGAAAGGAAAGGGGGGGGATTACGAGAAGACGGACATCCTCTATCCCCTGTTTTATTTCCGGAGGTATCCCGAGGCCACCAAGTGGTCCATACTCCAGCTGATCAATGGCGATGGGAGCGACCCCGATGCAACGCCGACGAGCCAGCCCGTGGTGCGTCGCTTTGACGTCTGGCCCTTCTATTTCTCGCGCGAGACCGGCAGCCCGGTTGACAGCTACCATGCGCTCCTGCCGGTCTACGGCACGATCAAGTACCGCCTCGGCTTCCAGCGCCTCTCCTGGGTCCTCTTCCCGCTTTACGTCGACGCCTTCAAGCGGAACACCGATGTCACGTACACGCCCTTCCCCTTCGTAAAGACGTTCAGGGGCGACGAGAACGGCTTCGCGATCTGGCCCCTCTTCGGCTCGACCCGCGGGCCTGGCCAGGCAAGCCATTCCTACTACCTCTGGCCGCTCATTTGGGACAACAAGATCGACCCGGGCCCCGATGCGCCGGATGGGACGGCCCCCGGAACGCAGGTGGGGGTCCTTCCCCTGTACACCCGCGAGACCGCCCCGGGGATGATCAGCGAGAACTACCTCTGGCCCTTCTTCGGCTACACCGAGCGCACATCTCCCTACCGTTACAGCGAGAAGCGCTACTTCTGGCCCTTCTTTGTCCAGGGCCAGGGCGACGACCGCGTGCTCGAGCGCTGGGCCCCCTTCTACACGTATTCGAACACCAAGGGTTCCGATTCCAGGTGGGTCGTCTGGCCGTTCTGGCACCGGTTGACCTGGGCCGACAGCGACATCGCCCAGTCGAAGACCCAGTTCTTCTACTTTGTCTACTGGTCCCTAGATCAGCGCAGCCTCTCCCGTCCCGCGCTGGCCCACGCCTACAAGCGCCACTACTGGCCGCTGCTCTCCGTGTGGGACAACGGAGCAGGAACCCGCCAGCTCCAGTTCCTGAGCCCGCTCGAGGTCTTCTTCCCGGACAACCCTGACATGCGCGAGACCTGGTCGCCCCTCTTTTCCGTCTACCGCTACGACCACCGCCCGTCGGGGGAGGCGCACAGCTCGGTCCTGTGGAACGCCGTCACGTGGCGGCGCAGCGCATCGGGCGGCCTTTCCGAATTCCACCTGGGCCCGATCATCGGGATGCGCCGGGGCCCCGCGGGAGAGTCCTGGTCCATCTTAGGATTCGATTTTGGGGCAAAACCGACCGAGAATAAGCCAGCGAACCGTTAAGATGAAGCAAATCAACGCAATCCTTGAGGGCGTAGGCAGCGTGGTCCAGCTGCTGATCAAGTCCCTGTCCTATACAGGCAGCCTGCCGCGACAGTGGGGGCGCTTCATCGAGCAGTGCTACTTGATCGGCTACACGACGCTGCCGATCGTCGCCATCCTCAGCTTCTTCATCGGAACGGTGCTGGCGCTCGAGGCGGGTTACGCGATGGAGGACTTCGGGGCCAAGGAGTTCATCGGTAGCCTGGTGGGCCTGTCGATGGCCCGGGAACTGGGGCCCATGATGACCGCGGTCCTCCTGGCGGGCCGCGTCGGGTCGGCGATCGCCGCCGAGCTCGCCTCAATGAAGGTCTACCAGGAGATCGACGCGCTCACGACCATGAACATCCCCGCGGCGAAGATCCTGGTGCTGCCGCGCCTGGCCGCCGTGCTCGTGATGATGCCGGTCCTGATCATGATTGCCAACATCGTGGGATGGTTCGGCGGTTCGGTCGTGGCCCGCTACGTGAGCTACGTCGGCATCAGCCCCGAGGCGTACTTCGTCGCGCTGCGCCATTACACCAAGTTCAAGGATGTCATCAACGGCGTCGAGAAGGCCGAGGTCTTCGGTTTCGTGGTCGTGCTCGTGTGCTGCGACATAGGCCTCAACACCCGCGGCGGCCCGCGCGAGATCGGCGCGGCCGTCACGCGCGCGGTCGTGGTGTCGCTGATCCTCATCCTGGTCCTCGATTATTTTGTGACCAAGATCCTCCTCTAAGGCCCGGCCGCCCATGGACTCAACCTGCTGCAGCAAGACACGCAATCCCTTCACGGGCGTCGAGGCCAATGCCGTCGGCGTCCAGGTGGCCGGAATCTCAAAGAGCTACTCCGGCGTGGAGGTCCTAACGAACCTCAACTTCGAGGTTCAGCCCGGGGAGATCTTCGTCCTGATGGGGCCGAGCGGCTCGGGCAAGAGCGTCCTTCTCCGCCTGATCGCGGGCCTGGAGTCCCCGACGTCGGGGACCGTGACTGTGGACGGCCAGGACCCCTGCCTTGAGGAGACCCGCGACCGGGTCCGCCTGGCGCTCGTCTTCCAGGCCGGCGCCCTCTTCAACTCGCTCAATGTCTACGACAACCTGGCGCTCTATCCCAGGGAGCACCGCTCCGGCGACGAGAAGTCGATTCGCGAGAAGGTCATGCACGCGCTGAAGATCCTGTCCGTGGAGGACGCCGTGAACAAGTTCCCCTCCGAGCTCTCGGGAGGCATGAAGAAGCGCGTCTCGATAGCGAGGGCCCTGGTCATGGAGCCCCAGCTGCTCCTCTACGATGAGCCCACGAGCGAGCTGGACCCGGTCATGAGCGCGACGATCAGCGAGATCATAGCGACGCTCAAGAACGAGTACAGCGTCACGAGCATCGTCGTGACGCACGACCGTTCGCTCGCGCTCACGATCGCCAACCGCGTCGGCATCCTCATGGACGGAAAGCTGATCACCCTGGGGACCCCCGAAGAGCTCAAGGCGACCAAGGACCCCAAGCTCATCGATTTCCTTCACCCGAAGATCGATCTCCAGAATCCCCGCTTTAAGAAATTGGAAACACAGGAGCCAAAATGAACACCACGCAACAGACCGCCCGAGTAGGGCTATTTTTCCTCCTCGGCGTCGCCCTCGTATGGGTGACGTTCGAGACCCTGAGCGACGGGAAGATCTTCGAGGAGCACACGCACAAGCTGATCGCGGGCTTCGACGACCTGAGGCAGCTGAAGTCCGGCGACGAGGTTCGCCTGGCGGGCGTCAAGGTCGGCTCGGTGTCAACGACACGGCTGGCGGGGCGCAGGGCCGAGGCCGTCCTGCAGATCGACCCGAAGGTCCCCATCGCCAACGATGCCACGGCGACCATCGTCATGTCGGGGCTGATCGGCGGAAACTACATCTCGATCGACATGGGCTCAAACGGCGCCCCGGCCCTTGCCGACGGGGCCGAGATCAGGACGCTCGCGACCCCGGACCTGAACACGCTCATGTCCGAGATCGGCGGCCTCGGCAAGCAGCTCCAGGACTCGCTGGGCTCCTTCAGCAAGGCGCTCGGCGGCGACGGCAAGTCGGGGGGGATCATACAGAAGCTGGACAAGCTGGTGTCCGACAACAGCACGCGCGTGGACGCCACGATGACGAACCTCCAGGAGATCACCGGGAAGATAAACCGCGGCGAGGGCACGCTGGGAAAACTCGTGAACGACCCCAAGCTGCACGACGAGCTCCTGGCCACGGTGGACGAGATCCGTGCCACGGCCACGCAGGCAAAGGCGTTCGTCGCGAACGCCGAGACCCTGATGGACCAGGTCAAGTCGGGCCAGGGACCCCTTGGCACCCTGGTCTACGACCAGAAGGCCGCCGATGACATCAAGGCCTCGATCGCCAACATACGCAGCGTCTCCGACAAGCTGGCCAAGGGCGAGGGCACCCTCGGAAAGCTGATCAACGACCCGGGCCTTTACGACAGCGCCCAGGTCACGATAAAGAAGGTTGACCGCACCCTGGACGGCCTGAGTGACTCGGGCCCCATCACGGCGGTAGGCATCGTCGTGAACGCGCTGTTCTAGGCCGAAATTCCGGAATATTGCACCGCGCCCGACACTCTGACACTCCTCTGTTCCCAATCCCATGAAAAACCTCCATCGTCTCCTAGCGGCCTGCGCGGCCGCGCTGCTCATTGTCGCCTCGGCCAGCGCCGCCGACTGGACCGAGGACTACACGTCCGCCCTCGCGAAGGCGAAGAAGGAACACAAGATGCTCCTCCTCGATTTCACGGGTTCGGACTGGTGCACCTGGTGCAAACGCATCGATGCCGAGGTCCTGGACACGCCCAAGTTCAAGGACTTTGCCGACAAGGGGCTCATCCTGGTCACCGTCGACTTCCCGAGGTCGAAGCCCCAGGACGACGCCGTGAAAGCCCAGAACAAGGGCCTCTCCGCCAAGTACAGGGTTGAGGGCTACCCCACCCTGGTCGTGCTCGATTCCAACGAGAAGGTGGTCTTCAAGCAGGAGGGCTACGAGGAGGGGGGCGCGGACGCCTTCATCGCCAAGTTTCCCAAAGCCGCCCAGTAAGGCGGTCGCAAAGGGGGCGGCGGATCATCCGCCGCGCCCAGTGAAGGGATCTCAGAGCTTGGGGCCGCGCTGGGCCAGGTTGCGCGCCCTTAGCCTCAGCCCGTTCAGCCGGATGAATCCCGTCGCGTCGCTCTGGTTGTACCAGCTCTTTACGCCCTCCATCGAGGCGATTTTCAGGTCATAGAGCGAGTATCTCGACTTCCGGCCGCAGGTGATGATGTTGCCCTTGTAGAGCTTCAGGCGCACGGTGCCCGACACGAACTTCTGGCTCTCGTCGACCAGGGCCTGGAGCGCCTCGCGCTCGGGGGCGAACCAGAAACCGTAGTACACGAGTTCCGCGTACTTCGGGATCAGGGAGTCCCGCAGGTGCATGACCTCGCGGTCCATGGTGAGCGATTCAACCTGCCGGTGGCCGTGCATCAGGATCGTGCCGCCCGGGGTCTCATACACGCCGCGCGACTTCATGCCCACGAAGCGGTTCTCCACAAGGTCCACGCGGCCAATGCCGTGCTTGCCGCCAAGCTTGTTGAGCGTCCCGAGGACCTTGGCCGGCGTCATCGCCTTGCCGTTGACGGCCACGCAGTCGCCCTTCTCGAACTCAAGCTCGACGTACTCCGCCCTGTCCGGCGCATCCTCGGGCGACACCGAGAGCTTGAACATCGCCTTGTTGGCCTTGGTCGTCGGGTCGAACCAGGGATCCTCCAGGATGCCGGCCTCGTAGGAGATGTGCAGGAGGTTCCTGTCCATCGAGTACGGCTTCTTCACCGACGCCTCGACGGGGATCGCGTGCTCCTTGCAGTACGCGATCATCTCCGTGCGGCCCGGGAAACTCTTGCGGAACTCGTCGATCTTCCACGGCGCGATGATCTGCAGGTTGGGCGCCAGCGCCATGTACGTGAGCTCGAAGCGGCACTGGTCGTTGCCCTTGCCGGTCGCGCCGTGCGCGACGGCCGTCGCCTTCTCCCTTTTCGCGATCTCGATCTGCGCCTTCGCGATCAGCGGGCGTGCGATCGACGTGCCCAGGTAATACTGTCCCTCGTAGACCGCATTGGCGCGCACCATCGGGTAGATGAAGTCGCGGGCGAACTCCTCGACCAGGTCCAGGGTGTAGTGCTTCGATGCCCCGGTCTTGCGGGCCTTCTGGGAGAGCCCCTTGAGCTCCTCCTCTTGGCCGATGTCGGCCGCGAAGGTGATGATCTCAGCGTCGTAGGTCTCGTGGAGCCACTTGACGATGACGGACGTGTCGAGGCCGCCGGAGTAGGCGAGGACAATTTTCATGGTTTTCTTAGGGACTTAGAAAAGGGAAAGGGTGCGAGCGCCCCCATGCCCACGGGCATTGGGCCGCGCGCTCAAAAGGGATCGATGGGATGCGGGCACTGGGAGGGAAGTTACACCCCGTCGGCCCAAGATTTGCGAGTCTGAAGTCGAGGCTCGGCGGGCCCCGAGCGGGCGCGCCGGAATTCGGCCCGACCCCTCGCCTGCGGGGATGGGACCGAATTCTTCGGTTTTCTGCGCGAGGCGGCTTACGCCGCCTTGAACGGCGGATAGTCCGTGTAGCCCTCGGCGTCCTGCGTATAGAGCGTGCCCGGGTTGGGCTCGGCCAAGGGGGCGCCGGCCTTCAGGCGCCCCACCAGGTCGGGATTGCTCACATAGTGGTGGCCAAAGGCCACCGCGGCCAGCAGCCCCTTGCCGACGGCGTCCGCCGCTTCCAGAGGGGTGTATCCCATGTTGCCGATCAGCGCGCCCTTGAAGGCTGCGCGCGCAGGGGTGACGACATCGCCCTTCTGGATGCCAAGGAAATCGGCCCGCATGAGGTGCAGATAGGCAATGCCCCGCTTGTCGAGTTGCGACGCCACGGCGTGGGTCAGCGCGACGGGGTCGCTATCGGCCATCGCGTTGAAACTGTTGAGCGGGGAGATCCTGACACCCACCCGCGCCGCACCCCAGACCTGGAGGGCCGCATCCACGACCTCAAGGAGGAGGCGCGCGCGGTTTTCGAGGCTGCCCCCGTAGGGGCCGGTGCGCTTGTTGCATCCATCCCTGAGGAACTGGTCCAGGAGGTAACCATTGGCGCCGTGGACCTCCACCCCGTCAAAGCCCGCGGCCTTTGCATTCGCAAACGCCTTCCGGAATCCGTCGACGATCCCCGGAATCTCTTCATCGCGCAGGGCCCTGGGCGTCTCGTAGGGCTTCTTTCCCTCGGGCGTGTGGATCTCATCACCGGTGATGGCGATCGCGCTGGAACTGACGGGCTGGGCTCCCTTGTTCAGGAGCGAGTGACAGGCGCGCCCCCCGTGCCAGACTTGGAGGAACAGCCGCCCGCCCCTCCCGTGGACCGCATCGGTCACCCGTTTCCACGCCGCCACCTGCGCGGCAGAATAGATGCCAGGCTCACGTCCCCCAAATGCCGAATTGCCCTCGATGGCCATGGTCGCCTCGCAGATGATCAGTCCTGCGTCCGCCCGCTGCGCGTAATACTCGGCCATGATCCCGGTCGGCACATGCTGCGCATCGGCGCGGCACCGCGTCAGGGGTGCCATCACGATGCGGTTTGCGAGGGCCACTGAGCCCACTTTTACGGGAGTGAAGAGCGATGCATTATGCATGAGACCGGAAAGGGATATCGGCATAGGGAGTTTTGCAAATCCCCACCGCAACCTCCCAACCCAAGGCCCCCCTCCCGGCGGCCCTTTTCCCGGATCACCCGCGACCCGTCCTATCTTGTGCGCGAAGCGGACAGGACCGACATGATCGCCTTCTGAATGTGCAGCCGGTTCTCGGCCTCGTCGAAGATGATCGAGCGCGGATTGTCGAGGACCGCCTGCTCCACCTCCTCGCCCGGGTGGGCGGGCAGGCAGTGCATGAAAAGGGCATCCGGCTTTGCCGCGGCGAAGAGGCGTTCCGTGACGGCGTAGGGCCGCATCCGGTCGATCCGCGCCTTTGCCTCAGCTTCCTGGCCCATGCTGGCCCAAACATCGGTGTAGACGACATCGGCGCCCTTCACGGCCTCGACGGGGTCGGTCGTGAACGTGAAATCGACGGAGCGCCCTTCGCTCTTGAGCAGATTCCGGATCTTTTCCCCGGGCTCAAAACCCGCAGGCCCGGCCAGGGACAACCTCATCCCAAACAGGCTAGCCCCGAGGATCCATGAGTTCGCCATGTTGAAGCTCGTGTCCCCTAGGAACGCGATCTTGCGGCCTTTCAGCGACGCGATGAGGTCGCCGTCCCTGCCCGCCCAGCGTTCGGCCGCGGTGAAGGCATCCGCGTAGATCTGGCAGGGGTGCAGGAAATCGGTGAGGCCGTTGATCACGGGAACCGTGGAGGCTGCGGCCAGCCTCTCGACCTGGGCGTGGTCGAAGGTCCGGATGATGATCCCGTGGACGAAGCGCGAGAGGACACGCGCCGTATCCTCCACCGACTCGCCCCGCCCCAGCTGGATGTCGTGGGTGTTCAGGAAAATCGGGTGGCCACCTAACTCGTTGATTCCAACCTCGAAGGAAACGCGGGTCCTCGTGCTCGACTTGGCGAAGATCATGGCCCACGTCTGGCCGGCCAGGGCGGGCTGGGCGTGGCGTCCCCTCTCCCGCTTGAACGTGCGCGCACGTGAGAACACCTCGCCCAGTTCTTTGGGCCCCAGGTCGGTCTCTTTCAGGAAGTGCTTCATCGGAAGAAGCGTATAGATCTAGGGGATTGAGGGGCTTGCGACGAGAGGAAAGTGGCCGTTCTCAGCCGACTTCCCCCGGGTCCCGGAGGCCCCCTTCCCCTGCGGTCAGCGGGCCGCCAGGACTTCCCTGAATATGGCCACCGAGCGCGCCAATTCGTCACGCGAGGCGACCAAGGGCGGCAATAGCCGGATCACGTTCACGCCGGCCGGCGCTGTCAGGAGCCCGTGCTCGCGCAGAGCGGCCAAGGTCGGGGCCGAATCCGACGCCATCTGGACGCCCACCAAGAATCCCCGGCCCCGGATCGCGAGGACCTTCCCCGGGAAATCCGTTACCAGCCTATTGAGCTCTTTGATCCAGGGACCGCTTTCGCGCGTCACATGGGCCAGGAGGCCCTCGCCCTCGATCACGTCAAGGACGGCAAGGGCGGCCGCACAGGCGAGCGGGGTGCCTCCAAAGGTGGAACCGTGCATGCCGGGCTGGAAGAGATCCGCCGCGCGCTCGCCGATCCAGACCGCGCCGATCGGGAAGCCTCCGGCCAGGCCCTTGGCCATCGCAATCGCGTCGGCCCGGATGCCCGCATGCTCGAAAGCGAAGAAGCGACCGGTCCTGCCGGCGCCGCACTGCACCTCGTCAAGGAGGAGCAGGAGGCCGCGCTCATCGCAGAGCTTCCGCAGCCCGACCAAAAACTCGGGCGTGCACGGATTGACGCCGCCGTCCCCCTGGATCGACTCAACGAGGATCGCGGTCGTGTCCCCGTCCACCAGGTTTGCGAAGCTCTCCAGGTTGTTCAGCTCGCCAAAGACAAAGCCCGGCAGGAGCGGCCGGAAGCCCTTCTGGACGCTCTCCTTGGGCGTGGCGCTCATCCCCCCGAACATCCGGCCGTGGAAGCCGTTCTTTGCGCACACGACCTTGATGCACTTGCCCTCGACCCCCGACTTGCGGACGCCGTGCAGCCGGGAAAGCTTGATCAGCGCCTCGTCGGCCTCGCCGCCGCTGTTGCAGAAGAACACCCGCCCCGGGCCGGCGTAGCCGACCAACCTCCGGGCGAGCTCGCCCTGGTTCGGTGTCCGGAAGAGGTTGCTCACGTGGATCAACTCGGCCGCCTGGCTCTGGACCGCGGCCACCCACCTGGGGTGGCAGTGCCCGAGCGAGCTCACGGCGATGCCGGAGGAAAAGTCGAGGTAGGCGTTGCCCTGGTCATCCCAGACCGTCGTGCCGCGGCCGCGCACGAGCGTGATCGGCGCGCGCGCATAGTTCTTCAGCACGTACGCATCATACAATTCCGCGGCGCTAGTGCGGACGAGCGCAGGAATCTCAGCCATGGACAATTTCGGTTCCGATCCCCTTGTCCGTGAAGATCTCAAGCAGGAGGCTGTGGGCGAGGCGCCCGTCGATGAAATGGACCCGCTGTACGCCCTCCTGCAGGGCGCGGACGGCGCTCGCGACCTTGGGGCGCATCCCCTTGTCGATCACGCCGGTCTTCTTCAGGTCCTCCACCTGGCTTATCTTCAGGGTCGAGATGAGCGAGGCCGGGTCGGGAGGGGCCGAGAGCAGGCCGGGGACGTCACTCATGTAGAAGAGCCTGCGGGCCCTGAGCGCGCTGGCAACCCTGCCGGCGACCAGGTCCGCGTTCACATTGTAGGGCTTTCCGTCGTAGCCCTCGGCAACGGGCGAGATGACCGGGACGAAGCCGTCGGCGATCTCCTTCTTGATCAGCTTCACCTTCACCTCGGTGACCTCGCCCACGAACCCGAGGTCGATCGGCGCGCCCTCCTCGTCCACCTCGAGCTTCTGGCACACGAGCACGGTGTCGCCGGGCAGGCCCTTGGGCCTCGCATTCGCGGCGGCCAGTGCGTCGCAGACGTCCCGGTTCACAATCTCGTCGAGCGTCTTCTTCACGATCGCGATCGTGGCCTCGTCGGTCACGCGCAGGCCCTTGACGAAGGTGGCCTTGAGCCCCGAGCTCTCCATGGCCTTGGTGATGGCCTTGCCGCCGCCGTGCACAACGACGACGTTGATTCCCACGGCGGACAGGAACGCGATGTCGTGGGTGACCCGCTCCCTCATGGTCGGGTCGGGATCATCCATGAAGCTCCCGCCGTACTTGACCACGAAGGTCGAGCCCCGGAAGTCCTGGATGTAGGGAAGCGCCTCCAGGAGGACCTTCGCCTTTGCCGTCACCTCGGCAACATTCGTATCGATGCTCACAGGACCCGCGCCTTCGGCGGGTAGGGGTGGAATGTTGATTTGGCGTGCACGTGTGTCGATAGCGACGACATGATGCTTAAAACAGCGTTGCCCAGCATTTCCACAACAATTTGACGCGAGCCGGAAAAAATTTCGGCTTCACACCGGGGCCCCGGGCCCACAGTCATCGAATCATGTCCAGCACACAGATGGTTTTCGCCGATCGCACCGCGCACCGCGCGTGGCTCCGGACGCAGTCCAAACTCCCCGAGGGATTCAAGGTTGGCGGAGCCCGGTTTGACTTCACGCCCGTCGAGGCGCCGAAGCCCGCGAAGATGACGCTCACCCTGATCGCTCTCGACCGCCCGACGCCGGACTTTGCCGCAGTCTTCACGAGGAACGCCTTCCCGGGTGCGCCCGTCGTCGTCGGCAGGAGCCGCATGAAGGAGCCCATGCTCGCGGCGATCATCATCAACAACAAGATTTCAAACGTGTGCGCGCCCGGCGGGGTCCAGGCCGCGGAGAGGATCTGCGCGGAGACCGCCCAGCTGCTGAAAGTCGGGGCGCCCGCCGTGCTTCCGAGCTCGACCGGCGTGATCGGCTGGAGCCTTCCCGCCGACGCGATCATCAAGGCCCTGCCGGCTGCCGTCGCCTCCCTCGCCGGGGGCTCCGTGATGCCCGCTGCGGAAGGGATCGTGACGACGGACCTTTACCCGAAGGTGCGCAGGGCCGAGGTCGGGGCGGGATCGATCGTGGGGATCGCAAAGGGGGCCGGGATGATCGAGCCCAACATGGCGACCATGCTCGTCTACCTCCTGACCGACGTGGCCGTGCCCCGGCAGGAGCTGCGCCGCATGCTCCAGTCCGCGGTGGAGCCCTCGTTCAACTCGATCAGCGTCGACAGCGACACGAGCACGTCCGACACCGTGGTCCTCGTGTCGACGGGCCGGGTGCCCTGCCCCGACCCGCGAGCCTTCGAGGAGGCGCTCAACCTCGTGTGCCGCGACTTGGCCGAGGACGTGGTCCGCAACGGTGAGGGGGTCCGGCATGTGATCCGCGTCACGGTGAAGAACGCCGCTGATTTTGGCGCTGCGCGCGCCCTCGGGAAGGCCGTCGTGAACGCACCCCTCTTCAAGTGCGCCGTCGCGGGTAACGACCCGAACGTGGGGCGGCTGGTGCAGGCGATCGGCAAGCACGTGGGCGCCCACTCCCCCTCGACCGACCTTTCCCGGATGCGCATGACCCTGGGAGGGGTCGAGATCTTCTCGGGCGGCGCGTTCAGGCTCGATCCCTCAAAGGAGATGGCGCTGGTGGCCCACATGCGGCGGGCTGAGCTCTACGCGAGCGCCCCCCCGAAGGACGGCGTCTTCTCGCCGCCGGTCGACTTCCCCGCGCATGAACGGTGCGTGGAGATCGAAGTTGATTTCGGGGTTGCGGGGGGCGCCTCGGCCGTCGTGCTGGGCGCAGACCTGACCCACGAGTATGTGAGCGAGAACGCCGATTACAGGAGCTAGCGCCGGGCTAGAGCAGCCCGGCCGTCTCCTCGAACCCGTACCACAGGTTCATGGTCTGGATCGCCTGGCCGGCGGTCCCCTTCACCAGGTTGTCCTCGGCGGAGGTGATCACGAAGTTGCCCGTGCGCGGGTCGTGCACGGCGGACATGTCGACCCGGTTCGTCCCGGTCACGTGCGCCGTGTCGGGGGTCTCGCCGCTCGGCAGCACCTGCACGAAGGGCGCCTTGGCGTAGGCCCTCCCCCAGGAGGCATAGAGCGATTCCACGGTTGCGCCCGGCGCCGCCGGCACCGTGATCGTCGTGGCGATCCCGTAGCGCATGGGCGCCAGGTGCGGGTTGAACTGGATCACGGTCTTTGCGCCGGTGTGGAGCTCGAGCTGCTCCTCGATCTCCGAGAGGTGCCGGTGCTTCACCAGGCCGTAGGCCTTGGCGCTCTCGGTCCGCTCGACATAGAGGTAGGCCTCGTCGACCTTGCGTCCCGCGCCGCTCACCCCGCTAAGGCTGTTGACGACGATGTGCTCCCGCGAGACGACCCCGTCCTTTAGGAGCGGGACCAGCGGGACCAGGATGCTGGTCGGGTAGCACCCGGGCGAGGCGACGATCTTGGCGCCCTCCTTCCAGGAGAGGGGCGTGATCTCGGGCAGGACGTAGCGGGCGAACGGGAGCAACTCCGGGGCGTGGTGCTTGCCGTAGTACTTCTCGTAGGTCGCCAGGTCGGAGACGCGGAAGTCCGCGCTCAGGTCGATCACCCGCTTGCCCGACCCGACGAGCGCCTTCGCATACTCGGAGGCCGCCCCGTGAGGAAGCGCGAGGAAGAAGAGCGGGATGTCGCCGGCGGCAAGCGCCGCCGGGTCCGAGGCCACGAACTTTATGCCGCGGTCGGCGCCCCTCACCGCAGGGATCACCTGAGAAAGCGCCTTGCCTGCGTGCGTCCGGGACGTCACGCACGCCAGCTCAACCTTGGGGTGCCCAAGGAGCAGTTTCACGAGCGTCTCGCCCGCGTAACCCGATGCACCGACGATGCCGACCTTCATGGGAAGCGAAGAATCAAATTGGTTGCGTGCAAAATCCAGCAATAAAAGAAAAAGCCGCCGACCGGGGACCGGCGGCGGCTTCGAAAGGGAGTCGAAGTGCGATCAGCGCTTCGAGAACTGGAACCGCTTGCGCGCGCCCGGCTGACCGGCCTTCTTGCGTTCCTTCTCGCGGGGGTCGCGGCGGATGTGGCCCGCCTTCTTGAGCGCCGGCCTGAGCTCGGTGTTCATCTTCTGGAGGGCGCGGGCGATGCCGTGCGCAACCGCGCCGGCCTGGCCTGCGACACCGCCGCCGGCCACGTTGGCCGTCACGTCGATCTTCTCGCGAAGGTCCACGGTGAGGAGGGGCGCGTAGGCCTGTTTCGCAAAGTTGTCGTGCGAGAAGTAATTCTCAAAGTTGCGGCCGTTGACGGTCAGCTTGCCGCTGCCCTCGGTGATCCGCACGCGTGCCGTGGACGTCTTGCGGCGTCCGGTGCCCGTGAAAATGTTGGCGGGAGTGCTCATGTTCAGAGTGAAATCTTGACCGGGTTGTTGGCCTCGTGCGGGTGCTTCGTGCCGGCGAAAACGCGCAGCTTTGTGAGCATCTTCGCCGCAAGCCGGTTCTTGGGAAGCATTCCCTTGACCGCGTGCATGATGACGAACTCGGGGCGCTTCTCGCGCATCTGCCTCTGGCTGCGGTAGCGCTCGCCGCCGACGAAGCCTGAAAACGCCATGTACTCGTTCTGCTCCTCCTTCTTGCCGGTCAGCACGACCTTCTCGGCATTGAGCACGACGACGTAGTCGCCGGTGTCGACGTGGGCCGTGTAGGTGGCCTTGTTGCGGCCCCGGATGATGTTGGCGAGCTTGACTGCGAGACGGCCGAGCACCTGCCCTTCGGCATCAACAAGATACCACTTGGGTTGTACTGTCTCCTTCTTCGCGAGATACGTTTTCATGGGAAAAGAGGGTAAGACCATTGATTAGAAACAGGGGTGTCAACCCCTGTTTTGATTCTTGGTTCTCCGCAGGATTTTGCAACGATCGGTCCATGCACCACCGCAACGCACTCGCCTGGGCCGGGGCCCTGGGCGCAACCGGCGTAATCCTGGGGGCTTTTGGCGCCCACGCGCTCCGGGAAACCCTCGAGAAGGCGGGGTCCCGGGAGGTATGGGAAACCGCCTCAAAATACCAACTTTTGCATGCCTCGGCGCTGCTGGGGTTTGCGGGATGGCTGCGGGCCTCCCCGGATTCGTCCGGAAAATGCTCCCTCTGGGCCGTGCGCCTGTGGGCATGGGGCACCCTCCTCTTCTCCGGTTCCCTCTACGCGCTGGCCCTGGGCGGCCCCCGCTGGCTGGGGCCTGTGACACCCCTTGGGGGCGCGGCACTCATTGCCGGCTGGGTCCTCGCGGCCTGCGCGGCCTTTTCCGCCTAGGAGCCTCACCTCCATGAGGGATGCCAAAGGAACCCCTCCGCTCCCCGAGGAACTGCGCGCCATGCTCGCGGCTGTCCGCAAGGTCGGCAGGCCGAGGCTTGTCGGCGGGGGGGTTCGGGACTGGCTCCTGGGGCTTCCCTCGAAGGACTTCGACATCGAGGTGGCGGGCATCGAATTCGAGGGCCTGCGGCGCGCGCTGGCCCCGTTCGGCGCGACGGACGTCATCGGGCGCAGCTTCGGCGTCATCAAGGTCCGCGGGGAGCGCGGCTCCGAGTACGACTTCAGCCTGCCCCGGCGGGAATCGAAAACCGGCTCGGGCCACCGCGGCTTCGCCGTCCTGCCCGACCCCACGCTGAGCGACGCGGACGCCGCGGCACGGCGGGATTTCACCGTGAATTCGATCGCCGTCGACCCGTTCACGGGGGCCGTGATCGACCCCTTCTCGGGAGCCGAGGACCTGAAGGCTCGGATCCTGCGCCACACGGGCCCCGCGTTCACGGACGACCCGCTCAGGGTCCTGCGCGCGTTCCAACTGGCCGCGCGGTTTGACTTCACGCTCGCCCCCGAGACCGCGGAACTCTGCCGCTCCATGGCCGATACCTACACCGAGCTCCCGGTCGAGCGGGTCTGGGCCGAATGGGAGAAGTGGGCCACGAAATCCATCAGGCCCTCCCGCGGCCTCGAGGTCCTTGAGCAGACGGGCTGGCTCCGGCATTTCCCGGAGGTGGCGGCCCTGCGCGGCACCGCGCAGGAGCCCGAATGGCACCCCGAGGGCGACGCCTTCACGCACACCGGCCACTGCCTGGACGCCCTGGTGCGGCTCGAGAAATGGCTCTGCTCGCCCCCTGCACGCAGAAGGATGCTCTCCCTGGCTGTCCTTGCCCACGACTTTGGCAAGCCCTCCACGACCGAGCACGCGGAGCGCCGCGGCAGGCCACGCTGGGTGAGCCCGGGCCACGAGGCCGCCGGTGGCCCCCTCTCCGATTCGTTCCTCAGGCGGATTGGAGCCCCCTTGGACCTGGACCCTCCCGTCAGGGCCCTCGTGGTGAACCACCTGGCCCACCACCACGGCGGCGAGGCCTTCTCGGACAGCCAGGTCCGCAGGCTCGCCCGGAAACTTTTCCCCGCTACAATCGACGACCTGGCCATCGTCATGATCTCCGATGCCATGGGCCGGCCCCCGCTCCCGTTCGACGATATCCTGGCGCGGATCGGCCGCCTCACGTCGCATGCCGAGAGCCTGGAGCTCAAGGCGTCGGCCCCCCGGCCGATCCTTCAGGGCCGGCACCTGGTGGCCCTGGGCCAGCGCCCCGGCCCCGGTTTCAAGACCGTCCTGGACGCCGCGTTCGAGGCCCAGCTTGACGGGGCCTTTTCCGACGAGGCCGGCGCCCTCGCTTGGCTAAGGAAGCACCCCCCATGATCAAGGCCTTCCAATGGGACTTGGCGCGGCAGGTCGAGCGCCTGGACTGGCTCCTCGAGCAGCTTCCCCGGTACGCCGACTGGGGCTACAGCGAGCTCTACGTCCACCTGGAGGACGCCGTCCAGTTCCCGAGCCTCCCCTCGGTAGCCCGGAGGGACGCCTACACGCGCGGCCAGTTCGAGAAGCTCGTGGGCGAGGCAGCCCGAGTCGGCATCGGTGTCGTTCCCATCGTGAATTTGCTCGGGCATACCCAGTACCTGATTAAGGTGCCGGAGCTCCGGGAGCTGAACGAGCTTCGCGGGCCCGACGGCCTTCCCCTGGAGCGGGGCCAGGTTTGCCCGGTCCACCCCAGGATGCTCGACATCGCCGATGCCCTGATCGGCGATGTCTCGGCCTATTGTACCGCAGGCAAGGTGCATGTGGGCCTCGATGAATCCTTCAGCCTGGGGCGCCATCCCCTCTCGGTGGCCGAGATTAGCGAGATCGGCCTAGCGGCCCATTTCGGACGCTATGTCCAGCGCCTGAACGGCGTCGCGAACAGCAGGGGCCTGCGGCTCGGAATCTGGGCGGACATGATCGCGCTCATCCCCGGCATGATACCCCACCTGCCGCCCGGGATCATCGCTTACGACTGGTACTACTATCCGTTTGGCCGGCGCCCGAGGCTAGAGCCCCGCGCATTCGCCGAGTACGACCTGGCCCCGGCCTTGAGGGCCCGGGGGATCGAGTACTGGGGGTGCCCCATGAATGGCGCTTTCCGCCACGAGCCTCTCCCCCTCTTCGGCGAGCGCCTGGCGAACATCCGGGACTGGTGGCGCCGGTGCCGGGCCGCGGACGCGGCAGGCTTCCTGGTGACCAGCTGGGAGGCCAACCGGCTCGCCATCGAGCTGACGACCGCCGTGGACGCCGCCGCCGCCTGCCTGTGGACCCACCCCGAGGTGGAGGACACGCCCGGGATGCTCGCGATCGGCATGGGCCGGGTGTTCGGTGCCGCAGGCACCAGGGGGCTCGCCCGCATGGCCCTCGCCTGCGACGAGCGGGCCTTCGCGGGAAACTCCCGCTGGGAGATCAACGAGCGCTGGGACGTGTGCGCCACGCGCATGGGCGTCGCCCGCTACGAGTCGGAGCGTTCCTTTTTTGCCCGCCTTGCCCGCCAGGGCGCCGCCCTTCCCAAGCCGTTTCGCCTGAGCGTCGATTTCCGGCTCTACCTGGCCGAGCGCGACGTCTACGTCCGCGCCACGGCGGCCATGATCCTCTCGCTCAGGCGGAAGCTGGCCCGGGGGGGCGAGCGCGACTCCGGGGTGTCCCGCGGCTTGGCCTCGCTCCTCGCCCATTCGATCCAGTTTGCGGCGACGGTTAGGGCCGGGCGCCGGGCCGCCCGCAGCCTCTGGCAGCTCACCCGCGACCGGCGCGTGGCGGGTCCCAACGAGCGCATCGTCATCATGGACGCGGTCAGGCTCCGTGCCCTCCAGCGCTGGATCAGGGCCTCCGTGGCCACGCCGCGGCACCTGGCGACTCCCTCGCCCGTGTGCGGCGCCTGGCAGCTGCGCTGCGACCTGATCCTGAACGAACCCGCCCTCCAGCGCATCGTCGTCGAATGCCGCGGCCCGGACGGGGCCTGGCGCACGCTCCATGCCCGCACCCTGATCGAATTCCGTGCGGAGGCTGCTCGGCCGCACCTATCGCTGCGCCGGGAGCTGAGCGTCCCGGTGCCGGGCCCCGCTACCGCGCTCCGGATTGCCGTGCGGGGCCTCGGGCGGGTCGGGATTTCCCAGGTGGAGCTTACGGACGGGGTCCAGGTGAAACAGGCCCTGGGCTGGTCGGCAAAACAGCCGAGGTTCATCGGGCGGCCGGCGCCCCGGACCGGCTTCCCGAAGCTCGACTGGGAACGCAACACGGGCTCGGTGTCCCTCAGGTTCCCCGGGTAACCCCCGGAGGGCTTCCCAGCGGTCGGGCGCGGCCCTGTCCGGGTCCACGCACAAAAATGGCCCGGCTTTTCAGCCGGGCCATTGATTGAGAACGGGACGCTAAGGCCAGCCTTAGAAGCTGTACTTGCAGTCGAGGTAGAACATGCGGCCGATGGCGCCGTCGTAGGTACCAATGTCAGCATTGGTCGACGAGTTGAACGCATTGACCGCAGTCGGGGGCTGCATGTCGGCAATGTTGTTGCAGCCGACCGAGACCTTCAGTCCATCGAGCCACTTGCTGGCGTGGAGGTGGCTGAACGAGTAGGATACGCCCACGTCGAACGACGTGAAGGAAGCGACGCTCTCGAAGCCGTACTGGTTGTCGCCACCCACGCCGATGTCCTGGACGCTCGAAACATAGGTGACGGCCACGAAGGCATCGACCCCGTAGTTGCTCCAGGTGAGCGTCGTGTGCGTGCGCCACTTCGGAACGGTGCCCGCGTTGGTGGAGGCGAAGCCCGCGTACTGGTAGTAGGGCTCCGTCGGGATCAGCTCCTCTTCGTAGCTGTTGTACCAGGTCCAGACCGACGAGACGTCGAACTTGCCGATGCCGGCGACCTTCTTGGTGTATTCGATGTCGATGTCGGTGCTGTTGATCTTGTCACCCGAGAGGTTGACGTTGTTCGCAATGACGTTGATCGACTGCGGCGAGTGGCTGCTGATGCCGCCCGGGCCGGACACTTCCGGTCCCGACGGGGTGTTGTAGTGCACCTGGCTGGCATAGGGCGACGACAGGCCGAGGAGCTCGACGCTCTGGATGATCGTGTTCGCCGGAACGGTCCCGACGATCTGCTTCATCTGGATTTCAGAGTAGTCCACCGTGACCGAGAGGCCGTCGATGTACTTGGGCGTGTAGACGAACCCAGCCGCCCAGGACTTGGCCGTCGTGGGCTTCAGGTTCGGGTTCGATCCGCCCGTCTGGTTGAACTGGGCCGACTTCGTGCCGCCGCTCGCGGTCGTGTACGTGATGTTCGTGGTCGATCCGGAGCTCTGCGGCCCGTAGAGGGCGTAGAGCTGCGGGGCGATGAACGACTTG
>Ga0302278_10001975_pt1 | contig 24387 bp, 14 predicted proteins | sample III_Bog_N3_2_FD_194543 | JGI IMG/M metagenome (GOLD analysis project Ga0302278, IMG submission 194543) | Peat permafrost microbial communities from Stordalen Mire near Abisko, Sweden - III_Bog_N3_2 | ecosystem: Environmental > Terrestrial > Soil > Wetlands > Peat | place: Sweden: Abisko... | reverse complement strand
ATTCCAGCAACACTCACCATCAGTGTGCTGCGGCTGGATCCCGCTTGACCGGGACACAGCCGCGATCCGGGACAATCGAAACTAAAAAACGCCGACTCTTGCGAGTCGGCGTTGTTGAAAACAAATTTTTATCAATCAAGCCTGACGGCGGCGGAACATGGCCAGCATTCCAAAGCCACCCATCGCGGCCAACGCCAGTGTGGTGGGTTCGGGAGCCGGAGTGATTTGAAGCTGAAAACCACTCATTGCACCGAATCCTGATTCATTAATAACCATGCTGCTACTGGTAATCGTGCCACCAGTAAATTCGTTGTAAGCGTCACCAATTCCACCTGAAAGCTTTATATCCGTGTTCGCAGTGGTCACAGGTGAACCGGTATTTCCACCGGTCGCCCCAGAAGCAATCGAGTAGGTTGTAGTCGTAGTAAATGGTTCGCCTGATAGCAGAACTAATGTAAATGTATCTCCAATATAGCTACTCAAGCCCCCAATAGTTAACTGGGCCGTCCCACCAACTGTGACCAGAACATTTTGCATCAAAGCGGCAATTGGAGCCGGATCCGTAGCCATGCCATACGAAGCATAGTTGTAAGCGATGTTTAATGCACCAGTGCCAGTAAGGAGCATGGTTATCGGGCTTATCCCGCTTACATCATTGAGATTGAAGGTTGTCCCGAACGCATTAGGGTTATTCCATGTATCACCCGAAGTTCCCAAGACAGCCTGCCCCGTCATGGTTCCATTGCCATTATAAGCGGCGTCCCAAAGATCCGCTTTGGCGCCGACAATTGACAGCGCGGTAATCGCAATAGCCGCACTATATTTTTCGAAGTTAGTCTTCATATTAGCTGTTTGATTTTTTTGGGGTTTGGTCTGTAATTTCGGTTCCGACACATATCTGACACCGCATCGTCACTAAGTTTTTACATTTTTACGGCTTAAACCACAGTTTTTTTGATTGGGATTTGTGGCTGATGGACAAAAAAATGACAGAAAGGCCAAAATCAGTCAACTGTTTTTAACGATTTTGTAACGATACCGTGACATCGACAACCTTTTCAAAATCAATCATTTGCGTGTCCACATTTGAGGCTAGGTGCCGCTAGCAGAAGTTTTTTTGCATCATACGAACTTTTTTCATCGAAATCGGCCCTTTTTTCACATGAAGATCATGGCTCTCCCGGGCCGGTGGAGTCCAGCCAAGCGAGGGGTGTTTTACGGTGCGGTGAGCTGGAGGATTTTGCCGTTCTGCATCAGCGCGTAGACTTCACCGTCGGCATCCTCGGCAAAGCTGTCGATGTTGTCCGACTGCAGGAGCAGCGGGCCGTGGGCGGTGACCTTCTGTTGGGCGTAGTCATAACGCAGTCCCCAGATGGTGCCGAGGTTGTAGTCGCCGTAAATATAGACGCCGTCCAGCGCCGGCGATTGTTGGCCACGATAAACGTAGCCGCCGATGATGCACAGGCCGATGCTGTGGTCCGGATACATCGCCACCGGTTGGAGATTCGGGCGATGGGTGTATTCCATGATGGGCTCGATATATTTTGCGCCGACGGGGCCGGGCTTAAAATGGTGCGCACCTTCGCGGACGCTCCAGCCGTAATTGCCGCCCTTGACGATCAGATCCACTTCCTCTCACAAATCCTGGCCGACGTCGCCGCACCAGAGCGCGCCGGTGGCGGGGTCCCAACTGTAACGCCACGGATTGCGCAAGCCGTAGGCATAAATCTCCTGGCGCGCGCCGCGTTCGCCCATATTGGGCTCATTCACGAAAGGATTGTCGCGCGGGATGCCGTATTCCAAGTGGCGGGAGGGATCGCCAAAGGCGTTGCGGGTGCGCGTGTTCACGTCGAGGCGCAGCATTTTGGCCAGCAGCGTGGAAGTGCTCTGGCCGTTGCCGAGCGGATCATCGCCCGCGCCGCCGTCGCCGAGGCCAAGATACAGATAGCCATCGGGCCCGAAGGCGAGTTCGCCGCCCTTGTGGTTGCCGAACGGCTGCGGGACCTGGAGCACGATGCGCTCGGATTTGAGGTCGGCGCGGTCGGGATCGTTGGTGGCAACCTTGAATTCGCTGATGACGCTGCGGATGGGAAAGTTCAGCGGCTGGGAATGCTGGCCGGCGGGGTTCTTCTGGTTGTAATAGACGTAGAACAACTGGTTCGTGGCAAAGCCGGGATGAAAGGCGAGGCTCAACAGGCCGCACTCGTTCTGGCCGCCCGCCTGGGGATCGCGATCCTCGATGTTGAAAAACTCCCTGGCGTCGCCGCCGTCGGAACCCTTCCGGACCACCATGATCCGGCCGGACTGATACACCACAAACAGCCGGCGCGAACCATCCGGGGCCTCGGACATCCAGACCGGGCGTTCGATGGTGAGCTTGGGCAGCACCGGCTTGAGGGTAATTTGCGGCAGCGGCTGCGCGGAGGCGGTCAGGCCGAGGCCCAGCAGCATAGCGGTCAGAATCCTTTTCATGCGTGCACAGACGGTACGCAACGGTCGCTGGTTTAGCCAGACTTTTGGGGGGTCGGTCACGCGCGGCGGGTAGTTGCCTATCACTACCAACCCGGCATGGCCGGAGATTTTTTTCAGTTTATGCTTCAAAACGCTGCCCCCTGACACTTCGACGGGCTGACTTTCCGGCGGGCACCCGGAAAGCCGCGCAGGAAAAGTCGGAAATTGATCAAGATTGACAAGAGGGTTGTGTACCATTCTCGTAAGCATATTTTTCAGATGACGAAAGTAGCGGGGCCGCAAGAGTTGTTCCGGGCGATTGAAAGGAATGGTAGGGCTGAAATGGTCAAACGCGAGGTCAGGATGAAGACTGACCAGGTCAATACCATGGCAACCACGGCGGAGGTGTCTTCAAATCCCAGATAAAAAGTCCAGCGGATCAAAAAACGGCTTCGATAAACCTCCTACGCTGGAAAAACAGTGGTTGGCTAAAAAACAACTTGCAAATTTTGGGATCAGAAGGAAAATCGGAAAAATACAAACCCCCCACGCCGGCCGCAGGTGGTAAAACATATGGGCAGATGGGAAATCCCAGGTAAGTTTGTACCAAGCCGTCTTCACGAGGCATTTCTTTGGATAACTGGAAAATATTAAAAACGAATCAGAGGGAATCTATGAGAATTAAAGTCATACTCTATCCGATGCTGGCCGGTATCATCACGATGATGGCCTCAACCACGGCGACCGCCCGGCAGATCTTACCGGGCCATGTGCCGGAGGCAGTGGGACGACTGCATTTGCATCCGTTTGGCCGGTTAGCCGGCACGAATCAGCTGACGCTGGCAATCGGACTGCCGTTGAGAAACCCGGAAGCACTCACGAATTTACTGCAGCAGATTTATGATCCGGCGAGTCCCAATTACCACCATTATTTGACGCCGGAACAATTCACCGCACAGTTTGGTCCGACCGAGGGGGATTATCAGGCGATCAAGGCGTTTGCCGTGGCAAACGGTCTTCAGGTGAGCGCGACTCATGCCAACCGGGTCTTGCTGGACATCACGGGACCGGTGTCGAATATCGAGCAAGCATTTCATATTACGATGCGGACTTATTCGCATCCCCGGGAAAGCCGGTGGTTTTATGCGCCGGATGCCGAGCCATCGCCGGACTTGGCGATCCCGGTATTGCATATCAGCGGGTTGGATAATTATCACCGGCCGCGGCCGATGAGCCTGAAGAAAACGCCGCTCACCGGTTCGACGGGGGTTCCGGCCACAGGTTCAGGTTCGGGCGGCGCTTATATGGGCAATGACTTCCGCGCAGCCTATGTTCCGGGTGTGACCCTGACGGGCGCGGGACAAACTGTCGGACTATTGGAGTTTGATTCCGGCTATTATCAAAGTGATATCACAAACTACGAAGGTCTGGCCGGATTGCCAAATGTGCCCGTAAAACCGGTGTTATTGGACGGATACGACGGCGGTCCGGGCATTGGCAATGACGAAGTGTCCCTGGACATCGAGATGGCGATATCGATGGCCCCCGGACTTTCCAGCGTGGTGGTTTACGAAGGCTCCGCCACGGACGACATTTTAAACCGGATGGCGACAGACAACCTGGCCAAGCAGCTAAGCGCCTCGTGGACTTATGGGATAGACGCAGTCTCGGATCAAATCTTCCTGCAATTTGCAGCACAAGGACAGTCGTTCTTTAATGCTTCCGGGGATGGTGACGCATATGTAGGGCCTTATTATACCCCGCCGCCGCCGACCGATGATCCCAACATCACCAGCGTTGGGGGCACCACCTTAACCACCAGCGGTCCGGGCGGCGCGTGGGTGTCGGAAACGGTGTGGAATTGGGGGGTTGAATACGGCGCGGATGGGACCGGTGGCAGCGGCGGGGTCAGCATCACCTATTCAATACCAGCTTGGCAGTCGGGGGTGAACATGGCAGCCAATGGAGGATCCACCACCTTTCGTAACCTGCCCGATGTGGCGCTCACGGCCGACAATATATTTGTCACTTACGGAGGTGGTGCAAGCGGGTCGTTCGGCGGCACGAGTTGCGCGACGCCCTTGTGGGCGGCCTTCGTGGCTTTGGCCAACCAGCAGGCCGTGGCCAATGGCCATCCGACGCTGGGTTTCATCAATCCGGCCATCTACGCGCTCGGCCAAAGCGGCAACTACAATAACGGCTTTCATGACATAGCCACGGGCAATAATACCTGGAGTCAAAGTCCGACCAATTTTTATGCCGTTCCCGGTTACGATCTTTGCACCGGCTGGGGAACCCCGGCGGGGGGCAACCTGATCAATCTGCTGACCCCACCGGATGCTTTACAAATCTTGCCGCTAAATGGGTTGGTTTCGAGTGGCGGAGTGGGTGGTTCACTCATGCCGGCGGCCCAAACTTATACTTTGACCAACAGTGGGAATACAGCCATGAACTGGACGGCGGCCGCCACCGCACCCTGGCTTAACATCTCAACCGGCGGAGGCACACTGACTCCGGGCGGGGCAACAGCGACGGTCAGGGTGAGTTTGAATGCGGCCGCCAGCAATTTGTTCCTGGGAACTTACACGGCAACCCTTTGGTTTACCAATCCGACGGATGGCGTCGTCCAAAGCCGCCCCATTACTTTAACCGTCATCAAACCGCCGGTGATAACCGCCCAACCAGCCGGCCAAATTGTGATCGCAGGAACCACCGTTACCTTGAGCGCAGGGGTGGCCGGGGGACTGCCGCTCAGCTGCCAATGGCAGATTAACGGAACCAACCTTACCAGCGGTGGGAGTATTTCCGGCGCCCAAACCACGTTGACGGGGGCGGGAAATATTTATGGTGCCGCGGTCAGCATCCTGACGATCAGCAACGTGGCCGCCTCGGATGGCGGAATCTACTCGCTGGTGGCGAGCAATGCCGCGGGGGTGGTCTTGAGTTCGTATGCGGTTTTGGCCATCACCCCCTCCGCGCCCGTGATCATCTCGCAGCCAGCCAGCCAGATGGCGCTCGTGGGCGCGACAGTGAAATTTGCGGTCGCCGTGGACGGCAATGCGCCGTTTACATACCAGTGGAGGCAGAATGGGACCAACCTGTCGGATGCCGGGGCAATTTCAGGTTCAGGGACTCCGGTCTTGACCATCAATGGCGTTTCTTCAGCCAGCATCGGAAATTATACCGTCGTAATCAGTAACGCCATCGGCACGGCCACCAGCACCGGGGCGGTTCTAACGGTGGTGGCGGAACCGGGCCAGCAATTGGTGCAGAACGGGGGATTTGAAAGCGGCAGCTTTTCCTCCTGGGGCGAGACAGGCAATTTTGTTGATAGTTCGGTCAGTAGCGGTTTTCCCGCCGTCCACACCGGCTCGTATGGCGCGTTGCTGGGTCCGGCTGGCTCGCTTGGTTATCTCTCGCAGTCCTTGCCGACGGTTGCGGGACAGGAATATCTGATCTCGGTCTGGCTGGACAGTCCGGATGGCCTCACGCCCAATGAATTCTTGGTGGCGTGGAATGGAACAGCGATATTTGATCAAACCAATCTGGGTGCGATCGGTTGGACCAATCTTCAATTTTATGTCACAGCCACCGGGACCAACACCGTCCTGCAAATCGGATTCCAGGACGACGACAGTTTCCTGGGGTTGGATGACATACAGGTCACCCCGCTCATCAGCGCCGACGGCCCGCCGATCATTGTGTCCCAACCCGCAAACCAGGTGGCGACGGTCGGAGGCGCCGTCAGCTTCAGGGTGCTTTCGTCCGGACGATTGCCCTTGTTCTACCAATGGGAGTTGAATGGCACGAACCTGCCAAATGCCACCAATGCGACGCTGGCCTTGAGTAATCTGACCACCAATCAGGCGGGTTTCTGTAGGGTGTCGATCTCCAATTCCCTAGGATTCGCAGTCAGTTCAAACGCGTTGCTGACCATCTTAACGGGAAGCCCGGAATTAATCACTTTTGACGACCTGGCCGGCTCGGGTCAGGCAGTGCCGGCTAATTATAATAATCTAACGTGGAATAATTTCTATTATTTAAACCCGGCAACGTTGGGCCAGCAGAGCGGCTACACGGCAGGCATCGTATCAGCCCCCAATGTCGCTTATAATGGCGGGGGCGCGCCCGCGATCTTGTCCGCTGCGGCACCGTTCGCGCTGCTCTCCGGCTACCTGACCGCAGGCTGGAATGACAACCTCGAGGTCGAATTAAAAGGCTACAATGGCACCAATTTAATTTATGCCAACACGTACACCTTGAGCGCAACCGTTCCAACGCTGATTGATTTTAATTATGTGGGCGTAACCTCGGTGGAGTTTATTTCCTCCGGTGGCACTCCTCACCCCGGCTATGGCGGCAGTGGCGAGCAGTTCGTGATCGATAATATGACGGTGGTGCCCGGCCCCCCCACGCCCAGTGCGGTGTTATATTCATTCAGCGGACCGGACGGAGGCGGCGCTTCGGCCGCATTGATAACGTGTGCAGACGGCAACTTCTACGGCACGACCGAGTACGGCGGGACATATGGCGACGGTACGATATTCCGGATGACGACCAACGGCGTACTGAATCAATTATTATCCTTTAATTATTCCAATGGCGCTAATCCGGAAGCGGGGCTGGTGCAGGGGACCGACGGCAACTTCTATGGCACGACGACCGGAGGCGGGGTGAACGGCGGGGGCACGGTGTTTAAAATGACGACCAACGGCACCCTGACGACGCTGGTTTCGTTCAATTATTCTGTGAATGGCGAAGCGCCGGCGGCCGGGCTGGTGCAGGCCAACGACGGCAATTTTTACGGTACGACGGAATACGGCGGAACGAATGGCGGCGGCACGGTGTTCAAAGTGACGAGCAACGGCACCCTGACCACGCTGGTTTCGTTCAACGATAATACAAATGGTTATTATCCTTATGCCGGGCTTAGGCAGGGCACCGACGGCAATCTTTACGGCACGACCGCGGAAGGGGGATCAAACTACGATGGCACGATTTTCAGCATGACGACCAACGGCAGCCTGAGCATATTGGTTACTTTTAATGGCGCGAATGGCAATTATCCTTATGCCGGGCTAGTGCAGGGCAACGATGGTAATTTTTACGGCACGACAAAATACGGCGGAACGTATGGCGACGGCACGGCGTTCAAAATGACCACGAACGGCAGCCTGACCACGCTGGTTTCGTTCAATAATTCTGTGAATGGCGGTTATCCTGAGGCGGGACTGGTGCAGGGCAGCGACGGCAATTTATACGGCACAACCACTGAAAACGGATTAGGCGGCAACGGCACCATCTTCAAAATGACGACCAATGGCTTATTGGTGACATTGTTCTTCTTCGAGGGTACCAACGGGTGCCTGCCGGAAGCCAGTTTGGTGCAGGGGGCCGATGGCAATTTTTATGGAACCACATTCAATGGCGGGGGTGGCTTCAATGGCTCAGCTTCGAGCGGCAACGGAATTATATTCCGGCTCGGCGCGGGACCCATGGCGGCATCGCCGGCGATCATCGCGCAACCCGCCAGCCAGATCGTACCCGTCAACGGGACGGCGGTCTTCAGCGTGAACGCGGCTGGGGCCGCGCCGTTGAACTACTCCTGGCTGCGCAACGGCAGTCCGATCGCCGGCGCGATGTTGCCCAGTTACAGCCTCACCAACGTCCAATTGACTGATTCCGGAAGCCAGTTCAGTTGCGTGGCCAGCAACATTTTTGGTTCCGTCACCACTTCCAACGCGGTGCTGACCGCCTTTAAGGCCACGGGCCCTTTGTGCACATTCAACGGAACTGACGGGGGCGGCGCTTCCGCCGCACTGATGCCGGGCCCGGGCGGCAACTTTTACGGCACGACCACCTATGGGGGATCGAACTACGAGGGCACGATTTTCAGCATGACGACCAACGGCACCCTGACCACACTGGTTTCGTTTAACAGCATAAATGGGGCCCATCCCTATTCCGGCCTGTGGCCGGGGACCGACGGCGATTTCTATGGCACAACCGCCGACGGAGGAACCTATGGTGATGGCACGATATTCAGAATGACAACGAATGGGGTCCTGACCACGTTATTCTCCTTCAATTTCGGCAATGGCGCTTCCCCGGAAGCAGGTTTGGTGCAGGGGACCGACGGCAACTTCTATGGTACGACCACCCGAGGCGGGGCAAACGGCGGGGGCACGGTGTTCAGCATGACGGCCACCGGCACCCTGACGACGCTGATTTCGTTCAATTATTCGGTGAATGGCGAAGAGCCGGTGGCCGGGTTGGTGCAGGGCGCCGATGGCAATTTCTACGGCACGACGGAATACGGCGGAACGAATGGCGAAGGCACGGTTTTCAGCATCACGACCAACGGCACCCTGACGACGCTGGTTTCGCTAAATTATTCCGTGAATGGCAGTTATCCTCAGGCGGGTCTGGTACAGGGGACCGACGGCAACTTCTACGGCACGACCGCGGAAGGAGGAGCCAACGGCGAGGGCACGATCTTCAGAATGACAACGAATGGGGCCTTGACCACATTATTCCCCTTCAATTACTCCAATGGCGCATATCCGGAAGCGGGTCTGGTGCAGGGGACCGACGGCAACTTCTACGGCACGACCGCGGAAGGGGGAACCTATGGTTATGGCACGGTGTTTGAATTGAGCGGCGATGGAACAACATTTAACACGCTCTATTCTTTTGCGGGCACGAATGGCATGGCCCCCAAGGCCGCTTTGGTGCAGGACAGTCAGGGAAACTTTTACGGCACCACCTCGTCCGGCGCCAATGGTTATGATGGTGAATACGGCAGCGGCAACGGCACAGTTTTCCGGGTGGCGGGCGTGATCCTGGTGGAGGCGCCGGAGATCGTCACGCAACCGGTTGGGCAGCGCGTTATGGTGGGCTCCAACATAACCTTCAGTGTGACGGCCTTGGGCTCGTTGCCGTTGAGCTATGCATGGAACCTGAACGGCGTGCCGATAGCCGGGGCCACCAACAGCAGCTATACCATCAATAATGTACAGCCGGCCAATACCGGCAGCCAGTTCAGTTGCCTGGTCAGTAACCTGTACGGCTCGATGCTTAGTTCCAACGCCCTGTTGACCGTGTACACTGTGAGCGCGGCTTTCGTTCGTTCATCGGCCGGCGATCCGTTTGGGTCGATCGATGACGAGGCCGCCATGAACACCGCTTTATTTGGGGCAAATTGGCAGACCCAATATTATGAAACGGCCAGTCCCGCGGCGCTATTTTCACCCGCCTTCAAGTTTATATTCATGGAGGGCAGCGAGGTCGATGCCGGAGGAATGGCCGGTTTCCTGACCACCAATTTGGCCGCAATTTCCAGTTGGGTTTCGGCGGGGGGCAGCTTGTTTATCAACGCAGCGCCAGCCGTAAGCGGCAACCTCTTCTCAATTGGTGTCAGCAACATTTATCTGGGTTTTGGGGTGACATTAAACCCAGATTTGAATTCGCAAGCCATAGCCGCCGCGCCCACCCATCCGATTTTTAATGGCCCGTATTTGCCGGTGGGCGCGACGTTCACAGGAAATTACTTTTCGCAGGCGTCACTTTCGGGAACCGGCCTGACGGTCTTATTGACAAATTCCCTTGGAAACGTTTCGCTGGGCGAAATGGCCAGCGGACTGGGCCATGTTCTTTTTGGCGGCATGTCCGTGCCCCACTTGCACTCGCCGCAACCCCAGGCGACCAGCCTGCTGGCCAACATTTTGGCCTACGGCGCGGCCGAGGCGGTGGCAACGGCAATTGCCACAAATTTTATCAGCATAGCCAATTATTCCTTCGAGAATCCCAGCGTGGCGCTGGGGAACTATGAAACTACGAGCCTGCCGAATTGGAATACCTCCATATCAGGTTCAGCGGTATACGGGGTGGTGCATCCCGGCACATCCGGCAGCAGCGAGCCCTGGCCCACAAGTCCCCCGCCCGGCTTGGATGGCAACAACTTTTGTCAAATTTTCGCCTATGGCGCCGGTGGTCACGGGACCATCTATCAGGACACAGGCGTCAAGTATAAGGCGGGAATAACCTACCATTTAACGGCGGCTTTCGGGCTTCAGACCAACGCCCAGAATTTCGTTAACGGCAGCGCAATGCTTTTATACAACACGTCGCTCGCGGCTATCGCCACCAAGTTCATAAACACGGCGAATCTCAGTTCCGGGGCGTTCACCGACATAAGCCTGACCTATATCGGGAATGGCAACGAAGGGGGCAATGGCGACATCGTCGTCGGTTTCCGCATGCCCTCGGCCGCAGCCAATTCATACTTTGACTTCGATAACGTACGTTTGGTGGCCATCCCGAACGCACCGGTCATTCCGACGACCCCAACCACGTTGTTTGGGCAGATGAATGGCGGTCAATTGCAGCTGGCGTGGCCGGTGAATCACACCGGGTGGCGTTTGCTGATGCAGACCAACAACTTGAATCTGGGGGTGAGCGCCAATTCGAACGATTGGACGACCGTGACCGGTTCAACGGTAACAAACATAACGACCATCCCCATTATTCAGACCAACTTGAATGAGTATTACCGGCTAGTCTATCCATAAGCGACCATTTCGAGCCGGGGTTTTAATAGGCAACGTCATCGCTACCAGCGGTCCCTGAGTCATCTCGAGATGAATCCCACGATTATTTGCAGATTTTTTCCGATCGGTGGGAACACTTGATCGTTGCTTTTCAACTTGGAGCTTTGCTTACCAGCATATTCATAATTTAATTGGGTGATCCTTCCGCACCAGTAAGTTTCACCCCGGCCGGGAGGCGGGCTGCCTCGAGCCGTTCGCGCAGCACCCGCGAGCGCCAGTTTCATTGCATCCACCCAAAAATTATCCCGACGGCGGCGACAACATCGAGCATTGGCAAGTTAATAAAAATGATGCTTTGGGTCAGGGGCCAGCAATTCATGCTGGTCAAGGGACGTGAGCCGTCGCTGTCGATGATGACGGTGGCCGTAGACGCGTTCCCGGCGGCAACCCGGTCGACGGCGCTTTAGTATCCAGAGACGGTGAAACATTACCATCGGCGGTAAAATTTCGATTTCCGGTAATAATGCCACCGGTGACCGGCAACCGGGCAAGCCCACAAGGTCAGCTAGCAGGCGAAGAATGGTTTTAATAGGTTGATTAGTAAAATTGGTCGGTGGCTTTTTGTCGCGCTCGCCAGGGCGTGGGCTGCTGCCCGCTAATTTCCTTTGTCTGAAATGTAATCGCAATGGGGTGTTCCCCCCCATGGTAGCGCACATCATCCAGGCGGACATCGTGGCGGCGCGCGCGCGTCATCCAGGATTTTCCATCGCTACGCCGGGAGGAACGAGGGGCTGACCGAGGACCGAATCGACCAAGGGTTGAACATTTACCTTCGCCGTTGAAATTAGTGGAGCGCGACTAAATCAGGGGAAAACACCCCATAGCGCCTCCGGCTGGTTTGGACTACTGGTATCCCGATGACAATCAAACATTTTGACCAATCTAACGAAACCGCCTCCGCCACACCGCATTTCAATCCGTTTCGCCTTCAAAGGATTCTTCTGGTAGCGGGCGATTTTGAAGTCAGCACGCTGAACGCCGAGGGGTTAAGAGAGGCTGGCTACCATGTTTCCACGGCAGCAAATGGAATCGTGGCCTGGGATGCGATACAGGTCAGCAATTTTGATCTGGTGATTACCGACCAGTTTTTGCCGGGATTTTCCGGGGTAGAACTGATTCAGAAGATTTACGACGCCCACCTTGATTTGCCGGTCATCATGGCCACGGGATTGCTGCCGACCTGGGAGTTTATCCTACATCCCGGTCTCAATTCAATTACGATGCTGAAAAAACCCTATACGACGGCGAAGTTGTTGAGCCTGGTTGAAATCGCTTTGGATAAAGTTTTGGCTAAACCGGAGAAGGTGGTCCCGGCGTCTTATCAGGTGCCATCGGAGCGGCAGGAGCCAAGGGCGGTTTCGTGTTAGAGTAGAGGTAGGGCTGATCAATAGAGCATTTCCATCAAATCTAAAGCGATCGGCTGATGATCCTAAGTAATCACAACCCCGCGCCGTTGGTCCCGCAGCGTCGGGACGGCGGTCATGGCCGCGAGCGGGATGGTGCGGTTCACCTTGACGGGAGCGGGCAGAGGTTTATTTTCGGGGGCATGAGAAAGATTTCGCTCGGTCTGTTTATTTTGATTTTAACGCTTTCGCTCGCGCGCGCGCAGGATGCCGGCACGCAGCAGCAGCTCGACAAGTTGGCCGGACAGGTTCAGGACCTCCTCGCCGCGCAGGAACAGCAGGGCAAACGCCTCGACGATCTGGCCAAGCAGATCAGCGACCTGAGCGACAAGGTCAGTGCCCCCGCCGCGAGCACCAGCGCCAGCGCGGATGATCTCAAGTCGCTCGCCACGCAGGTGCAGGAGATCGACAAGAAACGCCAGGCTGACCGTGAGCTGATCTTGAAGCAGATCGAGAATCTCGCCAAGTTGGGCGGACCGTCGCCCAGCCACAAATCGAAGCCCACCGTGGACACGACCGCGACGGGCGATGATGCGACGGGACCGGCCGTGTCGCAGAAAGCTTATCCATACACGATTGAGGCGGGTGACACGATCAGCGCCATCGCCAAGGCGTTTCGCGACAAGGGCGTGAAGGTGTCGGTGAGCCAGATTCTCAGGGCGAACCCGAAGCTGGACCCGGCCAAGCTTTATGTCGGCGAAAAAATCTTCATCCCCGACCCGAACGCGAAATGAGTTATCGGTTGGCGGAAGCGATCACTTCACTTTGAGGTGGATCAGCAGGATGCCGGCGGCGGCGAGGAGACAGTAAAAGCCGAAGAATTTCCAGCGTCCGCCGGCCAGCCAGCGCGAGAGCAGTTTGAGCGCGAGCAGGCCGGCGAAGAAACTCAGGACCATTCCCACCAACCCCGGCACGAAGAGGTGCAGCCCGGAATTTTGCCCGCTCAACGCGTGCGCCTTGATGAGCCGGTGCGCTTCCTGCGCGAGGATGGGCGGCGTCAACACCACCGCGAGGGCGAAGCTGAATTCTTCCAGCTTTTGTTTCGGCAAACCTAAAATCAGGCCCGTGGAAATGGTCGCGCCGGAACGGGAAAAACCGCGGAACGGGAGGCACAGCCCTTGCACGAGGCCGATCCAGAAGGAATGCGCCGGCTGGATTTCCGTGTGGCGCGGGAATTTTTCCTCGCGCATCCCGGCGTAAATGATCAGCACACCGACGGCCGTCAGCGCGCCGGCGATGAGCGGGAGATTGGAGAAAAGATTTTCCACTTCCGCATGCGGCGTCCCGCGCATGAAGACTTTTTCGATGACTTCCTTCAAGCCGTAGCCGACGACGCCGGTGCAAAGGGTGGCCAGGACAATCTGGAGGGCGAACCATTGGAACTGCGCGGCGGAGGCGAAGTAATCCCGCCGCCAGCCTTTCCAGAAATAAACGATCACAGCGAACATGGTGCCGGTGTGCAGCAGCACCAAGAGCATGGTCATGTCCGGGGTGGACGGATCGACGCCCATGAGCTTTTCCGCCGCGATGACGTGGGCGGAGCTGGAGACGGGCAGCAGTTCGGCCGCGCCCTGGATAAGCGCGAGGATGAGGATTTGAAAGTAGGTCAACATGACGCGGAAGTTTGCCCGAACCGGAGCGGAATCACAACGGGGCGCTGCCGGAAATTATTTGCCCGCGCCCCAGAAGGATTTGTTCGCCTCCATGTGCTGCTTGACCTTGAGCTGGCCGAGGATGGCGTGCCAGCCGATGTAAACCTTGTGCCACTGGGTTTCGAGGCCGCGCAGCGCGCCCTCGTTCATCTCGCTGAGAAAGCGAAGGGACGGGGCGTTGGTGATAAGGCCGTGGATCTCCTCGCGGGTGGGCGACTGGACCTCAATGGCGGCGTAAATCAGTTCCAGCTCCTGCACGATGATGCTCTTGATCTCGAGAAAATGGAGGTCGTCGGCCTGGCTGAATTTCTTGTTGCGGGCGACGGCGATGAAGTGGTTGAACTGTTTCCAGCATTCGATGTGGGTCTCGATCTGGGTGACGAGCTGGTTGATGTCCTTGGGATTCATGAGCGGGATTAGTTGGGCGTGGGGTGCAACGCGGTTTGGGGGACCAAAAAGATGACAGCGCCGCCGCGCAGCTCGCGGGCGGTGATGTGAAGGCTGCCGAACTGCAGGCTGATCTCCGTCAGCGGCATCTGCGCAGTGCGGGCCTCGCGGAACAGGACCAGCACATCGCGGCCGATGTCGAGCAGGAGCGGCCGGGGATACGCGGAGGCCACGGTCGAGGACAGGATATGGCCGTTGCGGTCCACCGTGATGGTGCCGGTGGGCAACTGCTGCACGCCTGCGCGGCCGCGAAAAAATCGTTTCAGGAATCCCATGACGCAACTAGCTTTCGGCTTTTTTCCAGCAAATTATCGCCGGCCTCACTGGGCCAGCCGACGAGGAACAAACGGTCCTCGCGGTCCAACACTAGCACGTGACGTTCCATGTTCTGGCCGGCGACCTGCAAAACGGGGCCGGCCTCCAGGCGTTCACCCAGCCGGCGGGTGATGGCGGCGGCGTGCCGCGTCCAGGCGGTGAGCTGGGTGACGTTCTGCGTGCCGATGGCCTCGGGCTCGCCCAAGCCTTCGGGGGGGATGGAGATGACGAATTCCGCGCCTTCGCGGGTGAGCAGCGCCAGTTTCCACACAGTCTTGCGGTGGGCGGACTCCTCCAAGGAATCGGTGGCAACAGGATTGGCGGCCTCGTCCATGTCCTGCACGGATTCGAGCAGGAGCGCGTTGATGGGCTTGGTGATGGTGCGCTCGCGCTGCGGCTCGGCGGGCAGGTTTTCAAATGTGCCGGATTTCCAGGAAATGATGCGCCGGAACGCCGGCTCGCCGCGCACGCCCTCGGCCTCGGCATCGTGCAATTCGCCGTTCTGGATCCACAGCCTGGCCACCAGCGGCCCGCGCGTGATGCGCAGGACGGAAGAACTGCGCGAAAGGCATTCCATCTGGATGATGTCCATCAGGCTTTTGCTCTGGATGCCGCGGAAACCGGGCTCGTCGTCGCGGCCGAGCAGCGATTCCAGGCATTCGATGAAGAGCTTGGAATTGCGCTGCATCTCAATTTTGATCCAGAACAGGTCCACGCCCAGCGCGTAGGCGCGCGAGCGGAATTCCTCGTCCTCGAGCGAGCTCAACACGACCGTGCGGAGCTCAGGATAGCGGCGGCGGACAATGGACAAGATTTGCAGGCCGTCGATGCGCGGCATTTTCAGATCGCAGATCAACAGGCGCACGGGCTCGGATTCGAGCAGCGACAACGCGCGCTTGCCGTTGTTGGCGGTGAGGATTTCCGGCCGGCTCGGAAGCGCGGCGAGCATCTCCTTGCTCAACGTCAGCCAATCGGCGTCGTCGTCCAGAATTAGTATTTTGTGTCTTTTTTCCATGCGTAACCCGCACTACGGCTAACCCGATGGCGGACGAAACTCAAGTGTTAAAAGTCCGGTGAGCCACTATAAGCAATCCGCGTTCCGGCCAGCCAGCCGATTTAAAGGCGGATCCGAGCGAATCGGGCCAGATAACAGGACATTGCCGGCGGTGGCAGTCTCGTCGTGGGACAAAAGCGGAATAAAAAACATTTTCCAAGGCCGTGGCGTGATAACTGCTGAACACATTCAGCCCGTCGATGATTGACAGGGTCAACTCAAAAAACGAAAGTCATGTCGAACATGGTCAGAACAAGATTTGCCAGCCTGCTCCGCAATTTGCTGCGGCGAATGGATCCGGAAGATGAGCCCGCCGAAGACGCGCCGCGGCCGGTCGCAGGCACGGCGCCGCTCGCGCCCGCCGCGCCCGCCGCGCCGGCCACACCGCCGGCCACACCGCCGAATTGCCGGCTGAACTTCGTCCGGGCGAGCGTTCCGCCCAACGCCAATGAGATCGCCGTCCCGCTCGCGCCCATCGTGGCCAGCCTGCCCATGGATTTGCGCGGCAAAATCATGACCGTCCCGCCGCCCGGCCTGACCATCAATCTGCCGGTGGAAACCGTGACGACCCAGCTCGCGTTCGGCGCGGTAAAAATTTCCTTCGGCGAACTCCGGGAGCTCGCGCCCGGCATCTTCGCCAATGCTGCCAGCGCACTGGACAACAAGCTCATCAACCTGCCGCTGGGTGAAATTCTTCCGCGCCTGAACCCGACGCTGCTCGCGCGCCGCGAAGCTTCCAAAGTGGAGGTGGCCGCCGACATCAACGGACCTTTTGGCGGCCGCGCCGACGGCATCGTCTTCACCACCCAACCGCTGAAAGCGCCGTCCACCACCACACCGCCGCTGCCCGTCCGCCCGGCCACGCCCGCACCCGCGCCCCTGCGCGTCAATCAACCGGTAGCCCCGCCCAAGCCCGCGCCAGCCAACTTCACGCCGCCGCCAACAATTCAGCGTTCGGTTCCTGCCAAGCCGGTATCAACGCCCACGCCCGCACCGGCCCCAGCCCGGGTTAATTTGCCCGTGGTTCCGCCGGCCCCGGTCGCGCCCATCGCCTTCGCGCCGCCACCCGGCTTGCAACGAACGGTCACCCCCATCCCACCCACCCCGCCGGTCCGTACCGTGACGCCCACGCCGGTGGTGCAGCCGTTTGCGTTTACCCACACACCCGCGCCAGCCCCAGTCAAACCCACGCCAGCGCCCGCTCCCCCGGCACTGGTGATACCGGCAGCACCCGCACGGGTGGTTCCCGCCCCGGAACCGACGACAATCTTTGCCACGCTTTGGGATCTGGCGGAATACTGGCCGGAGGAATTGAAGGACGAAATTTCCCGCTACGCGCTGGCCAATATCAGCGTTCCCTTGTCCGGTGACGCGGTGGAGGCGGGCTTGAAACGCGGGCGCGTGACGATGTCCTGGCGCGAATTGCGCTCCCTGGCCCGGCCGAGTTCGCCGGCATCGCCGAACGATCAATTGGAACTGGATCTGCCGTTGAAAGTGATCGCCCCGTTGTTTCTGGCGGCGCAGAAAAACTCGTCAGCCGCGAAGCGCAAGGCCACGGTCTCGGAAGAGATCCCGAATTTGTTCTTTGGCTTCCCCCAGGCCGCGCCGGAGCCGACCGTGGTAAGCGCGCCGCCGCCGGTAATGCCGGCACCCGTGGCACCCAAGCCGGTGGAGAAAAAGACCAGCGACTCCAACTTTTTCACCTGGAACGACACGAGTGACACGCCGAAAACCGAGGAGGCCATCTATTCACCGCCGCCGGTGCCGCAGACAGATTTTTCCCACCGGTTCGCACCGCCCAAGGAAGTGGTGGCGCGCGCGGCGGCCCTGCCGGGCGTGGCCGGCGCGGTAATCACCCTGCCGGACGGCCTGCGCGTGGCGAGCGAAGTGCCCGCGGAGTTCAACGCGGACACGCTGGCGGCGTTCATCCCGCAGATCTTTGAGCGGATGAACCAAAGCGCACGCGAGCTGCGCATGGGCGCGCTAAACAATGTGAGCTTCACCGTCGGCAACGTGCCGTGGCGGATCATCCGGGTGAACGCAGTGTACCTGGCGGCGTTCGGCCGTGCGGGCGAATCCCTCCCGGCGGCGGCGCTGACCGCGCTGGCGGGCGAACTGGACCGGAAAAAGACCCCTTAAATTATGGCCATCATCAATCAAGCGACCAAGGAACTGCAGGTCAAAATCGTGTACTACGGCCCGGCGATGGGCGGCAAAACCACCAACCTCGTCCAGGTGCACGACCACGTGCAGACCACGGCCGGCAACAAGGGCAAGCTCGTGTCGCTCGCGACCAGTTCAGACCGCACGCTGTTCTTCGACTTCCTGCCGATCGAGGCCATGACCATCAAGGGTTTCAAGACGAAGTTCCAGCTGTACACCGTGCCCGGCCAAGTGATTTACAACACCACCCGGCAGCTCGTGTTGCGCGGCGTGGACGGCATCGTGTTCGTCGCGGATTCGCAGTACGAAAAAATGCCGGAGAACATCGAGAGCTTCCAGAACCTCATTGAGAACCTCAATTCCCTCAAGCTGAATTTCGCGGAAATCCCCTACGTGCTCCAATACAACAAGCGCGACCTGCCGAACGCCGCGCCGGTCGAATATCTCGACTACCTCCTCAACAACCGCGACGTGCAGGTCCCGTCGTTCACCGCCACCGCGCATAAATGTGAAGGCGTCTTTGAGTCGCTGAACATGATCACGCGGATGCTGCTCCAGAAATACATCAACCAGGGCGCGCCCCAGCCTGCCTGACATGCCCACCCTGCCCCAGCTCATCGAGGAGGACGTACAGCAGCTCGACGAGACGCTGCGGGAGTTTAATGCGCAGACTGACGCCACCACGTCCCTGATCATTGACAAGGGCGGCTTCCTGCTCGCCCATCAGGGCGACGATTCCCAGTTCGACCTGACCACCATCGGCGCGCTGGCTTCCGGCGCCTTCATGGCCAACCAGACCATCGCGGGCCTGGTGAACGAAAAAACCTTCGACAGCATCTATCAGCAGGGCGAAAAGTTTTCCATGTTTGTCATCAACGTGGATGAACACTGCCTGCTCGCCGTCATTTTCGAGTCGCGCGCCGGCGTGGGCGTGGTGAAGTTCTATTCCGCCTTCGCCGTCAAACGCATTGCCAAACAGCTCGTTCGCGCGCAGGAACGCAGCCCGGGAGCGGGCCTGGACCTCTCGGAACTGAACGCCACGAACCCGCAGGATTTTTTCAAGAAGAAGGCCGACGACTCCGCGCGGCCCAAAATTCCCCCGCGGGTCGGCACCGATATTCACTTCGAATGCCATGCCTGCCGGCAGCCGATTGAAATCAACGCGGACGGGGCCGGACGGGAATTCGCCTGCCCGAATTGCAGCGAGCCGCTCGTGGTGCCGAACCAGCCGGCGTGACCGACCCGGCGGCCCGACGCCGACCGGCCGGAGCGCTGCCCGGCCGCCCAAAAAAATCTGCTTGTATAATTTCAGGGTTGGGGAATAACTATGGGCAGTGACGGAGGCGATCAACACAGAAGAATTAGACCGGATGCTTTCGGCCATGGTTGGCAGCGTGGAAGGCATTTCGGATTTATTGTTCATCCCCGGAAAACCGCCGCAAGCCGAAGTTCACGGCGTGCTGGAAACGGTGCCCATCAACGCGCCAGAACCCGCGCTCACCGGTTCGCGCATCGAGGCCATGGCCCGCACCATCCTCAACGGCAACGCCAAGCTGCTGCAGGATTTCATCGAACATGGCGCCTGCGACTGCAGCTATGCCCTGCGCGATGCCTGCCGTTTCCGCGTCAACATCTATCGGCAGAACGGCAGCTTCGCCATGGTGCTGCGCCGGCTGCCGGCGGAAATCCCCACCCTCGATTCCCTTGGTCTGCCGCCCGTCTGCCAAGAGATCATCAAGGAAAACAATGGACTCATCTTCGTCACCGGTGGCTCCGGCAATGGCAAGACGACCACCCTCGCCGCCTTCCTGAACGCCCTCAACCAGGTCAGCAAAACCCACATCATCACCCTCGAGGACCCGATCGAATACCTGCATACGCACCAGCAGGCCACCTTCAGCCAGCGCGAGCTAGGCCGCGATTTCAACACTTTCCCCGACGGCCTGCGCTCCGCGCTGCGCCAGGCGCCCAAGGTTATTCTCATCGGCGAAATCCGCGACCGCGAAACCCTGGAGATCGCCATGAACGCCGGCGAAACCGGTCACATCGTTTACAGCACCCTGCACACCATCAGTGCCAGCCAGACCATCCACCGCATCCTCGGCATGTTCAGCAAGGAGGAGGAATATCAAGTCCGCGAACGCCTCGCTGGCTCGCTCCGCTATGTCCTCGGCCAACGGCTCGTCCCCTGCAAAAACGGTGGACGACGACTGGTCACCGAAGTCATGGGCAGCAGCCTGCGCACCCGCGAAGCGATCATGATGGGTGAAAATGAAAACCGCCGGCTGGCCGACATCATCGAGGCCGGCACCACCGCCGGCTGGCACAGCTTTGAACAGTCCCTCGTCAAAGCCTGGGAAGCGGATTGGATCACCGAGGAGACCGCCATGCTTTACAGCACCAACAAGGCGCGCCTGCGCCAGCGCCTGGACACAGCCAATACCCGCGTGCGCCACGATCCCGCCAAAACCCCGACCCTGGCCGCCGCCTGAGAACCGGCCGCCGCCATCATTCAACCGGGGTTGCGCCCGGTTCAGAAACTGTAACTGACCCCAACCTGAAGGTAGAGAGCCTGAGAGAGGTCAAGCTGCGCGGTACGGCCGCTAAAGTTGTGGCTATAAGTGCCGAGGTCCTGATATTGCAGGCCGGCGCTCAGACCCCACCGTTGGTTCAACTGATAATTGGCGGTCGCGCCGAAGTACCAGCCCCAGAGGAGGTCGAAGCTGCTGCCGCCGCCGCTGAGGGTGGAGGGGCTGCCGTTGAGGGGCGTGAGGGTTTCCTGCCAGGATTCATTGGCGTTGATCAAGCCGAGGGCCAGGCCGCCGGACATCGCCAGCGTGAATTGTTCGGATTTGCCGAAGGGCAGCTCCACATAAGGCCCGAGCCGTCCACCCCATAGGTCGGCGCTGAAATTGTCCTTCGTCTGCAAGGTGCCGGTAGCGGAACCGGGCGTGGCCCCGGCCACGAGCACGGGGTCGCCGGGATTGCCATTATAGGTGCCGCGATAACCGGGCGCGGGGATTTGGCCGGGGATCCCGCCGAAAGTGTAGGTGTCCGTGGCGATGGCGGTGCCGGAGGAGCTGCGGTTGTTCAGGGAGATGTTCAGGTAATTGAGCGCGCCCTCCAGACCGTAACGGAGATTGTGCCAGTCTTCCTGCACGCCGAATTGATGGTCGTAGGCGATTTCAAAACCGGGGCCGGAGGGGTCGCCGCCGGTGTTGCCGGCGGCATTGCCGACGAGGGTCGGTCGGTTGAAGGTGAAAGCGTTGTTACCCGCATTGTATTGGCTGGCGTGATCATAGCCCCAGTTCGAGGTGTAACCGAGAAAGTTGCCGGTGGAATCGGTCAGGACGTAGCCGTCAAAGTACTGGCCAGCGCCGGCCGCCGTGCCGAAGCCGGAGAACTTGGCGTGGAGGTTCAGACCGAAGCGCAGGGAAAGCGTCACGCGATTGGTGGAGTCAAAGGCGCGGTCCGGGCCGGACGCGGCGAAAGCCGGAACGCCGGCGCCCAACAGGAGCACGCCGGTCATGGGAACGGCCCAGTGATGATGATGGTTCTTCATTGGTAAAAATCAGGGGTTGAGGATCACCCGGTAAAACCGGCTGGAATTCGGATAGGCCGGCGGGCTCAGGGTGGCGGGCGGGCCGTCGTCATACCAGAAGGTGGTCGTCGTACTGGCCACAACGGACGGCAGGGCAATATTCCAGGTGGCCAGGTCGTCGTCGCTGTATTCAATGGTGTAAGTCCGGCCCGGGATACTGGTGAACTCCACCAGGAATCGGGGATAGCCCGGATTACGATTGTCATTGAAGCCGTATTTGAGAATGGCCGTGGTGTTGGTGGTGCCGGGCGGAGCCACGAGGGGTGGCAGGATCGCCGTCGCCGTCAGGCTGTTGGTGAACGGATGCCGGTCCGCCACGAAAAAATCGAGCGTGAAGGAAACCGCGTCGCCGGGATTCAACGGCGCGGCATAGGGCGGATCGTATTCCACATAGGGCACGCCGTGGTTGGTGCCAGTGGCGTTGTAAAGGGTCACGCCGCTGCGCAGGTTGCCAATGGAGAGCCGCAGCGCATGAACGGGTGCCTGCCCGATGTTCGTGACCGAGACGAATTCCTCATAGAGCTGGGTCTGCGGATTGAACGCGCTGGTGCCGGCAATGAACAAGCCCGCCGCAACAGGGATGATGGTGTTGGTGGCAACAGCGTTGGTCGGATAGGTGTTCGTGGCGACAAAGAGGCTGAACACGCCGGGCACAATGAGCGTCTGCGACTGCGCGTTCGTGTAGAAGGCAGAGGCGATATTGTTGGTCAGGTCCGGATCAAACGTGGCCGCAAATGCCGAGGCGCGGTTGGTCGCGGACCCGTTCGCGGGCGCGGCATTGGTGACAATGAAAGCAAACGGGTTCGCGGTCGGCAGGATGGCCGAGCTGCCCGGTGCCGTCCTAACGGTGACGGTCAGATTGGTGGACTGGCCGTTCCCCAGCGAGGCCAGCACCGGCCAGGTCACCACGCCGTTGGAGAACACGCCGCCGCCCGAGGCGCTGGCAAACACCAGATTCGCCGGCAGGACGTTGGTCACCAAGGTACTCACCGCCGTGGCCGGCCCGGCGTTCGTCACCACGTTGGTAAAGGTGAAGGCATCGCCCACGGTCGCAAAACCCGGACCGGACAACACGATTTGGACATCGGCCCCGGCACCGGGCACGACCGAGATGGACACGGTCGCCGGTGCGCTATTGGTCTGGCCGTTGTTGACCTTGAAAGTGAAACTGTCCGCGCCACTGTAATTGGTGTTCGGCGTGTAAGTGACCGTGCCGGTGTTGGTATTCAGCAAGCTTAACGTGCCGTGGACGGGATTGCCCGTGATGGCAAAGGTCAGCGGCAACGGGCTGCCGGTCAGGGTGATCGGGGTGGCGGTATTTTCCGCCACGGTCACCGATTGCGCATTCGCCGTGGGTGCGGGACTCAAGACGGTCAGGACGCCGTTGCTATAAGTGATATTGTAGTTCGACAAACCGCTGCCCACCGCCAAGCTCGGTATGATGGGGTAAGGACCCGATACGGCGTTGCTGTCCGCACCCGCGCTGAACAAGGTCACGCTCGTCACGCTATCGGCGTTCACCAGGCCGCTGGTCTTGAAGGCCGTCTGCCCCATTCCAAGCGTCAAGGACTGTCCGAAAGCTTTGGTTTGATTGCTCGCCGTCACCGTCAGCGGCGCCGGGGTCACCACCAGCAGCACGCTTAAATTCGTTCCCGCATAGTTCGTGTCCGTCGGGGTGAACACCACCGTCAGCGTGTTCGTCCCCGCCGCCAGCACCACCCCGTTCGTTGGGCTGTACACGTTCGTTCCCGTCACCGTCGCCGTCGCGTCGTTCTGGTTCGTCCCCAGCGGCGTCCCATACACAATGTTCGTCGGCACCGGCCATGTCACCACCGGCACGCCCAGCGTCACCGCCAGAGTCCCGTTCGTGAACGCAAAGCTGTAGTTCGTCGCCACCAGCGTCCCGTTTGTCGCCACAATCGCATACGTCCCCACCGGACTGTTGCTCACCGCCACGGTCGTCAAACTCGGACTGCCCACCAGCACGCTGCTCGTGTCTCCGTTCACAAAACCGCTCGCGGTGTACGTGAACACCGGGTTCGCCGTGGCATACAACCGGTTCGTTCCGTTCGCCGTAATCCCCAACAACGCCGGCGTAACCGTCAACGTGCCATGGTTATAGCTGATCGTGTAGTTCGTCAGACCCGTGCCCGTTGCCGCGCTCGCCACGATGTTGTAGCTGCCCACGGTTGCACCGGCACCCGAGCCGCTGCTGGTCAAGGTCACACCTGTCACCGTGTCGCTGTTTATCAAGCCGCCCGCCGTAAAGTTCGTCGTCCCCAGCACCAACACGGTGCCGTAAGCCTTGCTCTGCGGTCCGGCGGTGATGCTCAAGGCCGCAGCGCTTACCGTCAACGTCCCATTGTTGTAACTGATCGTGTAGTTCGTCAGACCCGTGCCCGTTGCCGCGCTCGCCACGATGTTGTAGCTGCCCACCGTCGCACCGACACCCGAGCCGCTGCTGGTCAGGGTCACGCCCGTCACGTGGTCGCTGTTCACCAAGCCGCTCGTCGTAAAGTTCGTCGTCCCCAACACTAACGCGGTGCCATAGGCCTTGCTCTGCGGTCCAGCAGTGAGCGTGAGCGGTGCCGGCGTCACCACCAGCAGCACGCTTAAATTCGTTCCCGCATAGTTCGTGTCCGTCGGGGTGAACACCACCGTCAGCGTGTTCGTCCCCGCCGCCAGCACCACC
>Ga0302278_10001974_pt1 | contig 24397 bp, 13 predicted proteins | sample III_Bog_N3_2_FD_194543 | JGI IMG/M metagenome (GOLD analysis project Ga0302278, IMG submission 194543) | Peat permafrost microbial communities from Stordalen Mire near Abisko, Sweden - III_Bog_N3_2 | ecosystem: Environmental > Terrestrial > Soil > Wetlands > Peat | place: Sweden: Abisko... | reverse complement strand
AGAATTTCCATCCACCGGTGGAAGGCCAGCCAGAGGGAGAATAAAATCAGGGCGATCATGGGCAGCAGCAGCTTCCAGAGATTATGCTTGACGGCGGCGAGGACGGTTCCGCCCAACAGTTCCCAACCCGAAAGGCGGGCGCCCGCCGAGGCCAGTTGCGTCGCCAGAGCCGCAAAGGAAGTCGCGCCGGGCGAAGGGTAAAGAAAGCCGGCGGCGTAAAACCGGTGCGGTTCCCGCGCGGCCATTTTTTCAAAAATCCACGAACTCAGGGGATTGTCCGGCCAGAATACATTCGTCCGGGCGGCGGCGTTCCGCCAGGTTTCCAAAATGCCCTGCGTGAGGCCCAGCGACTCGTCGGCAAAGCCATTCGTGCGGGCGGCGGCGCGCATGGCGTCCAGTTCCCCGGCCAGCCGCCGGGCGTTGGCGCGGTTGGCGGCCTGAAATTCCGGTTGCGGCCACAGGCCGTCCGGCAGGGTGAAGCCGGTGAGGGTGTGGTTGGCCACCGCCGCCTGTAGCACCGGCAAAACGAGTTTGAGTTTGCGGGCGACGTCGCCTTCGTTTGGCCCGTCCATCACCAGCCAGAGGGGATCGCGCTTTTGGCCGAGATTTTTTTGGACGGCCTCGAGCGTGGCATAGGCCCGGCTGTCGCGGGGTTGCAGGGCGTTGGCGCCGGCATCCATCGGGGGCAGGCCGGAAAATAAAATCGCCGCACAGGACACCACCAAAATCCCGGTGGCCAGGAAGACGGTTTGGGTGTGGAGCGGGCGGAGCGGGGCGGGGGGGGAGGGCAGGGCGATGCCGGTGTCATTGGGCTGGGGCGACATGCGCTTGGGGAAAAGGGGCGGGAGGTAGGCGAAAATCATGACGCACGCGGAGAGGGCCACGCCGATGGCCACCAGTGAGCCAAGCTGGGCGAGCCCGGGCAGGCCGCCGAAGTTTAAAACCAGAAACGCGGAAATGGTGGTGAAGGCCGCCCAAAAGATGCTGGGCGCGATGGCCCGGCGAATGGCGGGAATGGAGAGGTCGGGTTGGGCCAGCGCCTCCTGGTAATGCACGACGGCGTAATCCACCGCGAGGCCGAGCAGGATGGCGGCAAAACCCATGCTGATGACGTTGATCGCGCCAAACACCAGTCCGCCCAGTGCGAGGGTGGCTCCCAGGATCAAGGCCAGGAGGGTGAGCAGCCAGAGCATGGGCTTGAGCCGGCGGTGGGCCAGCCAAAATAATAATGCAATGATGCCCGCCGTGCCGCCCACGGACAGGATGATGTCGTGTTTCATGCTGCCGGAAATTTCGGCGACAAACGCCGGTCGGCCCGTGAAGCCCGCCACGACGCCGCGACCGGGCGGCAGGGCGGCGGCGGTGATTTTTTCGACGGCCGCCAGCCAGTCCGTGCATTCGCGGTAACCGGCCAGTTCCCCGCGCGCCTGCACAAAAATAATGCGGAACGTGCCGTCGGCGGAGGCGAACAAGGATTGTCCCTGCCCGGGGCCGCCGGCGGCGCTCACCACGCTGGGGGGGAGTCGGGTGAGCCCGAAGGGGTCGTAACCGGACTGGGCCAGGTCGGCGGGGGAAAGGGTGGTGGCCAGTTGGTCGCGCGTGGCGGCGAGCACGGCGGGCAGATTGGTTTCGGAAAGTTGGGCGGCGAGTTGCGCAAAGGTGGCCGGCGGTTGGTTCAGCCACAGGTAGGCGATCAGTTCGGCGGTTTGTTCGGGGTGTTCCAGCCACGGGGGTTGCCAGGTGGCGGCGGCGACGAGCGGGGTGGCCTGCGACAATTTTTCGGCCACGGATTTCGCCGCAAGTTCCGCCGTGTCGCGGTCCGGGGCGCGGAGGGTGACGATGAGTTCCCGGGCGTTGGTAAAATGTTGCTGATACATTTTGAGGCCCTGAACGGCCGGCACCCCGGCGGGCAGCAAGTCCAGCACCTCGACGTCAAAATGCAGCCGGGCGAAGCCGAGGATGATCGGAATGAGCGCCGCCAGCCACCACCAGCGAAACCGTTTCATGGGGAAAACACCCCCTCCAACTTTTCGCCGGTGCGGGGATTTTCCAGCCGCCACGACTCGTCAGTCAGCCGGGTGAAGCGCCACGATCCCTGCGGGGTTGACCCGAGGAGCACCCCGGGCAGTTGGAACCAGGCGAAGCGGTCCGGCGGTGCGCCTTGTCCGTGCCAGGTGTGTTCCCTGGCCCCGAATTCAATCTGCCACCGGTCGCCGGAAATTTGCGCGGTCACGAGCGGAAACGGCAGTTTGGAAAACTGGATGAAACAGTTTCCATTGGCGTTGGTGGCCAGGAGCAAATCCCCCGCCAGTTCCGGGCGGTTGGCCGGGGGATTCCAAACCGCCTGGCCCGATTGGACTTTCCAGCCGGGGGCGGAAAAATCGGCGGAGGGCAGGGGGGGGGACGTGCGGCAGCCGACGCAAAAACACAGCAGCAAGGCCGGTAAAAGGAGGTTCGAAAACATCAGGCGACGTTGATTTTTCGGGCGCGACGCGGCCCAAAGAAAATATGCGGGACCAGCGGCCAGCGCCGCTGGAGTTTGACCAGCAGAAAAAAATAATTTACGCGCCAGCGCAGGCGCCAGCCGCCTTCGAGTTCTCCGGCCAGCACGGCGTTCACGGCGGAGGGCAGATCAAAATGATTGCGCGGCTGCAAAAACAATTCCATGAACGGGGTGGTGTAATAATTCTCGACCACCCGCCAGTAAAACATCAGGCCCTTGCGGACGCGTTTTTCGTAACGGGCGAACAACCGGCCGTTGGGTTGGCCTTGCGCCAGGGATTGATCCACGGTGGCGGCCGCGATTTTGCCCGACCACATGGCGAGGAAAACCCCGGCGGAAAAAATCGGGTCGAGAAACCCCGCCGCATCGCCCACGCGCAACAAACGGTGCGAGGCGAACCGGCGGTTGTAATAGCTGAAATCGGTGGTGGTTTGCAGGTTGCCCAGGCTCCGCGCATTTTCCATGCGGCGCCGAATGGCGGGATTTTTTTCGGCCCAGTTTTGGAAGATTTCGCCGGGCGAACCCGCGGATTTGGCAAACTCCGCCTGATCCAGAACGAGGCCGACGCTGGTTTTCTCCGCCGAAATGGGGATGAGCCAGAACCAGCCATTTTCCAGCCGGATGATGACGGTGTCACCGCCGGCCTCGCCGGGCTCACGCCGGACATTTTCAAAGTGACCGAAGACGGCGAGCTTTTTCCATTGGGGATGCGGCTCGCGCAATTTTTCCTGATTCCCGGTGAGATTGCCGCGCCCGCTGGCATCTATGAGATAGGCGGCTTGGAAGGAATGGCCGGCGCCGGTCGGGTCAACCGCTTCGACGGTGACGCCATCGGGCTGCACCGCGAATTTACCCACCGTCCAGCCTTCCCGAACGTCGGCCCCCGAGCTGCGTGCATGTTGGAGCAAGAGGTGATCAAAGGTGGCGCGTTCGACCTGGATGGCTTCCGGCTCGCGATTGAACCGGCCTTCGCGAAAGGCGAAGCGCGTGCCGATGGAGCCGTTGCCGAGTTCGAAATGGGCGCCATATTTCCGGGGAAAGCCCGCCGCCTGCAACGCGGGCAACACGCCCATTTCCCGGAAGAGGGTCATGTTGCAGGGGAGCAGGGATTCGCCGATGTGAAAGCGGGGAAAAATCTCCTTTTCCAATACGAGCACGCGCCGACCCGCGCGGGCCAGAAACGTCGCCACGCTGCTGCCGCCGGGGCCGCAACCGATCACCACCACGTCATAAACGGTTGTTGTCACGCGATCCAGATTTATTGATGAGCGGAGGCTTGGCAAGCTTTGAAACCGGGTGCTGCATGGGGTGTTCACCCCAGGGCGGGTCTGGGGCCGGGCAAAACCCGGGCAGGGAGGTCGTTGCCGCCCCGGCCACTTTTTCTCAACCGCGCCGGTGGCCGATAATCGCGCTTTCATTTCGGCGGAATTTTTTCTAACTATGACGGGTGCAAAGTTTAATCGCCAAAGCCGACACGCTGTTGGAAGCGCTGCCTTACCTGCAAAAATTTCGCGGGGCCACGTTCGTGGTGAAATATGGCGGCAGTTTCATGGATTCACCGGACGCCGCCGTGCGGAACGGCGTGGCCCGGGACATGGTTTTTCTCGAAGCCGCCGGGATCAACCCGGTGGTGGTTCACGGCGGGGGCAAGGCCATCACCCGGGCGATGGAGGAATCGGGTTTGCAGGCGCGGTTCATCCAGGGTCAGCGGGTCACGGACGAGGCCATCGTCGCCATCGTGGACGAGGTGTTGTCGCGCCAGATCAACCCGGAAGTCGTGGCGACGATTGCGGGACTGGGCGGGAGGGTGCAGGGGTTTGCCGGCACGGACATTTTCACCTGCCGGAAGTTGTGGCTGGACGACAAGAGCCGGCCCGGACAAAAAATTGACATCGGTTATGTGGGCGAGGTGACCGGGGTCAACACCGCGCCGCTGCTGGACTGCATCGCCCGGGGGGTCACGCCGGTGATCAGCCCGACGGCCCGGGACGCGGAGGGGAACATTTATAATTGCAACGCGGATGTGGCGGCCGCGCAGGCGGCCATCGCGCTCAAGGCCCGCCGGCTGGTCTTCATGAGCGACGTGCCCGGGCTGATGTTGGATCCGAAAAAACCGGAGACGGTCATCGCGCACTTGCATCTCGGGGAAGTGCCGGGGCTGAAACAATCCGGGGTGATTGACAAGGGGATGATTCCCAAGGTGGACAGCGCGGTGGCGGCCATTCAATCCGGCGTGGAAAAGGTGTCGTTTGTGGACGGGCGGGTGCCCCACGCGGTGCTGCTGGAAATTTTCACCGACCAGGGCGTGGGCACGGAAATTGTGTTGGCGCGCGGGCCGGAAAAATTTAACCCAAATTAGCCCAAAGAAAGCCTTGCCATTCCCGCCCCATAAGCTAAAAACGCTGGTATGAATTGCGAATCAACGCCCGGACGGAAAGACTAAAATGAAGGACGAGAATCCCGTGCCGCCCGCCATCGTTTACAACCAGCAGGAAACGGTCAAAGAACTGTTTCGCAAAAATGTGGTGCCCAGCTACGGCCGCTTTGATCTGGTGTTCAGCCACGGCATGGGCAGTTATCTGTTTGATGTGAACGGCAAGCCCTATCTGGATCTCGGGAGCGGGATTGCGGTTTGCTCGCTGGGGCATGCGCACCCGGCCATCACGGAAGCACTGGTGGAGCAATCGCGGAAGCTGATCCATGTCTCGAACCTGTATTTCACGGAACCGCAGGGACGGCTGGCGGTGGAGATCGGCAGACGCCTCGGGCCGGGCAAGTGTTTCTTTTCCAACAGCGGCGCGGAGGCCAATGAGGGGTTGTTCAAGCTGGCGCGCAAGTTCGGTCACGCGGAGGGCCGGTTTGAGATTCTCACGGCGGTGAATTCGTTTCATGGCCGCACGCTGGCCGGGATTGCGGCCACGGGACAGGACAAGGTCAAGAAGGGTTTTGAGCCGGTCATGCCCGGTTTCCGTTACATTCCCTACAATGATCTGGCGGCGGCGCGGGCGGCGATTTCGCCGGCCACCGTGGCCATCATGATTGAAGGGGTGCAGGGCGAGGGCGGCGTGACCCCCGCCACGCCCGAATACCTGCTGGGCCTGCGCGCGTTGTGCGACGAGAAGAATTTGCTGCTGCTGCTGGACGGGGTGCAATGCGGCTATTTCCGCACCGGGCAATTCCAGAGTTACCAGCGGATTTTGGAGGGCGTTCCCGGTGCCGAGGACTTCATACCCGACGGCTTGTCCATGGCCAAGTCCCTCGGCGGCGGTTTTCCCATCGGCGCGTTTTGGGTGCGCGCGCCCTTCGCGGATTTGCTGGGGCCGGGCAGCCACGCCTCGACGTTTGGCGGCACGCCGCTGGCCTGTGCGGTGGCCCTGAAAATTTTTGAGGTGGTCGAGCGCGAACAACTGGCCACCAACGCCCGCAAACTGGGCGAGTGGCTGGCGGCGGAACTGGGCCGGCTGGCGGCGGCGCATCCCACCATCATCAAACGCGTGCGGGGGCTCGGGTTCATGCTGGGGATTGAACTGGCGGATAATATTCCGGCCTTGAGCGGCGAGAAATCGCCCGCGCTGCAATTCGTCAACCGGCTCCATGCCGCCGGGGTGTTGACCGTGCCGGCCGGCACCCAAATCGTCCGGTTGCTGCCGCCGCTGAATCTGAAACCGCAGGAGGCGGGCGAGGGCGTGAGCCTCATCGAGGCGGTCGTCAAGTCGTTGCTCTGACCGGCATGAACGCCGCCGCCCTGAAGCATCTCGCCGCCGCCGATCCCGTCATGCGGCGGCTGATTCGCCACACCGGGGTCTGCGACTTGAAACCGGAAACGCGGCGGTCGCCGTTCCAATCCCTCGTCCAAGCGGTGGCACACCAGCAACTTAACGGCACGGCCGCAGCCACGATCCTGGCCCGGTTCAAAAAACTGTTCCCCGCGCGCCGCTTTCCGCGCCCGGAAGATTTGGCCGCCGTGACGGATGAACAATTGCGAGCCTGTGGATTTTCGTTTGCCAAAATCAAGGCGCTCCGGGACATCGCGGAGAAAACGCTGTCGGGCGTGGTGCCATCGGCGCGGCAGATCGTGACCTTGTCGGATGACGAAATCGTCGCCCGCCTGACCGAGGTGCGCGGGGTGGGGCGGTGGACCGTCGAGATGCTGCTGATTTTCCAATTGGGCCGGCCAGATGTGCTGCCGGCGGATGATTTCGGCGTGCGCACCGGGTTCAGCGCGGCCTACGGGCGGGCGGCGTTGCCCAAGCCCCGGGAACTGCTGGTGTTTGGCGAATGCTGGAAGCCGCATCGGACCACGGCGGCCTGGTATTTGTGGCGGGCGGCGGACGCCAAGAAAAAGAAGTGACGTCCCGCCGGCTTTGGTCTATATAACTACTTTGGGCGGGATCTCCCAATTAATTGCGACATGAAAAGCTTATTGTCTCTGGAGAAATTGCCGGCGGCGGATTTTGTAAAAATCCTGCGGGACGCCGTGGCGTTTAAGCACGGACGCGGCGGGACCAACGCGCGTCCGCTGGCGGGCCAGACGTGGGCGCTGATTTTTTCCAAATCCTCGACGCGCACGCGGGTGTCGTTCGAGGTGGGCATCCGCGAGTTGGGCGGCCAGGTGATGTTTCTCAACGCCAATGACATCCAATTGGGGCGGGGTGAGCCGATCAAAGACACCGCCCGGGTGCTGGGCCGGATGATTCACGGCGCGGTGATCCGCACGTTTGCGCAGCAGGACGTGGAGGAGTTCGCGGCCTACGCCAAAATCCCGACGATCAACGCGCTGACGGATGCCGAGCATCCCTGCCAGGTGTTGACGGACATTTTCACTTATGAAGAGTTGCGCGGGCCGATTGCGGGCAAAGTGGTGACTTTCATCGGTGACGGGGCGTGTAACATGCCGGTTTCCTGGATATTTGCGGCGGCCAAACTGGGCTTTGAACTGCGCATCGCCGCGCCGGCGGCGTTTCAACCGGCGCCGGAAATTCTCGCCCGCGCCGGGGGCAACATTGTTTGCACCACGGATCTGGCGGCGGCGGCCCGGGGGGCGGATTTGCTCTACACGGATGTGTGGGTTTCCATGGGCAAGGAAGCCGAGACGGCGGCGCGGATCGCGGCGTTGAAGGATTATCAAATCAACGCCCGGCTGGTGCAACTGGCCCAGCCCGGGGCGCTGGTGATGCATTGTCTGCCGGCGTATCGGGGCAAGGAAATTGACGCGGAAACCTTCGAGGCCCACGCCGAAACGATCTTCACCCAGGCTGAAAACCGGCTGCATGTGCAGAAGTCCATCCTGGACTGGGCCGTGGGTTGAATGCACCAGAACCCTCCGTTGATATATGGGCGAAAGGTTTATCGTTAAAAGTGATGCGCATGATCAAATCCGCGCGTAACCCCAGGCGCAAAAACAAGGGGTCCAATGGCCGAGGGGTTGTTTCTGGTCCGTCCGTCCCATGTCCTTAAACGCTGCATGGCCCGGGCGGGGACGCTGGCTGGTCTTTTGGGGGGCGGGGATTCTCGCCGTCATCGCGGCTTTTGCCGTGGATAAGGCGGTGACGGGCGCCTGTTTTTTGCCGGGTCATGGAAGCCTCTGGCGGCCGGCCGTGTGGTTGAGCAAATACGGGGATTGGCCGCCGATTTTGCTCACCGGGCTGTTGCTGGTGGCCCTGCTTGTGGCCGGCCGGAAATATGCGACGGGCCGGCTGTTGTTGCTGGTTTTGGCGGCGGGGTTGCTGACGGGGTTGGGTTCCAACCTCATTCGCTGCACGGTTGGGCGGACCCGGCCCGGCGCGGCGGCGCCGGCGGGATTTTACGGTCTGCGCTACCAGTCGCATTGGATCATCGGGAAACCGGAGTTTTCGTCATTTCCGTCCGGGCACACGGCCGTCTGGGCCGGACTGGCCGGCGCAGCTTGGTTTCGCCGTCGCGGGTGGGCGGCGGCTTTTCTGGCGGCCGGAGTGGCCGTGGCTTGGTCGCGGATGGCGCTGGGCTGCCATCATTTTTCGGACGTTACGGCCTCGATGGTCTGGGGGCTGGGGGTGGGGCCATGGGTTGGCAAATGGCTGGAGGCGTCCATCGATGTGCTTTGGTTGAGGCTCGGGCTGCCTGAGGCGGAACGAGGCATTTAAACCGCAGATGGGCGCAGTCTGCGACACGATTCAGAACACCCCTAAAATAGCATAAAACCCAATAGAATCAAGGACTATTCGCCGAAACTCGCCTACTATTTTGGTGAACTTTTCAGTATTTTCACTGGAGCTTTTACTGACAGTCGCCGTTTCGTTTCCCCAACACTTTCCTTTCCGGCCCCCCGGAAAGGGCGCGGCAGCGTGGGGGCCAACGCAGTGTGCGAACGTGTCCAGAGGCCGTGCCTCTGGCGGCGGGGTTTGGGGATGGCCGTTGAATCCCCAACCCGGCAACCCCGGTTGAACCGTTGCCAGTCCAACCGGGTGACGTTGGCCGGGTCGGTCAATCTTCGTCCGGCATCATTATGGTGATGGCGGGTTCTGGCTTGGCCAGATCGAGGGGACCGCAAGTGGCAATCAACTTGATTAGGCGCGGGGCGCGGTTGTCGTTGCGGACATAGAGCGCAAAGGGCAAGCGCGTCTGGCCGGGGGTTGCCTTGCGGATGGCAAAGCGCAACATCCAGACAACATCCCATAGCCTTCCGGCTTCATCCTGCCCGGTCACGTCGGGCGGGACGGTCACATAAAGCGCAAAGGCGGTGCGGGTGATAAACACGGGAAAACGGATTCCGGCTTCTTGGGCGGTGGTCGTTATGTCCACCTGCACGCCGTCGGCGATTGCCTGGGCGCGGGTGTAGGCGTAAATAATGGGGCCAAAGGGATTATCATTCATGGTGGTGTGTGGTGTTGGTGGTAAAAAGTGGGGTCTGGGCGGCCTCGGCCATGCGGCGGTCGCGGTCGGCCTCGGCGCGTTCGCGGGCAGGCGTTCGCCGTCCAGTCCGGTTTCGGCCATGAGGTTAAAGGCGTCCGGGGTGAATCCGAATTCATGCTGCGGGATGGGCAGGCGGTATTTGCGGCGTTTCATAGTGGTTTTCAGGCGGCCCAATAGCCAAGTTCGCGCAAGCTGGCGCGGTTGCCATTGCCCATAATGACATGGTCTAACACTTCCAATTTCAAGAGCTGGCCGGCGCGGATTAAATCCCGGTCACTTTGATGTCAGAATCGGACGGGGTGCTTTCGCCGCTGGGGTGGTTGTGCATGACAATCAAGGCACTGGCGGCGGTGACGATGGCGAGCCGGAACACTTCGCGCGGATGCACTAACAGCGTGTCCATGGTGCCAATGGAAACAAGGTGATGGCCTTTCACCTTGCGGCGGGTGTTCAAAATCAGCACGGCCAAACATTCGCATTCCGGGTTGAAATGAGGCTGGCTGGCGATATGTAACCGCCAATATTCGGCGGCTTTGTCGGGGGTGTCGCAAAGCTGCAATACGTCCGGGGTGGGGCATTCGCGCAAGGTGGTCACCTTGTATTCATGCGGGCTGGCGGCAAATTTGAACGGTTTAATCAAGGTTTCCAGACCGGGGAGCATGGGTGTAATATTCATGGCAATTTCTCCGGGTTAGGCGGCTTTCTGGTCGGCGGCGAAATAGCTGCCGTATTTTTGGCGCGGGTCAAACGGCGCGGACTGGTCACGAAACAAGCCGCAAGGGTGCTGCCAAGACTGGCGTTTGTGGTTCCAATGAAAGCCAAGCTCGGACAAAACAGCGGTGACGGTGGGGGGCTGTTTCTCGGCAAATTGAATCCAAACCCATTGGCCGACAACCTCCGCCAGTTCAAAAAACTTCGGGGCTTCCCGGCGGAGCAAGGCCAGTAATCGGTCGGTGTTCAAAACCCGATTGGCATTGCGGCGGGCAAAGTTGATGGATGCCCGGCCACCCCTCCGGGTTGATGATTGCTGGACGGCGTTTGCTGGCGCTGCTGCTTCAACTGAGATTTTGTTTTTCATAAGCTTTTTTTTGATGATCGCCGTCCGTGTCTCGCCGTATGCCGCTTGCTTCACCAGGGCGGAGCCGTTTTTTGAACTGACTTCGGTTTTTTTCCGGCGGGCAGGAGGCCTGACAGCGAAAACTGCGGCGTTACCGGATAGCCGTTTCGCTGGCGGGCCTCCTGCTCTTCGTCGCCGGAAAAAAGACCGCCCCGCGCGAGCGGGATTAACCGATTTGAAAAAAATGGCGGAGCAGCAAGCGGCATACGGGGAGACATGGATGGCGTCGGGATAAAACAAAAACGCGCCATGTAAAAACACCAACCAAAATCCTCTGGCCTCGCAGAGTCGCCGAAGGCACCAGCCACACAATCCGCGCAGCGGGCGGGACGGGCGGGCTTCCTGGCCTTGAGATACAGGAAGCCTGACCGGCGCGCCTAATCCCGGCTCGCTGGTAAAAGTTCAAAACCGTGAGCGGAACAGAGCGTTTGGCCTGGCCGCCCGCGCGGGGGAAGGGGGCGCGGATCAGCGGGCGGGCCAAAAAGCGGAGGGGAGCGGCGGATTGGAAGTTTTAACCAGGGAGCATCAGCGGGGGGGAGCCAAGTCTTGCCGGGTTTGGCGGCATAGTCTTTCAAGGGGAAGCCATACCCGGCAAGGCTTGGCGACGAGGGGAAACGGTCCCGGATTCAAGCCATGCCAGCCGGGGCGACCCCATGGGGAGTGCACTCAAAGCTCGCCGAGCAATTGGCGCAACGCCACCCGCAATGCCTTGGCGATTCGGACCAGGGAGTCCAGGGAGATGTTCACACAACCCCGCTCCACTTCCCCGACATATTTGTAGCTCAAATCGGCCTTTTCCGCCAATTGCTCCTGACTTAAACCCGCCTGCTTGCGGAAAGCGCGGATTTTCTGACCAAGGATTCGACGGTGTGTGAGTCGCACAGCCAATCAGCAAAGCAGGAAGCAACCCCGCCAAAAACCCGATATATGTGCTATTTTTACGCTTGCTTTTTCGGGGGGCGGGTGTAAGCTGGGGGCAATCAAGCGGGCCAGTGGGAAAAAATCATGCATCTGAACGCGGGACACGCCCCAACCACCAGCGGTTGCACTGGTGACGATTTCTTCAATCAACCTTCAATTCATAAGCAAAAACAAGGACACAATGAAAATGTTTAATGAACAACGGCTGAAACTCACCGGCCTGGCCGGAACCGGTCTGCTGCTGCTGGCGCTGACGCGCCCGCTGGCATGGGGACAATCGGCACCGGGTCTGACTATCGCGGCCGCGGGAACGAATGAATATTCCATCACCGTGACCAATGCCATTCCCGGATTCAACTATGAACTGTGGTGGACGCCGGTGCTGGGGAACACGACAGATTTTCCGTGGACGATGACCCCGCCGGGAAGTCCCGGCCAGACCAATTTTGTACTCGTAAATTCGGGCTATCCCGCCGTTTTCTTTAGGGGGGTGTTGGACACCAACGCCATCCCGCTTTGGCAGCAGTCCAACCCGAACAATTCGCCCTCCCCGATCTTGAAAGTCACCATTCTCAACCCGGCCAATGGGGCCACCCTGAATTAACCCCCGCCAAGACGACATACCATGAATTTTCCTCAAGCCTTGGGGCGGCTGCCCCGGTCGGTCGCTGCCCGCGCCGCCGTTGGTTTTTCCCGTCTGGCCGCGTTGGGCCTGCTGGCGGCGCTGCCGTTGAGCGGCCAGGCCGGCGGCGTGGTCGCCACGCCCACGCTGGCGGCTTTTAATGCCGCCTTGGCGGGTGGCGGCACGGTGACTTTTTCCTGTAGTGGAACCATCACCGTCACCAATCCAGTATCCATCACCGCCAACACGGTGATAGATGCCACCGGCCAAAGCATCATCCTCAGCGGTGCCAGCGCCTCGCAAATTTTCATGGTGAGCAACGGCGTCAGCCTGGGCTTAAACAGCCTGATTATTAACGACGGCTACACCACGACCAACGGTGGCGCGATTTATAATCGGGGCACCCTCAACGCCACCAATTGTGCTTTTGTCGCCAATTACGCCGTGGGTGCCACCGGCACCAACGCCGTGGCCGCCGGAGCGTCCGGCCAGGCGGGCGGCAGCGGACGCGGCGGGGCCATCTACAATATCGGCACGGCGTCATTGTACGTCTGCAAGTTTCAACTCAACATCGCCGCCGGCGGTTCGGGCGGCTATGCCCAAACGGGGGCGACCACGGGCACCGGCGTGGGCGGCCCCGGCGGCACGGGGGGGGCTGGCGGCTTCGGGTATGGCGGCGCAATTTTCAGCAGCAATAGCATTGCCATGTCGGATTGCAACTTCATTGCCAATGACGTGGTGGGCGGCAGCGGCGGAGCGGGTGGAACCGCCGGTTATGGTCCGTCCGGCTACGGCACCCCCGGAACCGGCGGGGTGGGTGGTGACGCTGATGGTGCCGCCCTCTGCACTTTCTTAAGCTCCACCGTAATCCGGTCCACGTTTACCAGCGGAGTCACCGTTGCCGGAAGTTCTGGTGCCAGCGGCAATGGTTACAACACGGCTCCGAACGGTCCGAATGGCGGGAACGGCTGCGGCGGGGGCATTTATAACGCGGGCACCAACGCCATTATTAACTGCACCTTCTTTGCAAATACGAATTATTCGGGCGCGGGCGGCAACAGCGGGGCGGCCTATACCGGCCCGAATGGCGGCAATGGGGGGGTGGCCGAGGGCGGCGGCATTTACAGCCTTTCACTGGTGGGGGTGACCAATTGCACCCTTTCCACCAATGTTCTGATTGGCGGTGCGGGTGGCACGGCTTATTACTACACTGGCGGAACACTGGGAACCGCCGGCTCGACCGGCATCGCCAAAGGGGGCGCACTGGGAAACAACGGCGGCACCTTCACGCTGAAAAACTCCATCCTCGCGTATTCCCACGACACGGGTGGAACGGGCAGCGCCGGCAATGGCGCGGGAACCATCACCGATGCCGGCAACAACCTCAGTTCCGACAGCAGCATCACCTTGGGCGGCAGCGGCAGCCATGTCAGCACTGACCCCCTGTTGGCCGTACTGTCCAACAACAACGGCGGTTACACCGCGACGTGCGCTTTGGCGTCCAACAGTCCGGCCATCAATGTCGGGGACAACAACGCCGCGCCGCCGACCGATCAACGGGGTTATCTTCGGGCGGGCATCTCGGACATTGGTTCGTATGAATACAACGGCGGCCAGGTGTTCATTGCGGCGCTGGGCGGAACGGCCTCGTTGGACGGCAATGTGGGCCTGTTTCTGGTCGGCGGCCCAACCCAGGCGCAGACCAATGCCATTACCGTGAATTTTACGACCAGCGGCAACGCCAGCAACGGGGTGGATTACGTTTACATCACCAATACGGCGGTCATCCCGGCGGGGTCACTCAATACGCGCGTGTTGGTCAACGGCATACCGGGGGCGTTCAGCGGAACCAATAAATCAGTCACCCTGGTCCCCCTGTCCAGCACCAACTTCATCGTCAGTTCTGGTTACGCTGATCCCGACGAGGACACCGTTTATATTTTTGATCACAACACCTATTCCGGGACGGCGCGGTATGTGCGCGGCACCTCCACCGCCCCGGATTTTCAGTCGTTGGTCGTTCCCATCGGTCTGGAAAGCGGGGTGGTGCTGAGTGCCAGCGGCGGCAATGCCGCCAATTTATTTCCCGGCAATCAGTGGACCAACACGCTGTATCATTTCAACGCCACCAATCTGCTGGCCCAGACGAACATCACCGGCCGCATTCCCTTTCAGAACCCCATAGTCGCCTTTGGCGACCCGGTGGGCGGCAGTTCGCTTTATCTCAACCAAAACTACCCCTTCGGCATCGCCTCCGGGACGCCGTACAACCTGACGAATGCGTTGCAGATTGAGGTTTATTATCGCTCCAATTCCGCGCTGGCCGGCACGATTGCCCTGCCGCTTCCCAATGTGGCCAACGCCGGCCAATTGCTGAATTTGGTCACCAACGGCTTCACCCAAACCTACTCCGGGTTTGGACTGCAAACCACGCTGCTGGTGCCGTCCTATGCGGACTGGGGGCTGCAAGCCGGGCAAAATTACATTCTCACCCACACCGCGTCCGCCGTCGCCACCAATTATTATTACGAAATTGACGAGCAGGGCACCGCGTATGGCAATAATCTGGTGTTGAACCAATCCAATGCGGTGGCCTGGTCGAAGCTGTACGTGATGGAATTCAGCCCGTATCCGGTCAACCTCTCGACGTTCATCGGCCGGCCGCATTTCGACGGGGTGCCGATGCCTTCGATTTACGAGGGCTTGAGCCTGGCGGAACTGACCAACGTGCAGGCCACCCTCCCCAATCTTTCGTTTTTGAATCCGTCCAACTATCTGACGGTGGACGACAGCCCGGAACTGCGGCGGCATCCGATCCTCGACCAGTTTGTCCAAAACATGGGCAACGACCCGCTGGTGCTGGCCAATTATGTCATCAATCAAATTGGGCTGGTGGACGGGGTTGATTACAACACCAATTATACCTGCCAGACGACGGTGAATTTGGGCGGCGTCAACCGCAGTGCCTTGGACACCTATCAGGAGGGGCAAGGCTCGCCGATGGAGCAATGCGCCTTGCTGGTGTATTTGTTGCGTCAGGCCGGGGTGCCCGCCGCCTATGTGTTCCCGACCAACGGGGGCTTGCAGATGTTAAGTTCGCAGATGAGCAAACTGCTACAGGTGCAGTTGACCGGGGCGGTCAACCTCCTTGGGCAAACCAATGCGGCCACCCTGCTCAACGTTAATTATCCGTGGGTGGCGGCGTATGTGGGCACCAATTGGGTGCAGATTTTCCCGTGGCTCAAGGACACGGAAATCACCGAGGGCTTCAATCTGTATGATTATATGCCCACCAATTACAACAGCGGTTACAAATGGCTCACGCATTTCGTCGCTGGCGACACCAATATTTTTTCGTTGAGCAGTTCCGACCAGCCGCTGGTGTTGCTGCCGCTGTTCATCCAAAACAGCCTGAACCAAAATTATCCGGGCATGGCCGTCAGTGATTTGGGGATGCAGATCGTGAACCGGCAGCACCTCTATTCGCAATGGAGCGACTTGCCGCTGCCCTTTGCCTTGTCGGGAACCCCGACCGTCATTGAAAGCTTAAGCACCAATCTGGCCCTGTTTAACACGCTCGAAGTCCAGGTATACAGCCAGGCCAATCCCAGCAAGCTGATTGACACCACGGAAATGTATCTGGCCGACCTGCAAAACCGGAACCTGCTGCTCAAATTTCAGCAAGTGGGCACGAATAATGTGCATAACATGATTCTTTCGTTGGAACCCTATTCCACGAGCTACACCAACGTGACGGCCTTCGGGACCGGTGCCAACTCCTGTTGGAATCTGGCCAGCACCAACCAACTCAACAGCACGGACGACAACATCGTTTTTCAAATCACGCACCGCCGCTCCAAACTGTCGCCCGCCACGGGCGGCAACCTCGTCACCAATCAGTTAAGCTACATCTATTATGAACGGGGACAGCAAACCGCCGGCCAGGTCTTTCAACAGACGGACACCTTTAGAAAAGGCGATCTGGTGGCGTTTTGTTTTGATTCCGGCCGGGTGACCCCGAACATGCTCAACGTCCACGCCCAGGAAATCTGGAATTACAACCAGACGGCCAACACCAATGTGCCGGCCACGCTGAACCCCGATATTTACCTCGGCCAGACCACCTACCTGATGGGGATGTCGTATTTCAACTATTGCAGTCAATTCCGGCAAATGGCGGACGCGTTGCACAAAATCACCCTCGTGTCCTGGTATGATGCGGGCTACGGTCTGCTGCGCCCGCAACGGGATTCGTCCGGGAACCTGATTAACGGCGGCCAGGTCAATCCGATCACCCCGGCGGTCCACATGCCCGACAATGGCGAGGCCACCATTTACAATGGCTCGACCATGGCCAACAATGGCCGGGATTATCTTTCCAGCACCTTGGATTGGTGGTTGCAAATCGGCGTCCAAGCGTCCGCCGCCGAACACGGGGTGTTACGCAGCTTTTATGTCACCAACGCCATTTCCACCATCAAATTATTGCAGCAGGTGAGCAACAATGTGGTGGTCCTGACCGCCGACAACTATGTGACGGCGGGCCAGACGGCGTATCACGGCGTTCCACTCATGAACGCCGACACCAATCTGTGGGCCACGGTAACCGGCTTTTTTGCGACCAATAACACCATTAATTCGGAAGTGTTGATTACCCCCGGCATCGTGACCAACGGCACCTATGCCGGGGTCGGGGCCTTGATCTTCAGCGACAACGTAGTTGGTGCGCTGGTGGGCGGGTTGAATGGCGGTTATGCCAGTTCTTTCCCCTACATCGTTTTCACGCCGGGATATTCCCCCTATCTGACCGTGGACCCGGCCCCGGATGATTCCATTTCGCCCTATTACATGACCACCGCGCCGGACACCGGCAATCCGGCCTATCTGGTCAACGGCGCGGTCACCAGTTGGGATCTGGTCAATTCGTATGACGCCATTGCCAGCGGGCAGGAGCAGTTGGACCCGTCCCTGGCCCAAACGTTTGCCAGTCTGGCCCAGGAGTATGGCGTTCAGTCCACCCCCGCCAGCGATTACAACCAGCTTTACGACACCGGCACCGTCAGCACGGAAACCGCCACTTATAACGATCCGACCCAGCGCGCGGCGGACCCGGTGAACATGATGACCGGCGAATTTTACATTGACGCCCCGGACCTCACCCTGCCCGGCCCCATGCCGCTCCAAATCCGCCGCAACTACGGGAGCCAGAATCTGGCGGAAAACGAATTCGGTTTCGGCTGGCGCATCAGCGACATGCCCTTTCTAAGTGTCTGCACCAATGGCCTCATTTACGCGGTGGAGATGGACGGTACGACGGTGGCCTACCGGCAGACGACCGCCAACACCAACCTCTGGCTGCCCCGGCCGGCGGATAATCCGAACTTGGACAATAACGGCAGCATGGGGGTCGGTTCCACCGGCAACCTCTTTAACAACCGCCTGCAACTGGCCGTGGTCAACGGCGCCAATACCTACACCCTGACGGGCGCGAACGGCAGTATCCGCACCTTTGTCCAGCAGTCATTTCCCATTCAAACCATCACCCGACAGCGCCCGTATTTAAGCCAGTGGCAGGATAGCCGGGGCAATTTTTACACCTTCCAATTCGGCACCAACTCGACCCAGCCGGATTATGGCGAGGTCAACCGCATCCAAAGCAGCAACGGCAATTTCGTCGGCTTTTACTATGACGTTTACGGTCACATCCTCCAAGCTTACACCGGCGATGGCCGGTGGCTCCAATACGTTTATGACCAGTACGGCGATCTGGTGAACGTGACCCTGCCGGACCAGATGCAAATCAGCTATCTCTATCAACACGCCAACGCGGTGACCAACGGCGTCACCAACGTTTATTCCACCCATTTGATCATCGAGGAGGACAAGCCGGACGGCCGGGTGCTGCAAAACCAGTACGACTCGCAACGGCGGGTCACCAATCAGCTTTCGACGGCGGGCGTCAGCCTGACCCCCATCCGCACCACCACGTTTGTTTACACCAACAATTTCAATCTCAATTCGCCGACCAATCTGCTGACCGGCGTGACGATCATTTCCGATTACTTCAATCACGCCACGACCTATTACTACACCAACAGCCTGGTGCGATTGACGGTGGACCCGTTGAACCAGACCGTCACGCAAACCTGGTATGAGACCAATACGCCGGGCGGCTTTCAGCGCAGCCCCAAAACCCACACGGACAAGCGCGGCCTGCAAATGGCCTATCTCTATGACGTCTTCGGCAACCTGACCAACACCATCGCCACCGGCGACCTGACGGGCAACGGGATTGCCACCCAAACCGCCACCAACACGGCGGTTTACAACCCCAACAACTTGCCGGTGCAAATCACCGATCCGGCGGGCAACAGCACGGTGGTGGTTTATGACCCGGTGTTTAATTTCCTGCCGCAGCAGACCATCCGGTATGCCGGGGCCACGCCGGTCAGCACCAACCGGATGCTTTATACGGACGTCACCAATGTGGTGGTGGACGGTTATGTGACCCGCACGAATGTGGCCTTCGGTCTCCTGACCCGGCAAATCCGGGCCTGCAACTCCCCGGACGCCGCCACCAATGACGCCTTTTACAACGGTGAGGGCTATGTGACCAACAACGTGGAATACACCGGCACGGGTGATCCCAATGTGAGCAACCAGCTCTTTTTCGATGAACGCGGCGAAATGGTCCAGAGCGTGGATGCCGCCGGAGCCACCCACGTTTTTGCTTATGACCCGATGGGCCGCAAAACGGCGCAGGAAACTTATGATGTCGGGCAAACGGTGCCGATGGATTTTGCGTATTGGTATTACAACGACAACGGGGAACTCAACTGGATTGACGGCCCGCGTTACAACCCGGAGGACTACGTCTTTTACGATTATGACGGGGCCGGGCGGCGGACCACGGAAATCCACTGGCGGTCCCAGGCCAACAGCCCCGGCACGGGGGTTGCCGCCCCCGCTGGCAACAACCTGTACGCCCAAACCTTTTATCAATATGACCCGTTGGGCGACCTGGTGCTGCGGTTGGACCCGCGCGGGGCGGTGACCACCAACCGTTATGACGCGCTCTGTCGCCTGACGCAAAGCACCCATCTGGACACCAACGGGGTCACGGTTTTGAGCGTGGATGGCTTTGGTTACGAACCCGGCGGCGCGGTGCAAGCGCACACCAACGCGCTGGGGGGTGTCACCACCACCCATTACACCGCCGCCGGCAAGCCGGAATCGCGCAGCAATGCCGATGGTTCCACCAATGGCTGGCGGTATTATCTGGACGGCCGGATTTACCGCGAAATTCAGTCCAACGGCGCGTATTGGCAGACCACCTATGATGATGTCAACCGTCTCACCACCCGCACCTTTTATTCGGCGGCGGGGGTGGCGGAAGCCGCCAATTCCGCGCAGTTTGACCGGCGCGGCAACGTCATTCAAAAGGTGGACGAGGGCGGCAATGTGTTCACCACCGCCTATGACGGTCTGGACCGGGCCAAAATGGTCGCCGGGCCGGTCATCACGACCGTCTCCCAAATTTATCTCAGCGGCCCGGCGTACCCGCCCACCAACGTGACGAACGTGTTATGCCAGTCATCTACGAATTTATATGACGCCGCCGGGCGGGTGTTGACGAACATCAACGCGGCGGGGGAAACCACTGTCACCCGCATGGACGCCCTGGGCCGGGTCACCACCAATCTCATTTACAGCGCCACCGGGGTGCTGGTGCGCGAACATTACACCGCGTATTCCGCCGACCATAACAGCGTCACCGTCACCGACGGTTCGGGGGCCGGCGCTATCAGCCACACGACGTGGACGGACACGGACGGCCGTCCGGTGCTGGCCATCGCCAATCCGGCCACGGGCGTGACTGAGTTTACCCAAAATCAATATGACCTCGCCGGGAATCTGGTTTCCGCGCAGCACAATTCTTCCGCCGGGGGCACGGTCACCACCTGGACCACCGCCACCTTTGCCTACGACGGTCTCAACCGACCGGTCAGCAAAGTGGACCGGGACGGCGCGCTCACCACCTATGCGTATGATGCCCTGGGCGACCTCATCAATCGCACTCTGACCAACAGTGTGCAGTTGCTGGCCACCAACAACCGGGCCGGACAAAAGCTGCAAGATTGGATTGTCGGCGGCGGCTCCGGCACCCGCACCAACACCTACACCTATTTCCCGGTGGGCAGCCCTTTTGCCGGGTTGCTCCAAACCAAGGTGGACGGGCGTTTCACCACCAACACCTACGCCTATGATGACTGGTTGCGGGTCACCAATCAGGCCGCCACCGGAGCACTACCGGAACAAAACCTCACGACCGCATGGCAATTCGAGCCGCGCGGTTATATCACCGGCATTACGGAACAATATGCCAGCACCAACACCGGCCCGGCCACCACGGTGCAACGCACCTTTGACCCCTACGGCCAGTTGGCCACCGAAGCGGTCAATGACGGGACGTTTGCTTACGGGGCCGGCCAGAGTTGGGATGCCACGGGACGGCGCACCACCTTGACCGTCGGCGGCGCCAACTACGGCTACGCCTGGCAGGCTGATGGTTCGCTGATTTATGCCAGCAACCCCACCGCCAGCGGCTCGTATGGCTATGACACCACCGGGTTGTTGACCAACCGCTTGGTTTATGGCCGGGACACGGCCATCACGGCGCGGGACGGTGAAGGTCGTCCGCTGGCCGTGGTCAACAAGGTCAACAGTGCCACCCAGTTGAGCGAAACACTGGCCTGGTCGGGGGACGGTCTGCTGACCAACCATACTTTGGTGCGGGGGGATTTCACCGACAACCGCCTTTACTCCTATGGGAATCTGAGCCGTCGCTTGACGCAGGAGCAGTTGAATCTCAATGCCGGCACGACCTGGACCAACGAGTTTGCCTATGACCGGGGCGTGGCGGGCGGACCGGGGGCCTTGACCACCCTGGGGCCGACCAACGCCAGTTTCGGCCTGTGGTGGAGCGGTCTGCCTGACGCCTTCTCGCGGATCAATGCCGAAACCAACAACGCCGTCGGCCTGCTCGCCTACGGCTACGTCAATGGCCAGTCCACCCTGTCCGCCTCGCTGGACAATCAATCCATCCAAATTCTGGACGTCGGCACCAATAACATGCAGTGGCGGACCTTTCTGGAACTCGCGCCGGGGCCGCATCAATTGACGGTCAATGCCTTGCACCCCAGCGGCTTCTATACCGCCTCGGCCACCAATGCGTTTACCAACAACATCCCCAACCAGGTCACCAGCGACTCGTTCGACGGCGGCGGGAACATCACCAACCGGGTGTTCCGCAACGCCAGCGGGGCGACCAACCGCACCCAGTCCCTCTCGTATGACGCCCGGGGCCGGTTGCGCCAGGTCATCGAACTCAACACCAACAATTATGGGTTCCTGTGGCAGGCCACCTATGACGCCTTAAACCGGCGGCTCGCCACCACCACCATTCTCATTTCCAACGGCGTGCCCAGCACGGTGCCCCCGCAAGTTCTCAATTCCTATTTTGACCCGCAGGTGGAATTTCTGGAATTGGGCGTTTTGCTGAACGCCGCGCCGGCCCAGGAGTTTCTGCAACCGGGCACTTCGCCCACCATCCAGATGGTCTGGAAACTGTATGGGCCGGACTTGAACGGCACCTATGGCGGCGAAAATGGGACCGGCGGCTTTGAGGGAACTTCCTCTTATCTGAATTCGTTTGTCCCCAACCTCTGCGATGCCCGGGGGAATGTGCTCGCGGAAGTGACCAACGGCGTTGTTTCCTGGACGCTGGCGCGCCCCACCGGCTTCGGCGCGGTGCCCGGTCACCGCCCGGTGGCGTATGGTAACGGCGTGGATTTTGCGAAATCGTCCGTCTGGCGCGGGCATGAGGTGGACGTGACGGGCTATTACCACATCGGGATGCGCGATTATGATCCGGTGTCCGGCCAGTGGCTTTCGTATGACCCGGCCTGGAACGACCGTGACCCCAACGGCCAGAGCTTCTGCGGCGGCGACCCCATCAACGGGTTTGATGCCGACGGGCGGACCACCAAGACCGACTATCAGAGCGCCGGAACGCTGGCGGAACAGTTTAACGCCTATGAAGATGCCAACGGGGCGAATTCCGGTGACATTGATAATTTGTATAACTCGTCCGCCGCTTTTCGCGCACAGGTGGCCAGCCAGTTGGGGCCGCAGCAAAACATTTACGGGCAGGCCGACCCGAATGGGCCGATGAGCGATCTGCCGGAATCCGTGCGGTTAAGCATGATCGAGCAAATTTGCGGGGGCACCTTCCAGCAGGAATCGTACAATTACACCCCGGCCACCACGGTGACACCCTCCCAGGTGTTGGACATGGCGTTGAACACCCAACAAGTCAATGATGCCGCCAGCGAATGGGACAATGCCGACTGGGACAGCGGCTGGGGCGTTACGATGAAAGTGGCTTCGGGAATCAGTTATGCGGCCAATACGGTGGATGGGGTGGCCAATCTGATTCCACTCGTGGGTACCGGCAAAATGGTGCTTGAGGATGGCGTTAAAACTTTGGTTAAAGAAGGAGCAAATTTAATTGGAGAAGACGCAGCAAAAAATGAGATTAATATTGCCAAAAGCGAAATCCCAACGATAAATGGACGTAAACCAATTAATAGTGACTACGCTGGCCAACCCCATCCGTCAGGGGTAGTCTTTAAAGATAATGGATTTCCTGATTTTTCACCGTATGCCGTAAAGCAAGTAGAGATTCAAGGGTTGACTGGTGAATACGATATTGATGCACAACTCGCCAACGAAGCGTTAGGTTATCCAAGCACGCCAAAAGGTTATGTGTGGCATCATGTTGAGGACGGAACTACAATGCAACTAATTCCGCAAGATGTTCATCAGGCCGCGAGACATACTGGAGGTGCAGCAGTAATTCGCAACGGAGGAATTGATCAATGAGCATTTTAATACCAAAAACCAAATCGGCTTTGCCAGACGAGTTGGCTAAATTGAGAACGTTTCTCGGGAAAAATTTACCGGAAGGCTATCTTGACTTTGTAAAAGAACACGACGGGGCGAGGCCTGCCCCCAACTTTTTTAAAGTTGGCGCAAATAATGGTGCTGGTGTGGAAGAATTTATTTGTGTAAATGAGTGCATTCGCCTTAATAATATTGTAGATGGGTTTCCAAATAATGTTTTACCTGTTGCAAGGGCATCGGGGGGCAACTTTGTATACTTGGAACCGACTAACGGACATATCCACTTTTGGGATCATGAAATCGAAAATGACGATGTTAAAATTGCCGATTCATTTGAGGAATTTCTTGCTATTCTGACGCCAGTTGATAGCAGTCACGTTAAGCTCAAACCAGGGCAAGTAAAACGCATTTGGGGCGATCCAAATTTCAAACCAGAATTTTAAAGTGAACCTCACACGCCAACCACAGCACGCGGGATGCCATGAAATTTAACGCAGGCACGGCTTCTCGGCTACGAACCCTTCTCAAAATGAAGGAAAGCTCGCCTACTCTGACTGAACCACCAAACGCCTTGCCCACCTCGTGGCGCTGTAACAGACGGCAACCAGTAGCAGGCTTGTGGCCAACTTTTCTTATGCCGTTACCAGCAACAGCTTCTTGGAGTTCGCCGCCTTGCAAACGTGGCAGGTGGGCCGTCTCTTATATTCATCCGAACGCCGCAACATCCGCCTTCGCCAAGGCTACGGCGGACAAGCAAGGGCCACCCACATCCAGTGCTGGTTCCCGCGCCATAGCTGCGCGACGGCGGGTCCAGGTCAACCCCGGAGTTCCCTGCGCTGCTCACCACAGGCTCCGGCCAACCGAGTTAGCGGCGCGACCGCGTCTGGCTCTGGCAACAGCTTGCAGGATTGCCCCGGTCGGATCAATCAATCGCATTAATGAACACCCTTAATAAAATCCTCTGGGCCGCCGTGCTTTTGCCCATGCTTTTGCTGACGGCGTCAGCCCAACTCGCCGTCACCGTCTCGCCGCCAAAGGTCATCGGCCAGAAAGCGCTTGTCAAACTGGCCATGAGCAACGGGCTGCCTGAAAAAATTGAATCCGCCCGCGCCATCTGTTTCCTGCTCGATGAGCATGGCTCCATGGTGGGGCAATCTACCAAGTGGGTCATTGCCCAGAACAAAACCGAACTTGCGCCAGGCAAAACGAACACCTTCAATTTCGTCATCACATCCCAGCCCCCTTTTGCCAGCACCAACCTTACGGCGAAAATCTCGTTCAGTCAGGTGGTGCTGGATGGCGGCAATCCGGTGGACGTCCGCCAGTCCGTCATTTGACCCCCTGATAGACGCGGTACGTGTTGCCAATTTAATTGGCG
>Ga0302278_10001972_pt1 | contig 24404 bp, 15 predicted proteins | sample III_Bog_N3_2_FD_194543 | JGI IMG/M metagenome (GOLD analysis project Ga0302278, IMG submission 194543) | Peat permafrost microbial communities from Stordalen Mire near Abisko, Sweden - III_Bog_N3_2 | ecosystem: Environmental > Terrestrial > Soil > Wetlands > Peat | place: Sweden: Abisko... | reverse complement strand
CTGGATTGTGGACCTCGCGCGGGGATCCAATTCGGAGGTCCCATCCAGGACGTTCCAGCCAAGGCCTTCATAATTGCGCCTGCTCAGCAGAATCTGTGGGCGGTTTCCGGTTCGGGCAGTCGGCCAAGTGTGTGATACAAGGCCATTTCCATTGCTTTGAAGGTGCGGAACCCATACGAGCGTCTGGTCACCACACGTACTTTGTTGTTGAGCCCTTCCACAGCGCCGCTTGAAAGCTCTCCTTTGGCCCGGAACCAGTTCATCAGCAGCTCTTCATGATTGCGTAGCATACGGGCAACTTTCCGCATCGGCTCCAGGCGGCTGCGCATGGCTCGGTCGCACCAGGCATCCAGAAAGCCCGCCGCCCAGAGGGGCGACTTGTACGTCCAGAAGTGCAAGAAGGCTTCCTTCAACTCCCAGGCCCTGGCCGTTTGCAGCTTGCTGGCCAGCAGGGCGTTGAGCTTCTTGCGGGCTTTGCCGCGCACCCGGCTGCCCTTGCGCAATAGCGGCCAGCGCATGTTCTTGAGTTGCTTGGCTTCGTCTTTGCTCTTGGCCTTTAAGCGGGTTCCCTCCGCCCGGCGCACCTCGTCCACAGCCTGGTTCATGTGCTGGGCGATATGGAAGCGATCCAGCACATGCAGCGCCTGGCTGGCCTCGGCGGCAATAACATTCAGGTAGGGCTTCCACATATCGCTGCAGACGAAGCGCAGACCTTTGACCACTGCCGGTCCCAGCGCCGTCAAGCCCTGTCGGAGTGTCTTCTCCGTGCGCCGCTTGCCGATCCACAGCAGGCGCCGGCAACCGGCGTCGATCTGATAGATCAGGGTCAGGAAGTTATCCCCCTTCATTCCATGGCCCCAGTGAATCTCGTCTACGCCGATCGATTCGATGCCGCAGAGTTGGCGATGGGCCAGGCCCCACTCCACGAACCACTCCACCGACCGATACACCGATTCCCAACTGGTCTGAAAGACCTGCGCCGTTTCCCGCCAGCTCAGCCGCCGCGCCCAACGGGCGAGAAAGCCCATCATGGCCACAGTCACCGGTCGCTTGCCGTCGCTCCAGGGAATGTGTTCGACCACCACGCCGTGCTCCGGACACTGGACCCGCCGCGGCGCATAGAGGAAGCTGGTCGGTATCCCCCACAACGGCACAAAGAGCCAGTCACGCTCTGCCAACCGGTCATAACCAGGCGCTGGTCGCCGACACTCGGAACAGCGCCTGCGGATGCCGCCATGCGGCACAACGGAGATCTCGATCCGTTCCGTATCGCCAGGGCCGCAGCACAGGCGCACATCCTGATAAACAAAGCCGACAAAGGCTTGTATTCGGTTCAGAAGGGTCTTAACGTGTAATTGAATAGCTGATCTCTCCTGCATCTGAGTCTTTTGTCTTCGCAAACAGCAGACTAAGCCAACAGGCCGGGGATCAGCTATTTCTTCTTGAGGGGAATTCAACATATTGTTCGTCGCGGTAGGGGCGGTGGGAGAAGTGGAAATCCCGCCGCTCTTGCGGGATTTCCAAGCGAGGGGGGAAAGTCCCGCTCTTGGACTTTTCCACGGAGCGGCGTCTTCCACCGTCCTTTTCACCCACAGATTCTGCTATAGAGCCAATAATTGAAACTTTCCGCCATGGATTCCTCGTACGCAAAACTTTCTCTATCCCGCCTTCATTCCCTTCACCCGGCAATTTACTGGTCGATCTTGTCTGCAATGGCCGCCTTGATCTACCAGGTGGTCCTCCAGAAGATCTTTTCTTATGTGCTCGGAGGCGCACTCCTCTCCACGACGATTGTGGTCGCCGCATACATGTCGGGTCTGGCACTGGGGGGATTTATTTCCGGCTCATTTTGTGACAGGCTGAGTGCGCGAAAAAACCAGCTACTTTATATGTGGATCGAGGCCGGCATCGCGGTTTGCGGTGTGGGGAGCCTGATCGTTTACACGGTCTATCTGTCGAGGCTGGAAACTCTGATTGCCAACCCGGTTGTGGTTCATATTCTGTCTTCAATTGCTTTCCGGGCATCCATTGCCCTGGTTGCACTTCTCCCCATGACGATTCTGATGGGAGCAACGCTGCCGGCAATGATTCTCGGGGTTCGCGCGGGCACACGGCAGCAAGGAGAAGATGATTCCGCCGGAACAGTTACGATCTCCTCGCTCTATTCCGCCAATCTGCTCGGGGGCATGGCGGGCGTAATGATCTCCGCCTATCTTGTATTGCCTATTCTCGGTCTTTGGGGAGCCACAATTCTGGCAGGCGCAGCCAACCTCTGCATCGTGGTTATGGTCTTCCGCTTCCGGCCTTCAGATCCCTCCTGCAAAGAGCCTGCCCCGCTGAGTGAGTCGCGTCCATCGCTTGGCCAGGGCAATGCCGTCAATGCGGAATCCATCTCATTCAGGATGGCTTGTTTTCTGGGCTTTGCCTCAGGCCTGATCTTGTTTGCCTTGGAGATCATCTGGACTCATCTATTGGCAGCCGTAATCGGTTCCAGCGTATACGCATTCGCCAATATGCTGTTCGCTGTGTTTTTGGCGCTCTACCTGGCCGCCAGGCGTGAAGAGCGACTGGATTCGGATTCCAGAACGCCGCTGTCCAGGCTGGTTCTTTTGGGCAGCATCTTGCTTGCTCTTTCGGTTCCCTTCTATGCCCTGTCTCCCCTCTTGTTCAGTGCAATCGGCGTGCTTTCACCCGGCTTCCTGGTCCGCGAGATTGCGCGCGTGGCCGTCGCCTGTCTCCTGATAGTCCCGGTAGGGATTCTGCTCTCGCGAATCTTCCCTCGACTGCTTGCTGTCGGAGTTCCGCCGGAGCGCAAAGGACGCGGAGTAGGCTTTCTGCTAGCTATCAACACATTTGGATGTCTGCTGGGGCTTTTCCTGGGAGATTTCTTTCTGATTCCTGTTGTTGGCAGCGAGTTCGCACTGAAGGGTTTGGCCATCCTCCTCGGCTTGATTGCCTGGATCGTATATCGTCGCAGCTCGCAGAATGGACGTGCGCCGGCACAGTTCCTTTCCAAATTCGGCTTTGCCCTCCCAATTCTGGCCTTGCTGGCTTTGGTAATACCCTCGTGGCCCCCCTCCTTGTTGCTTTCCAACCGCAGTACATATTTTGGGTGGCAATCCGAGGGAACGTTCCAGCCGTTGCTCTACATGGGAGAAGATGCTGAAAGTGGCTTTGTGACGGTAGCTCGCACCTCAAGTGGAGCCATTGAAATGCGGACGAATGGGAAATATCAAGGCGACAATGCCGGCCAAATGAGCGCGCAGTTCTCCTTCGGCTATCTTCCCGCCCTTGCGGCTCCGCGCACTGAAAAGGCATTCGTCATCGGGTGTGGAACTGGAGTGACTGTCAGAGCCCTCGCGGATATCGGCTTCAAGCAGATCGGGCTTGCTGAACTCTCCAAGCCCATCCTGTTTGCGGCCAGAACCTATTTCCATGAGGCCAATGAGGGTATTCTCGATGATCCGCGCGTGACCGTGATTCACGATGACGGTCGCAACGCATTGGCACTTTCCAGTGGGCAGTACGATGTGATTTCAGTCGAACTTACCAGCATATGGTTTGCGGGGGCGGCCAACCTGTATTCATCGGACTTCTATTCGATCGCGCATCAGAAGCTTGCGCCAGGCGGCATATTCCAGCAATGGGTTCAGTTGCACAATATGCGGCTCGAGGACCTGTATGTTCTGCTGAATACAGTCCATACCAGGTTCAAGTACGTCGCTTTGTGGTATGCCGGAAGCCAGGGGCAACTGTTGGCGAGCGACCAACCAATCAGTCTTGACTGGCAGCGAATGCGCAGGCTGGCAGCTTCTCAGACCGATGCCCGGTACATTACCACCGAGGAGATTTATCGGATTCCCTACCAGATAGCTCTGGACGACAGAGGGATGCAGCAGTTCCTGAGTTACGACGATTTGAAAGTCGTGCTTGGCCACGGCGTGGGTGCGGGGCTTCTTCCTTCTCCGCTCAGGAAGGTGAGACTGGGCCAATTCGTCGATAGCGACATATTTCCCTATCTTGAGTATGCGACCCCGCGGGGCAATGCCCTCCTCAGGCAGGAACTGCTGATCCCGGCGTTTTTGGCGGAGCAGGACGATAAGCCCGTCACGGTCCCGTTGCGGAACGTGCCCAGTGCCGATCTGCCCTTGGCACAAGCATTGCTCGCGTACCAAAATGGCGCCTGCGACAAGGTCAAAGAACTGCTAGGATCGGGCGCCCCGACTTTGGGAGGGCAAGGCCTTGGTTTCTTGAGTGGATGCACCCCTGACACTCACCTCCGTGCGCTCGATCTGAACTGATGCAGCAGAAGAGCCTGCGAACTGGTTCAGAACAGAAGTGAACTTGCGGCGGCGGATCCCGCGCGAGCCATCCTCCGGGAGCCTGTCCCGCACGCTGCCCCAGGCCGGATCGGAAGCGAAGTGGATTCAGCGCGCATCCATATAAACTGAAGAGTTGATCGCGGCGTTCGTTGACTCACGCGCAGCGCCCGGAATGGAGCTTCCCCTTGGTTGAGACAAAAGCAGAGACGATTTTTGACGTGGCAATCGTTGGCGGCGGCCCGGCCGGCTACACGGCGGCCATTCGCGCGGCCGAGTACGGGCTCAAGGTCGCGTTGATTGAGAAGACCGACAAACTGGGCGGCACCTGCCTGCACGTGGGCTGCATCCCCACCAAGGCGCTCCTGTTCAACGCCGAAATTTGGGACCACCTGAAGCACGCCGCCGACTTCGGCATTGGCGGCATCGGCGCGCCGACTCTCGATTGGGCCGCGGTGCTCAAGCGCAAGGACGCCATCATCGCCAAGCACACCAAGGGCCTGGACTTCCTGATGAAGAAGCACAAGATCGCCCGCATGGAGGGCTATGGCCGCCTGACCGGCCCGGCCCAGGGTGGCGTGCATACCGTCGACGTAGCCAACGCTGCCGGTGAGATCAGCCAGGTCAAGGCAAAGAACGTGATCCTGGCCACGGGCTCGGAGGCCAAGATGCTGCCCGGCCTGGAGGCGGACAGCCGCATCCTCACGAATATCGAAATCCTGGCCATGGAACAGGTGCCCAGGTCGCTGATCGTCATCGGCGCGGGGGCGGTGGGCATGGAGTTCAGCTCGCTGTTCCGCACCTTCGGCGCCGACGTCACGATCATCGAGTTCCTGCCCCGCGTGGTTCCGGTCGAGGACGAAGAAGTCTCGAAGGAGCTGACACGCCTGTTCAAGAAGCGCGGCATCGACGTGAACACCGGCGCCAAAGTCGAGAGAGTCGAAAAGACCGAAGACGGCGTCAAGGTCACCTACACCGACGCCAACGGCAAGCAGCAAGTGAAGGAAGCCGAAAAGGTGCTGGTGGCTGTGGGCCGGGCCGGGCGCACCGCCAACATCGGCGTGGAGAAGACCAAAATCGAGCTGGACCGCGGGCTGATCAAGGTCAACGAGGCCCAGGAGACGGCCGAGCCGGGCGTTTTTGCCGTCGGCGACATCGTAGCCGGTCTGCCGCAACTGGCCCATGTGGGCGCCATGGCCGGCATGGTGGCTGCGGCCAAAATCGCCGGCCGCAATTTCCGTCCCATCCGCCGCGACCGCATCCCCGGCTGCACCTATACCGAGCCGCAGATCGGGTCCGTCGGGTTGACCGAAGCCCAGGCCAGGGAAAAGGGCTACGACGTGAAGGTGGGCAAGTTCCCCTTTGCGGGCAACTCCAAGGCCACCATTCTGGGCAACCACGACGGCTTTGTGAAGATCGTCTCCGACGCCAAGTACGGCGAGATTCTGGGCGTACACACCCTGGGTCCGCAAGCTACGGAACTGGTTGCCGAGGCGGTCGCGGTGCTGGAGCTGGAAGGCACCGTCGAGGAGATGATGTTCACCATTCATGCCCATCCCACGCTGGCCGAATCACTGCTGGATGCTTATGGGGCCGTGGAGGGAATGGCGATCAACGCGTAAGGAGCGTCTACACCCGATCCAGCTCGGCAAACAGGTCTGCAAGCACGATGCGGATGGGCGTTTCGGGAATCGCCAGTTCGCCGGAGCGGGCCAGTTCCAGACCGTCTGCTGTTCCTCGATAACCAACGCGGGCAGTGGGATCGACGATCCAGACGTGCTCGATGCCGAAGGCGAGGTACTCTGCCGCTTTGGCGGCTGTGCGGCGCAACGTATCTTCCGGCGATTGAATTTCAATGACCAGAAGCGGAGGATGAGTGAGGATTCGCTCTCTGGGCGTGCCCGTGCGCAAGATGGTGAGGTCGGGCACACGGAAATGGTCCGGCTGGGTTTGCACGCGCTGCTCGGAAACGGCAACTACTCCCCATTCGGCGCGATGGGTGACAAAGATGCTCCCCAGAAATAATTGCAGGAAAGAATGCTCGAACTCGCCCAAGTCGCGCTCCTCGATAACCCCATCCACGTACTCGCAGTCGTGCTCGAAGACCGTCGACAGGTACTGCTCAACGGAGACGGGTTGATCGAAAGCGGGCTGCGTTGCCATGAAGACAGTATCCTCCGCATCGCTGGCTTTCGCTACAGCTTTTTCTTCCAGTCACACCGGAAACCGCACAAAAGAGGAGGCTTTTCCTTGAAGGAAAAGCCTCCTTTTGCAGCTCTGCGTGGCTGAAATTCAAAGCTCCATCGACTGCCCTGCCACCAGCGCCTTGGCCTTGGCGATGAAGTCGGCCAGGGGCATGGAGCCCTGGTCGCCCGCACCGCGGGTGCGGACGCTGACCGCGTCTGCTTCCTGTTCCTTGTCGCCGAAGACCAGAATGTAAGGCGTCTTCTGGTTGGCAAAGTCGCGGATCTTGCCGTTCATCTTCTCGTTCCGGTCGTCCACTTCCACCCGCAGCCCCGCAGCTTTCAGTTCGGCCTCGACCTTGCGGGCATACTCGTGGTGCCGCTCGCTGATGGGCACCAGGCCCGCCTGCACCGGCGCCAGCCACAGCGGGAAAGCTCCGGCATAGTGCTCGATCAGCACGCCGAAGAAGCGCTCCACCGAGCCGAAGAGCGCGCGGTGCACCATGACCGGCTGATGCTTCTCGCCGTCCTCGCCCACGTACTCCATCTCGAAGCGCGCCGGCAGGTTGAAGTCGAACTGCACGGTGGAGAGCTGCCACAGGCGGCCCAGCACATCGACGAGTTTGATGTCGATCTTGGGTCCATAGAAGGCTGCCTCGCCGGGAATGATCTTGTAGGCGATGCCCTTGCGATCGAGGACCGTCTTCAAGGACTCTTCGGCGACCTTCCAGTTTTCGTCTGAGCCGGCATAGTGTGCGCGGTCGTTGGGGTCCCAGGTGGATAATTCGACCTTGAAGTCGTGAAAGCCAAACGTGGTCAGCACGGCCTTGGCAAAGTCGATGCAGGCTTCGACTTCGTCCTCGATCTGGCTGGGCATGCAGAAGATGTGCGCATCGTCCTGGGTAAAGCCGCGCACGCGCAGCAGACCATGCATGGTGCCGGAGCGCTCGTAGCGATAGACGTTGCCCAACTCGGCCAGGCGCACCGGCAGGTCGCGGTAACTCTTGGGCGAGTTCTTGTAGATGAGGATGTGGAACGGACAGTTCATGGGCTTCATGCGATAGTTGCCGTCGTCCAGTTCCATGGGCGTAAACATATTCGCTGCGTAGAAGCCCTCATGGCCCGAGGTCTGCCACAGATTCACTTTGGCCACGTGCGGCGTATAGACCATCGAGTAGCCGCGGCGCAGACACTCCTCGCGCATCCAGTCTTCCATGATCTTGCGGATCATGGCGCCCTTGGGGTGCCAGAAGATCAGTCCGGGGCCAGCCAGTTCCTGAATGCTGAACAGGTCCAACTGCTTGCCCAGCAGGCGATGGTCGCGCTTGGCCAATTCTTCCAGGCGGGCAAAGTGCGCGTCCAGATCCTTCTTGCTGAAGAAGGCGGTGCCATGGATGCGCTGCAACTGCGGATTCTTTTCGTCGCCCAGCCAGTAGGCGCCGGCCAGGGTGGTCAGCTTCACCGCCTTCACACGGCCGGTCGAGGGCACATGCGGCCCGCGGCAAAAGTCCATGAACTTGCCATTGCGATAGAAGCTCACTTCGTCGCCGGGCGCGGTGAACTTGGTCACGAAGTGGGTCTTCATGAAGTCGCCGTCGCGCTCGAATTCAGCCAGCGCCTGCTCGCGAGGCTCAAAGTCGCGCACAAACTTCTCGTCGCGCGCGATCACCTCTGTCATTCTGGCCTCGATCAGCGCCAGGTCCTCGGGCGTGAAGGGCTTCTCGCGATAGAAGTCGTAAAAGAATCCCTGGTCGGTGGCCGGGCCGTGGCCCAGCTTCGTCTCAGGGAACAGCTCCAGCACCGCCGTGGCCAGCACGTGCGCGGCCGAGTGGCGCACCACCTTCAGGGCCTCGGGGTCCTTTTCGGTAACCAGCTCCAGGCGCGTATCCGCGGTGAGCGGCGTGGCCAGATCCACCAGCCGGGGCGCTGATGCGTCCTCGGTTGCATACATGGCTGCTTCCGCCGCCGGCTCGCCGCCGGATTCGGAGTCTTTTGCGGCAGTGGCAGCGACAGGCGTCAGCCGCGCCACTACGCAAGCGGCGGCCAGCCGCGGCGAGATGGAGTTGGCGATCTCAAGAGGCGTTGTGCCGGAAGGAACTTCGCGAATCGCTCCGTCGGGCAGGTGTACGGCAATCGTCTGTATGGTCATGATGGGTAGGAGTCCAGTGGGGCCGCGGTGGGTGAAAACACGGCCAACACCTTGAGGATAGAAGCATAAAGGGCGTCAAGTCGAGCGCCAACAGCCTTCCGCACCTGAATTCTCCCCGCCAAAGCGGCTGCTGCTCCCCAGGAAGGGCATGGATTAATGCCTCGAAAGACCGGCTCAACTTGCCGATAAGGGGAATGTTCACGCGCTCGGCCGGCGGGCTATTGTCATGTGCGTGGCTGGGGGAAGGCCCGCAAGGGATCGCACATAGCCAGGCAGCAAGATGGGCCGGGCTTCAACGGAGGGTAGCCTCCATCAGAAAGACGCCCGGAGATCGATACCGGGAAACCAACTGCTGTTCCTGGAGTTCCCGTCGTAGTTCAACCGCACGACCGGGAGCCTTCAGCAAATCGCTCCGCTCCGGATGCCAGACGCGACTACACCCTCTGAGGTCATCGCGGCCGGCATCTTTTTCTTTGCGGCGCTTTTTGCGCGCGCGGAATCCTTTTATTAAAGAGAGGAGTACGGGATGCGCTGGATTTCCCTGCTGTTCTGGGTTGGACTCTGCTTTGCGGTGGCGGGCGTCAGCGGCCGGTGGACGGCCAGCGAGGTTCCCGGATGGTACCGCACGCTGGTCAGGCCTGCAATCGCGCCCCCGAGTTGGGTGTTTGCGCCGGTCTGGACGCTGCTTTATGCCCTCATGGCCATTGCCGCTTGGCAGATTTGGCAGTCTGCTGCCTCGCCTTTGCGCACCTGGGCGCTGGCCCTGTTTCTGGTGCAGCTGGGGCTGAACTTTGCCTGGTCCCTGATCTTCTTCCGCCACCATGCCATCGGCGCCGCGTTGGTTGAGATTGTGCTGCTGTGGGTGGCCATCGCAGCCACAACTTTGCTCTTCAGCCGGGTCACGCCCATTTCCGCGTGGCTGATGGCGCCCTACCTGGCCTGGGTGAGTTTTGCTGCGATTTTGAACGCCGCCTTTTGGCGGCTGAACTGAGGTCCGGCGGCCTGCGCCAGTCCATCTCCAGGCGGATGCCTTTGTTGTCACTCTGTATACAGGAGACCCGATTCTTCAATTGACTCGTTGCCTCTGCCACAAGAGTGGGATCAGCCTATACCTCCAAGGACCGGGGTGTGTCCCGGTAAAGGGAATATTCAGCGGCCGCAAGGGCAGATTAAGGTTCCTGTTGTGGATGGCGCACTCGGGCCGCAAGAGGCAAATCGATGCAGGTACTTTGCAAAAGCAGCAATGAGAGCGCGGAAGCCCATTGCAGCGTGTGTGGTCAGGGATTTGTGTTGTATTGGGAGCGCCAGTCGCGGACGGAGCGGGCTGAGGCACGGCGCGAAATCGAGAAAACGTTGCGCAAGCACCACGTCAACCAGGCGGGTCCCCAGGCCCACCCGCAGCATGGCTTCCTGGTGCCGGAGTGGGATGGCCCCTCCGCCCATTCCGGCGCATCCATTCTGGGCAATGCGCCCAGTTGGGCGCTGTAACTTCCTCGGAAGCCGGCATTCCCCCCGCGCAAGGTGTGGCTGAACGCACCAAGGGCTGGGATTGCTCCCAGCCCTTGGTGTTTGTTTCTGCTAGATTCTGCCGGAATCCGGCCTACAGGATTAGAGCGGCTGCACGTCTGCAGCCTGCCAACCCTTGGGCCCCTTCACCACGTTGAACTGCACTGCCTGACCTTCCTGCAAACTCTTGAAACCACTGGAATTGATCGCAGAGTAATGCACAAAGACATCTTCGCCATTCTGACGCGAGATGAAGCCGAAGCCCTTCGCGTCATTAAACCACTTCACAGTACCTTGTTCCATGTTGTTCGTATTTCCTGGATTGAATTGCGCTGGATGAATCGGAGCGACCACTGGCAGAATCTTGCTTGGTTGGGCGAGTTGCTGCTCACGCCCGGTTCGGCTCTAACGCTGGCGATAGTGTAACACTGCCCTGAAAACAGGATGCGGAAATTCTGGCGCCGGCGCCCCTTCGCTGTTTCCCGTTTCTGGAACAGCCTGACCAAAATGGGCTGAGTTTGCTCACGCCAGGCTGTGATATTGTGAAGGGTCGCCATGCCCCAGGATCCCGTACCCGGCCTGCTTTCCCGCGCTACCGAGCTGCTCGCGGAGCACTTTGACTCTCTGCCCCCGATCGAGACTGCTGTCGATACGGCGGCCATGGCTCGCGTGTTGGAAGCGACGGCGCACCGGCTGGGCGATAACTATCCCTATTTCCATCCTCTCTATGCCGGGCAGATGCTCAAGCCGCCGCATCCCTTGGCGCGGGCCGCCTATGCGCTGGCCATGACCATCAACCCCAACAACCACGCGCGCGATGGCGGCCGGGCCAGTTCGGAGATGGAGATTGAGGCGGTCCGCAGCATCGCCGCCATGTTTGGCTGGACGGAGTATCTGGGCCATCTGACCTCCAGTGGCACGCTGGCCAATCTCGAGGCGCTGTGGGTGGCCGGGCAGTTGGCGCCGGGGCGGCGGATCGTGGGCTCGGAGCAGGCGCACTACACCCACCAGCGCATCTCCGGCGTGCTCAAGCTCGACTATGCGAGCATCCCCGCCGATCACCGCGGGCGCATGAGCCTGGAGGCGCTGGAAGCCGAGCTGCGCAAGGGCGATGTGGGCACGGTGGTGGTTACGCTGGGCACCACGGGCATCGGCGCCGTAGACCCGCTGGACGGGGTGCTGGCGCTGAAGCAAAGATACGGCTTCAGGGTGCATGTGGACGGGGCCTACGGCGGCTATTTCCGCCTGATCCCGGAGACGCTGGACGAGCCGGCGCGGCGGGCTTATGCAGCTATCGACCAGGCCGACTCGATCGTGGTCGATCCGCACAAGCACGGTTTGCAGCCCTACGGTTGCGGCTGCGTGCTCTTCCGCGATCCGGCGGTGGGCCGATTCTACAAGCACGATTCGCCCTACACCTACTTCACTTCAAAGCAGTTGCACCTCGGCGAGATCAGCCTGGAGTGCTCCCGGGCGGGAGCCTCGGCGGTGGCCTTGTGGGCCACGCAGCAGCTATTGCCGCTGACGCCGGGGGGGGAGTTTGCGCGCGGCCTGGCTCGCGGACGCGCGGCGGCCCTGGAGTTGGATCGTCGCCTGCGTGGAGATGCCCGCTTTCAGCCGCTGGCGGAGGGTGCTCCGGAGCTGGATATTGTAGTGTGGAAGGTGAACGCGGAGTCCCCCGAGCAGGCTTCGCAATTGGCGCAAAAAGTTTTTGTGGCCTGTGCCACAGGAAATTTGCATCTAGCTCTTGTACAATTGCCCAATTCCTGGTTTCAGCCGGAGGATTGTGCTGCAAGAGGAATGCAAGCCGAGCCGCTTACCTGCCTCCGCTCAGTGTTGATGAAGCCCGAACACGAAGCGTGGCTGAGCAGGATATGGGAGAGACTGATCGCAGGATATGCAGACGCAGTGAGGGAGTAGATTCGATGGCAGCAGGGAATTCGTTTTCGAGCAAAGAAGAAAACGTTCTCATTCGGGCTGGGAATTGTTCCCCGGCCATTCTGCCTTTCCTCGGCGTCAAGTTCCCTTCTCTGCACGTCAACGGTAATGAACCGATGCAGGCTCTGCGGGCGTCCCATGGCCCGCGCGCCCGCACCATGACCTTCGATTCTGGTGACGCCTGTGGCTGGGACAAGTGCATGCCCGCCGTTGCCGCAGCACCGCTGGACTCCCTGGCCCGGAGCAGATCTGGTCCCGCGCGTGGGAGCTTGGCGAGTCCATCTTCGGGCCTATGTTTGTTGAGATTGAATCCATTTAGAGGTTGAGACTGAAATGCATGATGCCGCTGTTCTACGCTCGCTGCACGTTACCCGCTTCCATGCGGAGCCGGCGATCTTTGTTGCGCCGGGCCGCGTTAACCTGATCGGCGAACACACCGACTACGCCGAGGGCTTTGTCATGCCGGTGGCCATCAATTTTGCCACTCTGGCCGGCATCTCGCCGCGCACCGACGGCAAGATCGTCATCTACTCTGAGAACTACCACGAGGAGCGGACCTTTGAGGCAGCGGCGCTGCCCGCCAAGGCCAACGGCCACTGGAGCGATTACCCCATCGGGGTGGTGGCCGTCCTCACTGGAGAAGGCCACAAGATTCCCGGCTTCAGCATGAGCCTGTGGGGCGATGTTCCCCTCGGTTCAGGACTCTCCAGCTCTGCCGCCCTCGAGGTTGCCACCATGCTGGCCGTCACTTCGCTCATCGGCGTTGTCTATCCAGGGCCGGTGCTGGCGCGCCTCTGCCAGCGGGTCGAGAACGAGTTTGTAGGCGCCAATTGCGGCATCATGGACCAGTTCATCTCCGCCAACGGCAAAGAGAACCACGCCCTGCTGCTGGATTGCCGCGACCTGAGCTTCAAGCTGGCGCCGATTCCGGCCCACATCGCACTGGTGATTGCCAACACCATGGTCAAGCACTCGATTGCCGGGGGCGACTATCCCACCCGCCGTCGCGAGTCCGAGGCCGCTTGCGCGATCATTGCCAGCCACCGCCCTGGGGTACCCTTCCTGCGGGATGCCACGCTGGAGGACCTGGAAAAATGGGGCAGCGAGATGGAGCCCAAGTCGCTGCTGCGCGCCCGCCACGTGATCAGCGAGAACCTGCGAACCGTGGCCGCCGAAAAGGCCCTGGAAAGGGGCGACCTGAAGGAACTGGGCCGGCTGATGGCCGAAGCGCACACCAGCTATAGCAAGGACTTCGAGGGCAGTTGCGTAGAGGCCGACCTGATGGTGGACCTGGCGCAGGATATTCCTGGGCTGATCGGCGCCCGGCTCACCGGCGGCGGCTTCGGCGGCTGCACCATCAACCTGGTGGAGCAGAGCCAGGCCCCAGCCTTTGCCGCGGAGCTTGGCCGCCGCTACGAAGCCAAAACCGGCATCAAGCCTGAGATTCACATCTGCCACGCCTCGGGAGGCGCGCACCGGCTGGAATAGGCCGCTCCTCGACTGCGCAGACCGGCATGCTGAAGGCCGGGGCGGATTCGTCTCGACAGAATCCGCCCCGGCCTTTTTTGATATGGTCAACAATCCGATGCAAACGCCTCCACGCGCCGCTCTGGGATGAAATCGGCGGGCGAACGAGCTGATAATCCAATGCCAGCCGAAGCATTCCTTGGTAAAATCATAAGGAGTTTACCCTGATGAGAACCGGGGAGGTCCCTGCCTTGCGGCTGGATTCCCCGGTTTTCACATTCCCAGACCGCTGCTTCCAGGACCCGAAGCGCGGCGGAGACACTAAGAACTATGCAATCGACATCCCTGAAACCGTTTTCGTACGAGACTTTCCCCACTGCCGGCATGGTCGCCTACTTTTCCATGGAGATCGCGATCAATCCCGGAATGCCCACCTACTCCGGTGGCCTGGGCGTGCTGGCCGGAGACACGTTGCGCTCCAACGCCGACCTGGGCGTTCCCCTAGTGGCCTTCACCCTGTTGCACCGCAAGGGCTACTTCCAGCAGCACCTGGATAGCACCGGCATGCAGCGCGAAGACGTGCAGCAGTGGAACCCCTCTGATTTCTGCGTCGAGGAACCGGCGCGCGTCACGGTTTCAATCGAAAACCGCACGGTGACGGTGCGTGCCTGGCGCTATGACATGGTGGGCCGGTACGGGCATGTGGTGCCGATCTACCTGCTGGACACCGACCTGGATGGAAACTCGGGATGGGATCGCGGCTTGACCGATCACCTCTACGGCGGCGACACCAACTACCGGCTGCAGCAGGAGATTGTGCTGGGCATGGGCGGCGCGCGCATGGCCAACGCTCTGGGCCACCGGGTGAACGTGTACCACATGAACGAGGGCCACGCGGCGCTGCTGACGCTGGCTCTGCTGGAGAGCCAGTTGGGCGGCGGACCGCTTGGCGCGGTCACGGCTTCCGACATCGAGCAGGTACGCCAGAAGTGCGTCTTCACCACCCACACCCCGGTTCCGGCCGGCCATGACCGCTTCTCGACTGAGCAGACCATTCGCATCCTGGGCGGCGACCGGACGGCGCGTCTGGAAGGGCTGGGCTGCTTCCGCGACGGCATGTTGAACATGACGCTGCTGGCGCTCCGCTTCTCGCGCTATGCCAACGGCGTGGCCATGCAGCATGGGAAGGTGTCCCGAGAGATGTTCCCAGAGTGTGAAATCGACTCCATCACCAACGGTGTTCATGCGCCCACCTGGGTTTCCGAGCCGGTCCAGAAGATGCTGGACGAGCAAATTCCCTCGTGGCGGCGCGACAATCTCTATCTGCGCAATGCGATCGATCTGCCGGAGCAGCAGATTCTCGCGGCCCATGCACAGGCCAAAGAGGAGTTGCTGGCCGAGGTCGCCTCGCGCACCGGCCTGGTGCTCAATCCCAAGGTGCTGACGCTGGGCTTTGCCCGCCGTGTGGCCACCTACAAGCGTGCAGCGCTGCTGTTCACTGACCCCGAACGGCTGGTGGAGATTGCCACCGCCGCGGGCGGCTTGCAGATCATCTACGCAGGCAAGGCGCATCCCCAGGATGAGCCGGGCAAGGCGCTCATCCAACAAGTCGTGGAAGATGCCGCCAGGTTCTCCAACGACGTGCTGCGCATCGTTTATCTCGAAAACTACGGCTGGGATCTGGGCGCGCTGCTCACCGCCGGCGTGGACGTGTGGGTGAATACGCCCAAGCGGCCTTATGAGGCCTCTGGCACGAGCGGTATGAAGGCCGCCTTGAACGGCGTACCCAGCCTGTCGATTCTCGACGGGTGGTGGATCGAGGGCTGCATCGAGGGATTCACCGGCTGGGCCATCGAAGACGGCGCCGACGACGCAGCGGAAGCCTCTTCGCTCTACAAGAAGCTGGAGACCGCCGTGGTTCCGCTCTATCTGCAGGCGCCCGAACAGTGGGCCCGGCTGATGCGCAATACGCTGGCCTTCAACGGCTCCTACTTCAACACCAACCGCATGGTGAAGCAGTACACCCGCAATGCCTACTATCCGGTGAAGCTGATCGAGCAGACCAAGGAAGTTGCAGAAGCGTCCTTCGCGGACTGATCCAGCCGATCAGCCAGCTGGCAAGTCAGCCTGATGCCCCAAGGTTTCCGCGTTTCAGCGGAAGCAGTGGGGCATTTTTGTGGATATTGGAATGACTGGGTCCCCACCTGGGCGCCCTCTGGGCACCGCGTCTCTGTTTTTTGCGCCTAGGTCTCTGACCGCTTGAAGTTGTACCAACTTGGGTGCCCCAGGTCCGGGGTCCCCACGGAAAGGCCTTCGTCCTTGGGGTGGAGATCTCGCTTCTGAGACCTGGGAAAGCATGAACTCAAGGTACGAAATCATCCGGTCAGAGACCTAGGGTGGGAAAGCCCAACAGCAATCGCGGGAATTGCACCCTTACCCCATCGGCTGGCGCAGGATGGTCTTGAGCTTTTCCGGGGCGCTGCGCCGCGGATCGTTGAGGTAAATCTCGTGATGCTTGCCGCGCGGTTGCTTCCCGGCCGTGTGGATAAAGTCGTGGAGCCGCTGGATCGTTGGACCCTCGGCTGAAAATGGGCCCACATACAGAATCTGCGCCGACGAACCCTCCGTCAGCGTCTCCAGGCGAACCCGGTCCAGCGCCGCGGGGTTCTTCTTCTTGCGCACCTCGTCGAAGGCTGCATCCACCTCTGCCCGTGCGATGAAGTCCGGTTGCAGAATCATCGCCGTCCACTGCCAGGTGGACTTGTCCGCCAAATGAAAGACGCGCGGATCGTCGGCCCACCACAAGCCCTCCAGCGGCATGACGCCGTAGTCGAGGCCGCGCGGACTCTTCTTGAGCGTGAACTTGAGCGTGTAAGAGAGCGAGTAGAGGGCCTCGACGGCTTCCTGAAAGGCCTGAGAGGTGTTGGGATCTCCCTGGCCGTCCACCATGAGATAAGTAAGCGGGGGAACCTCCACCGCAACCACGGCGCCCGCCGGCGGCTGGTAAAGATGCTTCCACTGCTTCTTCCAATCGAGCTTTTCCATGGCCCTCCTCCAAGTGGCGAATTGCCGCAGGCAGTATAGCTGGAAACACTGGCCAATACACCCGGAATTCGGGGAGGGCGCAGCTTTGAGTTTTCCCACCCTTTCGCCAGAACAAAGGCGAAAGGAGGGGGCACGGAGTTTTTTGTTGGGGACGTGGTGTACTTGGCTAGAAGCTGGAGGCGGCTGTCAGTCTCCGGCCACTTCTTCCAGCTCTGCGCCTACCCTGTGCAGCTTCATCACGTGCCATTGCAGGCGATCGAAGAAGAGGTAGACCACCGGAGTCGTGAAGAGGGTGAGCATCTGGGAGACGATGAGGCCGCCGACGATGGCGATGCCCAGCGGCTTGCGCAACTCCGAGCCCACGCCCATGCCGATGGCCAGCGGCATGCCGCCGAACAAGGCGGCCATGGTGGTCATCATGATGGGCCGGAAGCGCAGCAGGCAGGCCTGATAGATGGCCTCAATGGGCGGCAGACCCTGGTCGCGCTCCGCCTGCAGGGCAAAGTCGATCATCATGATGGCGTTCTTTTTGACGATGCCGATGAGCAGAATGATCCCGATGAGGGCAATGATGCTCAGCTCGGTCCCGGTGAGCATCAGGGCCAGGATGGCGCCGACGCCGGCCGGCGGCAGCGTGGAGAGAATGGTCAGCGGATGGATCAGGCTCTCATAGAGAATGCCCAAGACGATATAGACGGCCACAAGTGCGGCCAGAATCAGGTAGGGCTCGTTCCTGAGCGAGTCCTGGAAGGCCTGCGCGGTTCCCTGGAAGGTGGCGTGGACAGCGCTCGGCATGGCCATCTCGCGCTGGGCCTTTTCCAGAGCGGTAACCGCGTTGCCCAGAGCTACGTTGGGGGCCAGGTTGAAGGTGAGAGTAACTGCCGGGTACTGGCCCTGGTGGTTCACCGCCAGAGAGGTCCGCTGCTGCTCATAGTGGGCGATGGTGGACAGCGGGACCATGGCGCCGGTGGAGGACTTGAGGAAGATGCCGTTCAGCGAGTCCGGGCTGAGCTGGTACTTGGGGTCCACCTCCATCACCACGAAGTACTGGTTGAGGGCGGTGTACATGGTGGAGACTTCGCGCTGGCCGAAGGCGTCGTAGAGCACGTTGTCGATGGCGGTGGCGGTGATGCCCAGCCGTGAGGCGGTGTCGCGATCGATGACCAGGTTGGCGGCCAGGCCCTGGTTCTGCTGGTCGGTGGAGACGTCGCGCAGCTCGGGCATGGCCCGCATGCGCGCCTGTAGTTGCGGCGCCCAGGTGTTCAGCTCATTCAGATTTTCGTCCGAGAGCGTGTACTGGTACTGGGCGTCGCTGCCGCGGCCGCCCACTTGAATATCCTGCTGGGCCTGGAGAAAGAGTGTGGCGCCCGGAACGCTGGTGAGCTTGCGGCGCAGGCGATTCACAACCCCGTCGGCGGAAATACGCTCGGGGCGCAGGTTGAGCGGCTTGAGGGCGATGAACATGAAGCCCACGTTGTTGCTGTTGCGTCCGCCGCCGGCAAAGGCGGTTACCGAGCGGATGGCCGGATCTTCGAGCACCATCTGTGCCAGTTGGCGCTGCTTGACGCTCATGGCATCGAAGCTGATGTCCTGCGCGGCGCGCGTCGATCCGCCCAGCCGCCCCGTGTCCTGCTGCGGGAAGAAGCCTTTGGGCACGATGATGAACAGGTAGATGTTCAGGGCCACGGTGGCAAACACCACGCAAAGCATCAGCGTCTGATGTCGCAGCACCCAGCGCAGTCCGCTGGCGTATTCGCTGTGCAGCCAGTTGAATGCCCTTTCGCTGGCGCGATAGATGGGTCCGTGGCGGCTCTCGTCCCGGGACTTGAGAAAGTGGGCGCAGAGCATGGGGGTGGTGGTGAGCGACACCAGCAGCGAGACGGCAATGGCCACCGATAGGGTGACCGCGAATTCGCGGAAGAGCTTGCCCACGATGCCGCCCATCAGCAGAATTGGGATGAAGACGGCAATCAGCGAGGTGCTCATGGAGAGCACGGTGAAGCCGATCTCCTTGGAACCCTTCATGGCCGCATCGAACGGCTTCATCCCCATCTCTAGATAGCGGGTGATGTTCTCGATCACCACGATGGCGTCGTCGACCACGAAACCGGTGGCGACCGTGAGCGCCATCAGCGAGAGGTTATCGATGGTGTAGCCCACCAGGTACATGACGCCGAAGGTGCCTACCAGTGAGAGCGGCACAGCCACCGAGGGGATGATGGTGGCCCACACTTCACGCAGGAAGAGGAAGACCACCAGCACCACCAGCACCACGCTGATCATGAGCGAGAGTTCCACGTCGCGCACGCTGGAGCGGATGGTCTCGGTGCGGTCCACCGCGACGTTGATCTTGATGGTGGGCGGGATAGCAGCCTGCAGGCGCGGCATCTCGGCCATCACGTTGTCCACGGTGGAGATCACGTTGGCGCCGGGAATCTTGAAGATAACCAGCAGGATCGCGCTTTTGAGCTGGCCCGGCGGTCCCTTGTCCGGGTTGATGCCCGACAGGCCTGCGGTGTGGATGTCGGCCACGCTGTCGACCACCGTGCCCAGGTCGGAAATGCGCACCGGCGCGCCGGTCTGCTTGTTGTAGCCGGCGATGATGGGCGCATAGTCGCTGGCGTTGAATATCTGGTCGTTGTCGCTGATCTGCCAACGATGGTCCGCGTCCTGAAAAGCGCCCTTGGGGCGGTTGGCGTTGGCCCCGGCAAGGGCGGTGCGCACCGCATCCAGGCCCATGCCGTTGCTACCCAACTGCATGGGATTCAATTCGACGCGTACGGCGGGGCTGGAGCTGCCGCCCACAAACACCTGGCCCACGCCCTGGATCTGCGAAATCTTCTGCGCCAGGATGGAATCGGCCACATCGTAGATCTGCGGCTTGGGGACCACGTCCGAGGTCATCGTGAGGATCAGGATGGGGGCTTCGGCGGGATTGGCCTTGCGGTAGCTCGGATTTTGCGGCAGGTATGACGGCAACTGACTGCGCGCCGCGTTGATAGCGGCCTGCACGTCGCGCGCGGCCGCGTCGATGTTGCGATTAATGTCGAACTGCAAGGTGACGGAGGCCGAGCCGAGCGAACTCGACGAGGTCATCTGGTTGACGCCGGCAATGCGCCCGAACTGGCGCTCCAGCGGAGTGGCCACCGACGAGGCCATGTTCTCTGGGCTGGCGCCGGGCAACCCCGCGCTGGCGCTGATCACCGGGAAGTCGACATCGGGCAGCGAGGCCACGGGCAGCAGCGAGTAGGCCGCCGAACCCGCCAGCAACAGCGCCAGGCTGAGCAGCGAGGTGGCAACGGGGCGCCGAATAAAGGGTGCGGAAAGATGCATGGGTCCTTTTCCTTAGTCGGCTGTAACCGGTTCATGTTCGGGGTTGGCGTGGAGCTCGCGCGGCTTCAAGTACTGGGCCAGCTTGTCGAAGTAGAGATAGGTAACCGGAACGGTGTAGAGCGTGAGCAACTGCGACAGAATCAATCCGCCGACGATGGTGATGCCCAGCGGCCTGCGCAGTTCGGCGCCCACGCCTCCGCCCAAAGCCAGCGGCAGGCCGCCCAGCATGGCGGCCATGGTGGTCATCAGGATGGGACGGAAGCGCAACTTGCACGCCTGGAAGATGGCAGCCTCCGCCGATTTGCCCTCGATCCGTTCGGCCTGCAAGGCGAAGTCGATCATCATGATGGCGTTCTTTTGCACGATGCCGATCAGCAGGATGATGCCGATGAGCGCAATCACGCTGAATTCGCTGTGCGTTATGAGCAGGGCCAGCAGGGCGCCCACGCCGGCCGAAGGCAGCGAAGAGATGATGGTGATGGGGTGGATGTAGCTCTCATAGAGCACGCCCAGAACGATGTAGACGGTGACCAGCGCAGCCAGAATCAGCAGCGGCTCGTTGGAAAGCGAGGTCTGGAAGGCGGCGGCGGTGCCCTGGAAGCTGGCGTTGATGGACGCCGGCATCTGGATGCGCTGTTCCACCCGCTTGACCGCCGCGACCGCGTCGCCCAGCGCCTTGCCCGGCGCCAGGTTGAAGCTGACCACGGTCGAGGGGAACTGGCCCTGGTGGCCGATGGACAGTTGGGCGCGCGCCTGCTCCCAGTGGGCTACCATGCTGAGCGGAACCTGCGTGCCGTTGCCCGACTTGACGTAGAGATTGTTCAGCGTCGCGGGATCGGTCTGGAAGCTTTGCCCCACTTCCATGACCACGTGATACTGGTTGAGCTGGGTGAAGATGGTGGAGACCTGGCGCTGGCCGAAGGCGTCGTAGAGAGTGTTGTCCACGTCGGCCATGGCGATGCCCAACCGGGCCGCAGTGTCGCGGTCAATGACCAGCTTGGCGCCCAATCCCTGGTCTTGCAGGTCGCTGGCCACGTCGGTCACCACATTTTCCTTGCCCAGTTCATCCACCATCAGGCGGGTGTACTTGGCCAGCTCAACCTGGTCGGGATCTTCCAGCGAGTACTGGAACTCCGTGCGGCTGACGCGATCCTCCACGGTCAGGTCCTGCAGCGGCTGCAGAAAGAGCTGGATGCCCTCCACGCTTTGCAGTTTGGGCTGGAGCCGGCGGATCACCTCGGTGGCGGAGAGGCCGCGCTCCTCCAGCGGCTTCAAGGTGATCTGGATGCGGCCCGAGTTCAGCGTGGTGTTGGTTCCGTCCACGCCGATGAACGACGAGACGTTATCCACCGCCGGGTCCTGCAGCACCACGTCCACCAGCTTCTGCTGGCGCTGGGCCATGCTGGTGAAGCTGACCGTCTGAGGGGCTTCGCTGATGCCCAGAATCACGCCCGTATCCTGCACCGGAAAGAACCCCTTGGGGATCACCAGAAACAGCAATACGGTGGCGACAAAGGTGGCGATGGTGACCATCAAGGTGATGAACCGGTAGCGCAGCACCACCTGCAGGGTGCGGCCATACCAGGCGATGACGGAATTGAAGACCTGTTCCGACCAGTAGTAGAAGCGGGTCTGCCTGGCGACCTTCTTATCCTTCAGAATGCGCGAGCACATCATGGGCGTAAGGGTCAGGGAGACAAACGCGGAAACCAGGATGGTGACCGCCAGGGTAATGGCGAACTCCCGGAATAGCCGCCCCACCACGTCGCTCATGAAGAGCAGCGGAATGAGCACCGCGATGAGCGAAACGGTCAGCGACATGATGGTGAAGCCGATCTGTTCGCTGCCTTTGAGCGCCGCCTTCATCGGGCTGTCGCCTTCTTCAATGAAGCGGGAGATATTCTCGATCATCACAATGGCGTCGTCCACCACAAAGCCGGTGGAGATGGTGAGCGCCATGAGAGTGAGGTTGTTGAGGCTGTAGCCCAGCAGGTACATCACGCCGAAGGTGCCCACAATGGACAGGGGCACCGCGACCGAGGGGATGATGGTGGCCGCCAGGTTACGCAGGAAGAGGAAGATGACCATCACCACCAGGGCGACGGTGAGCATCAGCTCAAATTCCACGTCCTTGACCGAGGCGCGGATGGTGAGGGTGCGGTCGGTGAGCACCTTGACCTGGACCGAGGCGGGCAAGCTGGTCTGCAACTGAGGCAGCAGCTTATTGATGCGATCCACCACCGCAATGATGTTGGCGCCGGGCTGGCGCTGGATGTTCACAATAACCGCAGGCTGGCGATCCATCCAGGCGGCCTGTTGGGAGTTTTCGGCGGCGTCGACGATGGTGGCTACATCGGAAGCGCGAACCGCTGCCCCGTTGCGATAGGCAATGATGACCGGCAGGTAATCGGCGCTGGAAATCAATTGGTCGTTGGCGCCGATGGTGTAGGACTGGCGAGCGCCGTTCAGAGTTCCCTTGGCCTGGTCTACGTTGGCCGCGGCGACGGCGGTGCGCAGGTCCTCCAGGCTCAGGTTATAAGCGGCCAGCTGGGCCGGGTTGGCCTGGATGCGCACCGAGGGCTTCTGGCCGCCCGCAATGGAAACCATGCCCACGCCAGTAACCTGGGAGATTTTCTGCGCCAGGTTGGTGTCGGCCGCGTCTTCAATCTTGTCCAGCGGCAGCGAGTCGGAGGTGAGCGCCAGGGTCATGACGGGCGCGTCTGCCGGGTTCACCTTGCTGTAAATGGGCGGGTTGGGCAGGTCGGCGGGCAAAAAGCTGTTGCCCGCGTTGATGGCCGCCTGCACCTCCTGCTCGGCTACGTCGATGCTCTCGTCGAGGTTGAACTCGAGGGTGATCACCGAGCCGCCGCCCGAGCTGACCGAGGTCATCTGCTTGAGGCCCGGCATCTGGCCGAACTGCCGCTCCAGGGGCGCCGTCACCGACGAAGCCATCACCTCCGGTCCGGCGCCGGGGTAGAAAGTGAGCACCTGGATGATCGGGTAATCCACCTCGGGCAGGGCGGAAACCGGCAACTGCTGATAGCCCACAAAGCCTGCCAGCAGGATGGCCGCCATCAGCAGCGAGGTCGCTACCGGGCGCAGAATAAAAGGCCGGGAAGGACTCAGGCTCACTGCTGCTCCCTCTTATCGTGTTTTCCGTCCGGTTTGCCGGAGCCAGGTTGCGCGCCGTGCTGGTTGGCCGCGCCGGGCGCCGCAAAGGGCCCGCTGCCCGAACCTGCATTCTGGCCGGCCGCACCCTGCCCGGTCCGCTGCCGCGGCGTGCTCATCACAACAATCTGCCCTGGCCGCAGCCGGTCCGCGCCATCCACTACCACGTTCTGTCCAACTTGCGGGCCGCTCTCCAGGATGGTTACCTGTCCCTCGGCCAAAACCACCTTTACCGGCTGGATCCGGGCGGTGGTGACACCCTTGGCATTGCTGTCGACCACCCAAACATACGATCCCTGCAGACCGGTCTGGATGGCCGCCGACGGCACCACCAGGGCGTTGGGCCGGTCTTCCAAAACCAGGTGAATATTGACGAACTGGTCGGGGAAGAGCGCCTCGTCCCGGTTGTCGAAGACCGCCTTCAGCTTGACGGTGCCGGTGGTGGTGTCGATCTGGTTGTCGGCGGTTAGCAGCAGGCCGGTAGCCAGTTTCTGCACGTCGCCGCGGTCATAGGCATCCACGGGCAGGCGGCGTTCCGCGCCCAGCTTGTGCAGCACCTGCGGAAGCTGGTTCTCGGGCAGCGTGAAGTACACGGCCATGGGCTGGAACTGGTTGATAATCACCAGGTTGGTGGTGTTGGCGGTGATGATGTTGCCGGGGTCCACCAGACGCAGGCCAATGCGGCCGTTGATGGGCGACTGGATATAGCACCAGTTGAGCTGCAACTGGGCGGTCTCGATGGCCGCCTTGTCCGACTGGATAGCTCCTTCATACTGGCCCTGCGCGGCCTCGTCGGCCTGCATGGTCTCCTTGGAGGTGACGCCCGCTTCGTAGAGCGCCTTGTAGCGGGCATACTCCGCCTGGGCGTTCTTCAGCAGGGCCTCATCGTGGGCCAACGTGCCCTTGGCCTGGTCCAGAGCTGCTTTGTAGGGGCTGGGGTCGATCACCATGATCGTCTCTCCCTGCTTCACCTGCTGCCCCTCGGTGAACCTGACCGGCAGCAACTGGCCGCTGACGCGCGCCTTCACCGTCACGCTCATATAAGGCGTAACGGTGCCCAGCGCCGTCAGGAAGATGGGCATGGGGCGCTGCTCCACGGGCGTCACCTGCACCGGAACCGGCCGGCCCATCAGAGCCGCCGCCTGGATGGCGCTATTGGCCGCCGCCTGCTGCTGGTTCTGGTGGATCCGCCACACGATGAAGCCCAGGGCGCTGGCCAGCACCACATACACGACCACGCGAACCCAGCCCCGCTTGTGGGTGGGGTGCGGTTGCAACAGGCTGTTTTCGGGCAGT
>Ga0302278_10001971_pt1 | contig 24415 bp, 21 predicted proteins | sample III_Bog_N3_2_FD_194543 | JGI IMG/M metagenome (GOLD analysis project Ga0302278, IMG submission 194543) | Peat permafrost microbial communities from Stordalen Mire near Abisko, Sweden - III_Bog_N3_2 | ecosystem: Environmental > Terrestrial > Soil > Wetlands > Peat | place: Sweden: Abisko... | reverse complement strand
GGGCCAAAATCGGCGGTCTGCGGACTCTGGATCTGGCTGCTCCTGCGGCTGCGATCGGCTACGGCATCGGGCGCATCGGCTGCTTCCTTTCCGGCGACGGCTGCTACGGCATCCCGACCAACCTGCCCTGGGGCATGAGCTTTCCGCACGGAATTGAACCGACTCCTCCGTTCGTCCGAGTTCATCCCACACCGCTTTACGAGCTTGGGGCGGGATTGCTGATTGGGGCCTGGCTTTGGTGGCGGGGGGGCAAGCAGCGCGGGACAGGCGCTATCGTGGGCGAGTACCTGGTGCTTAGCGGGATTGCTCGCTTTCTGGTTGAATTTGTGCGGCGTAACCCCAAGGTTCTTTGGGGGTTATCGAATGCGCAACTGGCCAGCGCCGGGTCGGTTTTGGCGGGGATTGTGCTGGTGGTGCTGGCGGCTACTCGGACCTCCGCCGCTTCCGCCGAGACTCCAGTTGCGGTCGAAAAGACGGCTTAGAAACGGCTCGGCGCAGGTGCTGATAGCCACCGGCAAACGTGTGACAAATAGTGCAAAACAGCATGATTTAAGTGCGTTTTAGCGCGAATAACAGCGTTTTTGACGCACTTTCGACACGCTTTTTGCGCACAAAACTGCCTTTAAGGTGAGGAAAGTGCTAGCACTGATATCAGTTTCGCGATGCAATTGATGAACCGGAAAAGGGTGGTTGAGGTTTGAGCTTTCCCTGGTCCCCAAAGGCGAGGGACCAGGGGCACCCAAACTTTTGGGCAGGGTCGGACCTGGGGAACCCGCCCAATTCAGACCAGTTGCCAGGGGGCGCGGTAGGGGCGCGACAGCAATTCGCTGGCGGCGCTGTCGTCTACGATCTTCTCCTTTGCCACGTCCCAGTGAATCTTGCGACCTACCAGCATCGAAATCAATCCCAGATGGCCGGGGAGGGTGGAGTGATGCGCCGTCTGGACCGGGGTGATGGTTGGCTTGCGCGACTTTACGCAGTCCAGGAAGTTGCGCTGGTGGTTGCGGGACTCATAGAGCTTCACCTTGCGCAGCTCCTCGGGCAGCGACTCGCCCTTTAACCAATCCGGATTGGAGGCGTCGAATCCGCTTCTGTCGACCCACACCCAGCCGTCGGTGCCGATCCATTTCGTTCCCATCTGGATACCCGGATGGCCGCCGGCAATGGTCAGCACCACGTCGTTGGCGTAGCCCGTCACTTCCTTGCGATATTTGCATTCGATCAGGTACGTTGTGGCCGTGTTCCATACGGCGTTGGAGGCCGGAAACTCCCCGCGGCCCTCGATTTCCGACGGCCCCGTGGCGTCGAACCCCAATCCCCAGTGCGCAATGTCGCCGTGGTGTCCAATCCAATCCAATAGCTGGCCGCCGCCGGTGTTGTAGTTCCAGCGCCAGTTCTGGTAAACGCGGGCATCAATGTACGGTTCGGCCTTCGATGGGCCCAGCCACATGTCATAATTCAGCTCCGGCGGAGGCTGCGTGACGGCCAAATCCCATGCGGGCGTTCCGGGCACAATGTCGGCTGGGCTTGCAGGTTTATTGGGCAGCGATGCCAGGCGCTGCATCAGCGCGGGAACGGTGCCGGGAAAGTCGTGGTGTCCGCCGGGCAGGCCTACCTCAACCCGCGTAACCGTGCCGATAAGCCCGTTGCGGACGATCTCCGCCGCTTTATGGAACGGCGCAAGCGAGCGCTGCCAGGAGCCGGTCTGCCAGATGATGCTGTTCTGCTCCACAGCCTTCACAATGGCCTGCTGCTCGTGGACGGTGCGGGCCAGCGGCTTTTCGCCATAGATATCCTTCTTGCGCGCGGCGGCTGCGGTGGCCACAATGGCGTGCCAGTGATCGGGAATCGCAATCATGATGGCGTCGATGTCGTCCCGCGCCAGCATTTCGCGATAGTCGGCGTAGGCCTTGCAGTCCTTGTTGCCATACTTCGTGTTCACGGTGTCAACGGCGGCCTGCAGGTGCTTGGTGTGCAGGTCGCAGGCCGCCACCACCTGGCAATCGTCTTCGGCCAGGAACGCCTTGGTGTTGCCAGGGCCCATCATGCCCCAGCCAATCACTCCAATGGGGATGCGATTGGATGCGGACGGGCGGCCTGAGCGCCCCCAGGCTGTGGCGGGCAGGATTGCGGCGGCCGATGCCACCTTGAGAAAGTCTCGCCGGGTTACGCTGGAACGCGGGATTTCGCCGGATACGGGATTCTTCATGGATGTCTCCGAAATTCCTTCTGGTGCGCGGCAGATGCGGCTTACGCGCCGGGTCTGAGCGCCAGATTTGGTACCAGCCTTTATATCAGAGCAAAGCACGCCTATGGCGTCCGGGGTGACCCCTACTCGGGAAGACGGTGGTTTAGTCTTCAAGGACCGCTCCCGCAGTAGATCCTGAATGCGCCATCATGCATTTTGTTCTGCCGCGCTGGCCCGCACGCGAAACCTCACCCAAGCTGAGACGATTCTGTAAGCGCGGCCTAACCCGCGCCACTGCCAGCGAGCCGGTGCGGGCGATTCGAGCCGTTCGCAGAAGATGAGAATGGTTACTGCCATCATTGCCCAAAGGTGCCCTGTGGCGAGCAACATAGGCAAAAGCATCCAGGCCCAGCACGATGCGACGCACCAGACGCCCTTATCGGCACCGAAAACAAGGGCATCGACATCTGCCGCGCGTCCGAAGGCGGCCAATGGCTTGTGCTTGTGGCAGCGATTCAAGCAGGCCTGTTTTGCGGGCGAGCACTGCCAAATGAGGGCGACGAGGAAGAATGCGCCGACTGGGAGGGACTGCGGGAGGCGGGAGGAACCCAATGCAGCAACGACCAACATCATGCACACGCCGGCGAGCACCCAGACCGCCGTGTAGCCTGTCACGAACAGCCATGTTGAGCGCGCCCGGCGGCGGGCTAGGCCGTTCGAGCGCACAAATTGAATGGGTGGAATGAGAGTGGGCGCCATCATCGCGGCGAACATGAGAATCCAGTCAAAGGCTGGTGCGACAGAGACGGCGCCCGCGCCGGCCGCGGGATGGTGCATGTGCTGGTGCGGCAGACCCGGGGACCAGAGGGATCGCATCCACAAAAATAGCCATGCAAGCGAAGCGACCGCCAGCACGGTGTTGCGGACCCTGACGCGATCTCGGTCGTCGAAGATCATGGCTCGCGGCCTTCGCGGTAGACGCTGACGCGCCCAACGGTGATGGACGCACCCTCAGAAAGCGGAAAGCTGGGAACGATTGTGACGCGGAGGTTGTCGTCATTCAGTTGGTTATCGACATGCATCAGATCGACGATGGGGCTGATGTCCACCAGGAAGCTGAGGCCGCCGCCGAGGTGCTTTCCGTCTACCAGGCTGGCCCGGTGAAGGCCGAAGAGGGTGACGGTTTCGGCAAGGAGTTCTGGATGATCGGACGGATTGGCTCCTTCTGGAAGGTTGACAAAGATGCTCAGCGCGCTGGCGCCCTGGGCTCCCCGCACGTTTTCCAGGTTAAGGTAAATGCGGTCGGGTATGGCAGCCTGTGACGCGGTGAGGAGGCTGCGGACGACTTTCTGCCGGACCTGGTCATCGAGTAGCACGGATGTGGAGGTTCCTGCGCCCGTGATGGCAAGGAGGTCGCTGTTTGTACCCACAAGTTCCACTGTTTTCCTCGCCGGCGCAGCAGGCGCGGTGGCCTGAGTGGCGGCTACGCCGAGGCCGCTTAGTCTGGAAGTGAGCAGGTTGACAGACGGAGCCTGCTGCAGGTTGTCGTAAGTGTAATTCATCAGGTTCAAGCTGTTGACGTCGGCAGGCGAGTACCTCCACGGCGTTGTATTGGGCATGGGCATGATGAATTCGCGTTCGCCACTTGCAGCGGGCCCTTTAAGCCAATTTTCGTCGGATGGGTTCTTATTGGATGGATTGGAGTTCCACACCGCCCACATTCGGTCGATGTTTGCATGATGCAGATAGAAGATGGGATCGAGCGCGGCAAGGCCTGGGTCGTACATGAGCCCCCAGTTGGTGGAGGAGACTATCCCGCCAACCCAGACGTGGGTGGCATTATGAGGGTCGCTTTCGAGATTTCCGGACGGATACACATCGCCATGCCAGAAGCCCGTGAGCGGGCCACCGAAGCCCGGCAGTTTTGTGTTTGCGCCGGAACCCGTGTAGACAGTGTTTGAAAGACAATTCTCTGTTATCGGCTTCCCGGTGAATTTGGGAGGCGGTGGATACTTCTTAATGGCCGCTGCCGTCAGATCGAAAACAATGTTGTTGGCGTAAGGACCATAGCGCGCGGTGACGAAGAGCGGGTTGGGAGCCCCATTGAAGTCTTGCAAGGTGAACGCGGGTGGGATGTCAAACGCATCGCCGGGTCCGAAGTAGTTCCAGTAGGGGAGTGCCCAATCGGCGGGTCCGCCAGCCTGGATAATATCCGTTCGAAGCTGCGCTTCGAGGGCAACAAGGTACCCCCTATGCCACGGAGTAAAGAACCAGCTTTGATGCTGGCATTGGTCCCAATATGTGTTGATAACGTTAGGCACGGGCAGCGGGGTGGTAGGGACTTTGGGCACGCCGGGAATGTATCCCCAACCAGGAAAGCTTCCCGGGTCATTTGCGGGCGTTACATATTCGCCGTGGATGGCGGCGAAGAACCACCAACTTGCGGAGTCGTTCAACTGCCGGTTCATCATGGCACGGACGCCGATTGCGTACCAGTGAAGGTCGTTATTGCTGAAGGTTCCGCCATTGTTCCAGGCGTTGGCGCGAGTATATTTGGCCATGGTTCCCTCTCCTGTTCATGATTTTGGTGTTGAGATTGGCTTTGATGCCGGGGGTGGGTCTCTCCCCGTCCTTCATCTGAAACTTGCACATCTTTGAACGAATCGAACGCACATTGCAGGAGCTACCTGGGAAATGCCTGCCGAGCGTGAAACAGTACGTGCCACCGAGGCTATGCCAACAACGAGCACATGTTTGCGATTGGAAAATGCGCGGCTCCTGGCGGCTTTGGGGAGAAGAACAAGAATCGCGGCCAAGGCAAGCGAAACAAGAGTAGCACGGAGCGAAGTTACCTGCAACCCCTTAGGGAGTGCGCATTTTTATCTTGGAAGTAAATACGAAAGATGGGACGTTTGGGCCCTGAGACGCCGGCTTTTGGAAGACTCTGGCGTTGGTTGGAGTAGTTGCCGACGGTTAAGCGGGGCCCCCTGCCGGGCCGTTTTGAAGCGACTACAGCCGCTTGATGAAGGCTAGCGCTTCGGCTAGTTGGGGGAAGCGGGACTCTTCTGCCTTGAACTCTCTTGAGTGGACGCAGCGGCGGGTGCCGCGCATCCTTACCGGGTGCTTTAGGTGCAGCATCTCGTGGTAGAGCAGGTATTCGATTGCGTACCTGGGACTCGATGGCCGGTCGAAGACGCGGCTGACTACGATGGTGTTGTGCGCGGCATCGTAATGGCCCAGCGAGCGCTTGGCGATGTGCTCGCTCCAGGTGAGCTCGGGGCGGCCAAGCAGGCCACCGAAGAACCGCAGGTTGAGCGTTTCGAAGACTTCATCGAGATGGTAGTAACGGCCCTCAGGCCCGGTGAAGCGCTTGCTGCCGCGGGCGTGGCGGACGAGCTCGGTTTGGCGGATAACGGCGGCGCTGGAGGCGAAACGCTTGTAACGCAGGTTATGCGAGGCGTCGATGGGCTTTTTATAGAGCTTGGCCAGCAGAATGTGGGCGATGGCGCGGACGACCGACTCCGGCGCGCCCTCAAGCAGGTCGGAAAGGCTGACGTGGATTTGGCCTTCCCGCAGGCGAATGGTGGTGTTAAGCGACGTAAACCGCCGGAAGCGCACCGCGATGGGCGGCATGGGCGCGCGGGGACGCAACGCCCGGTACTCTTCCTGAAAAAGCGGCGCAAAGTCGGGAGGCACGAGTACAGTTTACAGGCGTCACAGGTGCAAGTTGTCAGTTGTAAGTTTTCAGTTGTAAGTTGCTGGCGCCCAGTTGTCAGTTGTAAGTTATCGGTGGCCGCTTTATTTCGCGCTGGCTGGGGCGGTGGTCCACCCAAACCACAGGGCGAGGCGTGTCCGCTATTTGCCGGGGCTGGCAACTGACAACTTACAACTGAAAACTGACAACTGGCTTCTCGTCACTTGGGCTCGGCGCGCTCCTGGCCTTGCTCGTCCTTGTGCTCCTTGAAGTACTCGGTCTGCTCGGTGAGCAGGCGCTTGGCCTCGTCGGCCAGGTCTTCGCCGCTCTCGATGGCCTCTTTTCGGGAAAGGTCGAAGACGGGCTCCCCAGCGAGAGCGCGCAAATTGACGAGCCAATGCGGGCTGTCGTCGGCAAGCGACTTGAGGGCCTTGCGGATGTCGGCGTGGCGATCGGAGTATTGGTCGAGGTTGGCGCCGAGCTCGTCCATGAGGGCGGTGAAGTCGAGCAGCTCATCGTCGAGGCGGCGGGCGCGCGCGGCGGATTTGGACCGGTTGGTGAGGCCCTTGATGGTGTCGGCATGCTCGTTGAGGAATTTGGTGTAGAGGGCGATGCGTCCGTTGGGATCGATGCCGGCTTCGCGGATTTGCTCGATCTCGGCCTCGGTGAGCGGGGCGCGCTTGTTGGTTTGCGCAGGCAGAGGCGCGGCAAAAAGCAGGCACACCAAGACCGCGGACAGGCAGCGAATGGGACGCATGGGCTATCAAAACTCCAGCGTTCCCATTGAAGCACATGCGGCGACGCGGAGAGAAGTGGGCAGGGGGCGGTCTTAGTATTTTCGGAAGACCTGCAGCATAGCTTCGTTCTGCGCCTGGTTCACCTGGGCCAGGGTATTCTGCACCAATGGCCGGTCTTCGAAGCTGCTGTTGCGCAGCATCCCGCTCAAGCGGAACGCGCTGTGGCGCAGCAGGATCTCGATATCCTTGAGGCGCTTGTTGTCGTCGGCCACCGAGATGTGGATTCGACTGGTCATCTTCTGCACTTGCCGCAGCAGGTCGGTGGCTTTATCGACGTCGCCGGCGGCATATCTCTGCAGGCTGACCTCGGTCATCTGGTGGACCAGCTGCGCATACAGAAAGCACTGGTCGCGCGGCTGCGCCTGGCTGGCCTTGACCGCAAGGGCATCGATGGATTGCTGATCGAAGATCTTGTCGTCGAGCCCCGCGGCGAACGCGGGAAGCGTTGTGACAGCGAGGAGCACGATGACTGCGAACGGAACCCTGCTTGGCATGAGGAACCTCCCGCGGTCGCGGTAAAACCCCATGCCGTGACTATATGAGCATTTCAGGAAATTGCGCAAGCAGAAAGATTTGCGCTCTCTCCAACTCGTTTGCCGCGGCCTTCCAAAGAAGGTTTACCGCCTCTATTCCTTGCATCTTCGCGCACTTCATGGCTTTTTTTCGAGCAAAAGGAGACGTTGTCGAGCCTGCCACTCCTGATTTGGGAACTTTCCTGCGGCCGCATCCAGGAAATGGTGGTAGTACACGATCGCTTGCGGCTTCTGGTGCAACGAATCGTAGGATGTGGCCCAGAGGAAGTAGGTTGAAGGGAGTTCAGGAAGGTATTTTGACCGCATGATAAGGGCGTGCAGTGCAATGGAAGGCTGATTGGTGCGAGACGCGGCGAAGGCCAGCCCGTTCCAGCCGTCGGGGTTGGACGGGGCCAATTGGGTGGCCTTGTCGAAGACGGCAAAGGCCTCAGGGTACTTGAGCAGATGAATCAAGTTCTGGCCATGACCGATAAGCAGATCGGGATCTCTGGGGCTAGCGGTTAGCAGGCCGGCGTAAAGCAGGTCGGAGCCGGTTGGGTCTCCGGCTTCCGCTAGAACCTGGGCAAGCATACTAGTAATGGCTGCGTCTCCGGGGTGGGTTTCATGCAGTTTTTGAAGCAGCGGCAAAGCTTCGGCTTTGTCCTGGGCCGCGAGCACCATGGCAAGCTGCGCGGTCAGCGCGGGATCGCCGGGGGCCGTTTCCAGCGCGGCGCGCAGTTGCGTTTCAGCTTCGGGATACTGCTTCCGGACAATCAGGACGTGCGCCAGGCCGGCGTTTGCGGCTGCGGATTTGGGATCTTTGGCCAGAACGCGGCGATAGGCTGTCTCAGCCGCGCCGTATTCGCCGGCCTGGTCCGCGAGATTGGCAGCAAGCAGAGTGTCCGCCGGGGTCTCCGGAGAGAGCTTGAGGGCCTCAAGCAAATCGTTGGAGGCTTCGGTGGTGTCGCCCGGACGGCCTGGCGTGGGCTGGTCGAGACGCGCTAGAGCGCGCCAGGCACGCGCTTTCATGGCGGGGCCGGCGTCACCGGGGTCGAGGATAGTGGCGACGGAAAGTTCCTGGCGGGCCTCGGTCAACTTGTCCTTATCGTTCTGGCGAGCCAGGAGCAAGCCTAGCGAGAGATGAGCCTCGAACGACTTGGGATCGGCGGCGATGGCGCGACGGTAGAGGGCGGCGGCATCGTCCGGGCGGTTTTCGGCATCGGCAACGTAGCCGGCATCAAACAGGGCGCGGGAATCGTCCGGATGGGCAACCAGCCACGGGGTCAGCAGTGCTTCCGCGGCCCTCCATTCGGATCTGACCATGAATGCTTCCGCGTCGGCGACTGGCGGGGAGATTGTGTCGGAGGCTGCGGCCGAGGGCGGATTCGGTGCGGGGCTCTGGCTGAATCCTGTGATCGCGGCTGAGAGCAGGACAAGAACGGCAAAACGAAACACGGGATACCTCGCCTTTTAGTTTAATGGGCGCATGGGCATTGGACGCGGCTGGGAGGCGTTGGGGCTTGAACGGGAGGAGCGCGATGGATCACGAGGCGGAACAAAGTGTGAAGCAATTGGGGCTGTGCATTTCATGGCGCCCAAAGGCGAGTGACCTGAGGTACCCGCTCTTGGTAGCAGAACTCGCGCCCTGGACGTGTCGCGCCCGCCCATGGCTGCGCTACGCGGAGAAGGCCGGTTGGGGGTTGAGCTTTCCCAGGTCCCCAACGGCGAGGGACTTGGGGCACCCGCCGTCGATTCAGGGGGTGGGTTACGGGAGCGTCTGGCAAACCTGGAGCGCGGTCTGCGAGCTTGTGAACGGCGGGTCCACTCCGGGTGGCAGGTAGCAGGGCTGGCCGTGGCCGGGCACGCGGCTGGTCACGTTGACGTTTCCATTCGTCCCATTCTGCGTGCTCACCCTGACATCGACGATATTGCCCTCGACAAGAATGGAGGTGTCGACAATATCCAGATCGGTGCGCAGGATGGTGAGAAACGGGCTGTCCGGCGAGGCCACGTAGACTTTGCCAATTGTCGAATTCTGAGTGGAAACGACAGTGCGGGGATGGCCATTGACCGGCAATGTCTTCTCCACCGTGTGGCTGCTCAGGTTCACAATGGTCGAGGTCTGATCGGTCTGGTTCGCGGTATACGCGCGGGTGCCGTCGTAGAGTACCGTGACGCTGGCGGGGTTGTTACCAACAGGAACGGTGAAGGTGGTGCCGAAGGTGGGGCTGTCGTTGCCGTATTCGTCTACGCTCACGTCGATGATACTGATGGCATTGCCTGCATAGTCGGCCACCACCAACTGACTGGTTGCGGTGTTGTATTCGGCATACACGGGACCGGCGGTGGCGGGAACATCGTGGTTCGCATCCTGGGCAAGTCCGGCGGTTGTTGAAAGCGGCAGGCTGGGATGGGTGAAATAGGTCTGTCCAGACTGGTTTACGCAACCTGTTGGCGGTGGGCATTGGTCATCCAGCGTATTGTCCTGGGCGTTGATCACGGAGATGGTATCGGATCCGCGATTGAGCACAAAGACCCGCCGCTGATCCGGACTCTCGACGGCGAAAACGGGACATTTGCCAAGGGTGATTGGGGTATCCGCCGCAAAGCTTGCCACCTCAATTCCGGTGGCCAAGCCGTTGGGCTGCGCCGCAGGTGAGGTGTTGCACTCCATGCCGGTTGCGCCCGGAATGTTCTCGCTGATGACAAAGTCGCGCTGACCTGAAGTCGGCGAACCCACAACCAGCACTGGAGTTGGCGCGACGGGAATGGAGAGCTTGAAGGTCTGAGGACTTCCGGAGAAGTAGTCCGCAAGGCTGCCATTGAGATCGGCGGCCCACAGCCCGTTCGTTGGCGCAAACAGGTTCACGGGCTGCGCTGTGCTTGGCAGCGTGGAATAGGTTACCTGCTTGGCCTGCAGCGAAGCGGAGATGGGGAAATTGCTTAACGTTCCGTCGCTGTTGACGGTGTAGCCATTTGCGCCGAATTCGTCGATGGTGAATGTGTTGGGGCCTGGACCGATGGGCGCAATGGCGAGAACAGCGTCGCCGGAGTAGTCAATGATGGTGGCAATGCCCGGCGAGGCGGGCGACGGGGCAGATACCACGATGGCATAGGACGAGGGCTGCGGGGCAGGCCCGCTGTTGTTGATGGGGGTAATCACCGGCCGATAAGCGCTGCCGCAACCTGCAATCAAGACCACAGCCAACGAGACCGGGCCCGAGTGAACCAACCGCGCGCGCGCCTGGCCTAAATTCATTGAAAAAAGCCTCATTCAGTTCTTTCCTGCTTACCAATCGATTGTAAATCAGGCAGCCGAAGGTTAGACGCGGCGGGAGCGGAGAGGGAATCTCTCGTCGAATTCCCTGCCCGCTCCAGACAATTCCTTCTTCGATGCCCGTTCGCGCGCGGTTGCCTGGACCGGCAGGCGCTCAGTGCCCGGCGACCTCAACAATCGCGCTGTCGGGCCCGCTCCAGGCCGTTGCGCCATCGTGGGTCAACTGCTGACCAGCTTCGTCCCAATGCAGCCTGGTTACCGAGCCCGCGCCCTTCTCGTACGCGTAGGTCTTGCCGTCGTCGGAGAACAGAGTAAAGGTGGCATCGGCCCCTGGATAGACGCGGACTTTCGCGATCGCCTGTGTTTCATGGGTGCTTTCCACCGGCGCGCCCAAGGGGAGAATGGAGCCTGCACGGACGAACAGCGGAAGGGTATCGATGGGGGCCTGAACCGCGATTGTCTGGCCGCCCTTCACCCGCTCGCTTGTCCAGTAGTTGTACCAGTCCGCGCCGGCGGGCAAGTAGACCTGCCGGCTGGTCGCTCCCTGCTCGGTAACCGGCGCAACGAGGAAGGCCGGTCCGAACATGTATTCGTCGCGCAAGTCCGCGACTTTGGGGTCGTTGGGGAAATCCAGTGGCAGAGCACGCATAAACGGCGCGCCGCTGAGCCAGGTCTGGTATCCGAGCGAGTAAATGTAAGGCATCAACTGGTAACGCAGGCGGAGGTATTTTTCCAGAATCGGCTCAGCCTGCTTGCCGTAAGACCACACTTCGTTTGCAACCCGGCTGCCGTGCGCGCGCATGATGGGCAGAAACGTGGCGTACTGAAACCAACGCGTATATAGCTCCGGGTAATCGTCGTAGCCGCCCACGTTGGCGCGCGCGTCGGAAGGGTCGAGCAGGGGCGGGTTGGCCGGATGGTGCTCTTTGGGCAGATACTCCCAGCCACCGGTGTCATTGGACCAGTAGGCGAACCCCGAGGCCGCGAAGTTCAGGCCGGTTGGGATCTGGCGCTTGAGCGTGTCCCATGTGGGCTGGATATCGGAAGACCAGAAAAATGCTCCGTTGGCTTGCGCGCCTGTGAATGCGTCGCGAGACAGGATCAGTGAGCGCTTGGCCGGTTCATCCCTGCGGTAGCCGTTGTAGAGAGCTGCGGTATGAAAAAGAGGGTAGACGTTGAAGAACTGCGTGCCCGGACCGATGTGGAAGTAAGCGCCATTGGGAGGCAGGTCAGGTTCGGTCTGGTCCGCCCACAGAGAGTCGAAGCCCAGGCTCATGATGTTCTCGTGAATGGTCTTCCACCACCATGCGGCCGCCTCGGGGTTGGTGGTGTCAATGTCGGAGCCGGCACGGTCGTAGGGCAATCCATCGATGGGCGTGCCGTCGACGAGGTGGGTGAACCAGCCCTTCTCGCGCAGCATTGCGTAGTAACGGTCTTCGGGAACAAACCGCGGCCAGACGCTGATCATGGTCTCAAAACCCATCTCATGCAGTTTTTTGTTCATGCCGGCGGGGTCTGGCCAGTCCTTGGGATCCATATCGATCTGGCCCATTTTCGTGTAGTGGAACCAGTCGACCACCATTACGTCGGCCGGCAGATGGCGGTCGCGATAGCCCTGTGCGGCGGCGAGCAGTTCGGATTGATTGAGGTAGCGTTGCTTGCACTGGATGTACCCATAAGCCGCCTTGGGCAGCAGGTGCGTGGGCCCGGTGAGCAGCTTGTAGCCTGCATAAATCTCGTCCGCCGTAGCGCCGGCAATCACAAAGAACGATACCCGGTCGCCCGCTTCGGAGGTCCACTTGGTCCGTTCGTTAAACCCGGTCTCAATCGTGGTCTTTGACTCGTTGTCCCACAGCAGGCCATAGCCCTTGTTGGTGACCATGAACGGCACACAGGTGCTGGGAGCCGCTGGCGCAAGATAGTCCTGCCAACAATGGACGGTGTGTCCGCGATGGTCGAGAAATCCCTCCTGGTTCTCTCCGAGGCCGTAATAATGCTCGTCGTCGGGCGCCGCAAAGGTTGCGCCAACCGTAAAGAACTCGGCGTCCGTTGGCCGCCGGTCCCGGAGGATCTCCGCAGTGCCTTCCTTGATGTTGGGCTCGTCCTGCGACCACCCCTTGAGTTCCAGAAGCGTCTTGCCTTCCGGGGTCTTCAACGTGATGTGCGCTCCCGGCGTGGAACCGTTGAAGAACTTGGCGATGTCGGTCTGGGTGCGAAGCGGAGGCTCGGTGTTGGGCAGGTTCTTGTCCACCGTGGCCACAATCCGCCCCGACTGGTACACGTTGGCCTGTGCATTCTCCGTTGCGTTCCAGCCATCCGCCGCGGGCGTTCCGATGATTCCATACCCTGGCCCAGCCAGCGCCGGATCGTGCTTCAGGCTCAGCGTCACGCGCAGAACGTTGGGAGCATACGGCTCCAGCACAATGGTCTCGCCCTTGCGGTCGAGCTCCAGGCGCGGGCTGGGCGATTGCGCAGCGACGACGGCCGCGAAAACCAGAACGCCGGCAAGAAATGCAGTGAAGTGAGAAAACCTTTTCATTCAGAACTCCATTCGGCCCGCGAACGGGGAGAGAATTGGCTGCGCCAATGAGTGTAAATCGCTTCGCCGGCTCTGTCCCGTGCAAATCGGTCTCGATGCCGTTTTCACTCGTCTGCCAGGCGATAGGATGAGGTGTGGCGAAAGCAAAACTGATTTGGCAATCGAAGCTGGTGTTGCTGCTGGTGCTGCCGTTTGCCGGCGCGGAAGTTGTGCTGCAGGCTCACTGGTGGGCCACGCAGGTGGCTTCGGTTACGGTGTGGGCGCTGGGCCTGAGCGTGCTGCTGGGCATCGTAGTTCTGTGGCTGCGCGCCGCCACGCCGGCAGCCGCTTTTACCGGCGCAGCCATCACCGCCAGCCTCATGTTTTCCACGGCGATCTTCCCTTACCAGCCCTGGCGCACCGCGCTTGTTCCCGTGCTGGCGGTCTCTGTGCTGGCCTACGTTGCCACGCGGCTGGGGCGGGGAACGAAGGAGCGGCTGGGCACGGCGGAGAAGCGCCATGGCCGGTCGGCATCGCAGGTGGCGGCCAACCTGGGAGTGGCCGCGCTTGTCTCCGACGGCTTTGTGCAGTCGTGGTTGACCGATACGCACTGGTTTACCCGCGCTGCCGTCGCGCCCATGCCCCTGTTTTGCGTGGGGCTTGCGGCGCTGGCGGAGGCTGCCGCGGATACGGTGTCCTCCGAAATCGGTCAGGTCCTGGGCGGGCGCCCACGCATGGTTACCACGTTTGGCCAGGTGGAACCAGGCACGGATGGAGCCATCAGTGTGGCCGGAACGCTGGCCGGTGTGGTTGCCGCGGTAATCGTCGCCCTGGCCGGGACCCTGGCGCTCAGCGGCGGCTCGGGGATGTTCTGGGTAAGCGGGACCGGCGCGATCTTCGGGCTGCTTTTCGACAGTCTGCTGGGAGCGACTCTCGAACGCCGTGGCTGGCTCAACAACGATGGGGTGAACTTCGTCTCGACGGCCAGCGCCGCGGTGTTTGCGCTGGGGATGTTGGCGATTCTGTCGCATTCCTGAGTGGGTTCGCCTCTCGCGTGCCGCTTTTTCGCCAAGAGAACGTCGAAGTGGAATGGGCGCCATCCCCCAGGGTCGAGCTGCGGAGTCGGGCCAAGTTCATCCATGCTACGATCACAGGGAGAAGGGGGAACCGGCTATGCAATTAACCGTCCCACCCGACCTGGAGACGCTTATCAATAGGCGCCTGTCCAGCGGGGGTTATACGAACGCCGAAGATGTACTGCGCCGCGCCCTTCAAGTTCTGGACGCCGAGGAAAGCTGGACCGAAGAGGAACGCAGCGCGCTGGCGGCTCATATCGAGGAAGGCTATCTGCAGGCCGAACGCGGCGAGTTGATCGATGGCGAGCAGGACCAGCGCGAGATCCAGACGATGAAAGATGGCTGGCGCATGGCTAATCGATGAGCGGTTATGTTCTTACGCCGCTTGCCAAGAAAAGGAGGGTGAAAAAGTGGCAACACTAGAATGGTCGCAGTGCTCCGCCGTGGAGAGCATTCCCAGCAAGCGCAGCGGCGCATGGGTATTTCGTGGAACTCGGACGCCCGTTTCGACAATGTTCGAGAACCTTCAAGATATGAGCGTGGACGAGCTGATGATCGAATTCGGCGTGACGCGGGAACAGGTTCAAGCCGTACTGCAATTTGCGGCGCACAGCACGGAAACAGAGGCCCCGCACCCCTAAATGCTGGTTCTTTTCGACAACGGCACGCCGCGCACCTTGCCCGCTACCTGATCGATCGCCACGCGGTCACGGAAGCGCGGGCGCGGGGGTGGGAAGAACTGGGAAACGGGGAACTTCTGAACCGGGCTGAGGCCGCGGGGTTTGAAGTGCTGGTGACGACCGACAAGAATCTCGGTTATCAGCAAAACCTTGCGGGCCGCAAGATTGCGGTTGTCGTACTCGGAAAGGGCCGTTGGACACTCATCCATCCCTATGTGACGCAGGTTGTTGCGGCAGTGAACGGGGCGACGCCGGGCAGCTTTACCGAGGTGGAGATTCCGTTTCAGTAAAGACCCGAATTCTTGCATCTTTCTACTAGAGTATTCCTGGATTCGAGAATCCCGGGTCTCCAGGACGAGAATCCCTGGCACCCGGCTGGCTCGGCAAGGATGGGGTGAACTTCCTTTCGACGGCCAGCACGGCGGCATTCGGATTGGGCACGTTGGCGATGCTGTCGCATTCCTGAGTGGGCTGAACCGCCCGCCGCTGGGGCAAGGCTGCATTGAGCAATCTTGTACATGCCAATTTGAGTTTTCCTGAAAATATAAAAATAGAGCCACTTACACGGCCCGGCATTCCCCGGATAAAGGCGTAGGACCTTCCTCAATGTACGCGTATTGGGATTGTCATCTGCCCGATAAACACTCAGGTTCGATGCAGCTCCCCTTGGCTGCATGCTCAATTTTGCAAGTGGTGACCGCGTCCCATCCCGGACCGGACAGATAAGCATGCCCGTGGAGGGTCGCATGGAAATCGGCTTTCACCCCGCAGCGCCGATGGATCTTGAGCAGGCAGAGGCTCAAGGGACGACGGCAACCCGCGATCTGGTTGCGCGTACCGACGCGGAGAAGCATGTTGTCCAGATGGAGGCCAGATACCTCGGACTTCTGGAAGCGTCTCCCGATGGAATGGTTGTGGTGAATCCAAGGGGAGAGATCGTGCTGCTGAATGCGCGGGCGGAAAAACAATTTGGATACCACCGCGATGAGCTTTTGGGACAGAAGGTGAAGAGCATCATTCCGGAGGGATTTGCGGAACGGCTGATTGCCGACGGAACCCGTACCGCGGCGGAGGCGCTGGCGCAGCAGATCGGGACAGGGGTTGAACTCTACGGGCGTCGAAAAGATGGAAGCGAGTTTCCGATCGACATCATGTTGAGCCCGTTGGATAGCGCGGAAGGAATCCTGGTGACCGCGGCGATTCGCGATATCAGCGTTCGCAAGGACACTGAGATGCATCTGGCCATGACCGCGGCCAAGTATCGCGGGCTGCTGGAAGCGGCACCCGATGGCATGATCGTGGTGAACCACCGGAGCGAGATCGTGTTGTTGAACGCTCATGCGGAGAAGCAGTTCCGATATTGGCGCGATGAGCTGATTGGGCAGAAAATCACGAGCATCATTCCAGAAGGCTTTGCGGAGCGCCTGATCGCCGATGGCACGCGCACCGCAGCCGAAGCGCTGGCGCAGCAGATGGGCACGGGGATCGAGCTAACCGGGCGGCGGAAAGATGGGAGCGAGTTTCCTATCGAGATCATGCTCAGTCCGCTGGAGAGCGCACAGGGGATTCTGGTGACGGCGGCGGTTCGCGATATCACCGTGCGCAAGAACGCGGAGAGACATCTGGCGCAAATGGAAGCGCGGTACCGCGGACTGCTGGAAGCGGCGCCGGATGGCATGGTGGTAGTCAATCAGGGCGGAGATATCGTCTTGCTGAACGCTCAATCGGAGAATCAGTTTGGATATAGCCGCGATGAGCTTATCGACCAAAAGGTTACGAATATCATTCCGGAAGGCTTTGCGGAGCGGCTGATTGCCGATGGAACGCGAACCGCAGCCGAGGCGTTGGCGCAGCAAATTGGTTCGGGAATCGAACTAACCGGGCGAAGGAAGGACGGGAGCGAGTTTCCGATTGAGATCATGCTGAGCCCTCTCAAAAGCAACGAGGGCATTCTGGTGACTGCAGCGATCCGCGATATCACCCTGCGCAAGAAAGCAGAGAAGCATCTGGTGCAGATGGAGGGGAGGTATCGCGGACTGCTGGAAGCCGCTCCCGATGGCATGGTGGTTGTAAACCAGCATGGTGAGATCGTGCTGTTGAATGCCCAGTCCGAGAATCAATTTGGATACCGCCGCGACGAGCTTATCGGGCAGAGGGTTACGAATATCATTCCAGATGGATTTGCGGAGCGGCTGATAGCCGACGGAGCTCGCACCGCCGCTGAAGCTTTGGCGCAGCAGATCGGTACCGGGATCGAACTTACGGGCAGGAGAAAGGATGAGAGCGAGTTTCCGATTGAGATTATGCTCAGCCCGCTCGAAAGCGACCAGGGGATTCTTGTGACTGCGGCAATTCGCGACATCACCGTGCGCAAAAATGCCGAATTGAATCTTATTCAAAAGGTTGAGGACCTAAATCGCTCCAACGAGGAGCTGGAGCAATTTGCCTATGTAGCCTCCCACGATTTGCAGGAGCCGCTGCGCATGGTAGCGAGTTATACCCAGCTTCTATCCCGGCGGTACAAGGGAACGCTGGACGCCGATGCCGATGAGTTCATCGCATTTGCAGTGGATGGAGCCAACCGAATGCAGCGCCTTATCCAGGATCTGCTGGCCTTTTCCCGGGTAGGTAAAAGGAAACTGGAGTTGTTCGATCTACCGAGCGATCGGGCGCTGCGACAGGCTCTCTTGAATCTAAGTGGAGCGATCAAGCAGAGCGGCGCGCTGGTGACAAACGGTCTCCTTCCCGAAGTCAAGGCTGACGAGGTTCAACTGACCCAGTTGTTTCAGAATCTTATCGGCAACGCGATCAAATACCATTCCTCCGGAGTCCCGCACATTCACATCTCCGCCGCAAGGAATGGCTTGCCGATGTGGACATTCTCGGTGCGGGACGACGGGTTGGGAATCGATTCGCAGTTCTTTGAAAAAATCTTCGGCATGTTCCAGCGGTTGCACAAGCGGGACGAGTTCGAAGGCACGGGCATGGGATTGGCGATTTGCAAGAAGATTGTCGAGCGGCACGGCGGCAGCATCTCGGTCGAGTCGAAGCCGGGGTCGGGATCGACGTTCCACTTTACCCTGGCGGCAATCGAGGCAACATCATCAACGGCGATCGAGGAGACAAATGACGATACAAGTTCTATTGGTTGAAGACAGTCCGGGAGCCGTCCGGCTGACAAGAGAAGCCTTTCGCGAGGCAAACGAGTCGATCGAGTTGCATGTGGCATCGGATGGATTGGAGGCGATGGCCTTTCTGAGGCGGGAAGGGATCCATGTCAACGCCGAACGCCCGGATTTCATTCTGCTCGATTTGAACCTGCCCAAGATGGATGGCCGCGAGGTGCTGGCCAATATCAAGCACGACGAAGGCCTGAAGACGATACCGACCATCATCCTCACTACCTCCGACGCGGAAGTAGACATCCAGAAAAGCTACCAACTTCAGGCAAATTGCTATTTAACCAAGCCGGTTCAGCTCGAAAAATTCGAAGCTGTGGTCAAGAGCATCAACGATTTCTGGCTGACCACGGCGAAGCTTCCCCAGCGGAGGTAGGACGTATGCCCAGGCGGAAGATCAAGATCATGCTCCTCATCGAGGACAACCCGGGAGACGCGCGCCTAATCCATGAGATGTTCAAGGAGCAAGGCCCACAGAACGTCGAATTGAAGCACGTCCAGTGCATGGCGGACGCCGAGAATTATCTTACAGAGCTCTCGGTCGATGTGATCCTGCTCGACCTCGGGCTGCCGGATGTACAAGGGCTGGACGCGGTGCGGCGCGCGCGGAAAGCTGCCCCCGATGTCCCATTGGTGGTTTTGTCGGGGCTGGACGACGAATGTATGGCAATACAAGCCATGCAGGAAGGCGCGCAGGATTACTTGATCAAGGGCCAGACCGAGCAGCGCGAGCTCCTGCGTGCGCTGCGGTATGCCGTGGAACGAAAGATCAATGAAGAGACTTTGTTCGCGGAAAAAGAACGCGCAAAGGTCACTCTGGATTGCATAGGCGACGCCGTCATAAGCACCGATAATTCGCGAAACGTCGCATTCCTCAATCTCGTCGCAGAACAGATGACAGGGTGGTCGTTGAAAGAGGCGGCCGGCAGGCCCATCGGCGAAGTGCTTCGAATTGTGAACGCCGAGACGCACGAAGCCATTGAGAATTTGATGGCGAAGGCCGCGAGGCAAGACCGGAAGGGGAACCTGCCCGGCAACAGTTTGCTTATCCGCCGGGACGGATCCGAGATATACATCGAAGACTCCGTCGCTCCCATCCACAATCATGGCGGACAGGTTGTCGGGGCGGTCACGGTTTTTCGCGACGTGAGCGAGGCGCGGGGGATGGCTGAGCAAATTGCCCATGCCGCCGAACATGATTTGCTCACCGGCTTGCCAAACAGGCTGCTGCTAAACGACCGTATTGGCCAGGCGATTGCTCTTGCCAATCGTCGCGGAGGCCAGGTTGCGGTGTTGTTTCTGGACCTGGACGGCTTCAAGCATGTCAACGATTCCCTGGGACATCCAATGGGCGACAAACTGCTTCAATCCATCGCAAGGCGCCTTCTGGAGTGTGTTCGCGCCCCGGACACCGTAAGCCGCCAGGGCGGCGATGAGTTCATTGTTCTTCTTCAGGAAATAAGAAACCCCGAGGATGTTGCGATTGCCGCGAAGAGACTGCTGAAGTCCTTAGCGGAAACTTATTCCATGGGCCAGCACGACCTCCACATCACCACGAGCATTGGCGTCAGCCTCTATCCCGACGACGGCATGGATGCGGAAACGCTCATCAAGAATGCGGACACCGCAATGTATCAAGCAAAAGAAAACGGACGCCAGAGCTATCGATTTTTCAAGTCGGAGATGAACGTCAAGGCGGTGGAACGGCAGTCCATCGAGGAAGACCTGCGTCGCGCCCTGGAACGAAAGGAGTTCACGCTTCACTACCAGCCAAAGATCGATCTGAAAACGGGAGCGATCACCGGCGCCGAAGCGCTGATTCGCTGGACGCATCCAACGCGAGGATCGGTCCCTCCATTGGTGTTCATTCCCATCGCCGAAGACTCCGGGTTGATTCTGCCGATAGGCGCGTGGGTGATGCGGGAAGCGTGCAGGCAGGCTCGTGCCTGGCTCGATGCCGGGTTGCCTCCAATGACCATGGCGGTCAACGTCTCGGCGATCGAATTTCGCAACGAGAATTTTCTCGAAGACCTGTTCGCAACCATCCACGAAGCCGGCCTGTCTCCGAATTCTCTCGAACTGGAAGTAACCGAGAGAGTCCTCATGAAACAAAGCGAGCTTGCGGAATCCGTCTTGAAGAAACTGAGGGAAAGAGGCGTACAAGTGTCGGTGGACGACTTTGGAACGGGCTACTCGAGCTTGAGCTATCTGCAACAATTCCCGCTCGATGCCCTTAAGATCGACCGGTCCTTCATTCGTCGAATTACGGCAAACCCGGACGAAACAAGCATCGTCAGCGCAATCATCCGCATGGGCCAAAGCCTTAATCTGCGGGTCATCGCCGAGGGCGTTGAGACTGCGGAAGATCTGGCGTTCCTCCGGGCCAACGGCTGCGATGAGGCGCAAGGTTACTATTTCAGCCGGCCTGTTCCTCCGGAGCAGTTCGCCGCTTTGCTGGGAGCCCTTGTTCCTTGAATCGATTTTCAGCGCGCATCAGTGCAGATGCATTCGCCAAAGTGTGTAGCTAAGAATCTCGTGGGCGATTCGCTCGCCCTCCCGCGACCCTCCCTCGACGGCCACGCGCGGCCGCGGAGAAGTGAGCACATCCAGCCCGTCCGACGCGCAAATCTCGTGAATCCTGAACAGGTGGGTTCCGTCGCTGACGATCACCAGCCGATGGAAGCCGTTGGTGCGGGCGATCACAGCAATGCGACGCGCCGAGTCCTCGGTATTCCGGCTCTCGGTTTCGGCAATGACGGCATCCTCGGGAACACCCATGCCTTCCAGGTACTCCTGGCCAACCGCGCCTTCACTGTATTGGTCGCCGCCGCTTCCGCCCAGGGTGACTATCAGCGGCGCGACGCCTCGGTGGTAGAGCTCCAGCGCATGATCCAGCCGGGCGCGATAAACCGGAGAAGGCTTCCCATCGTACTCCGCCGCGCCAAAAACCCCGATCGCATCCGCGTGGACAACCTGGGCAGCCTGGGCAACTTGATCGCGGGCGGCGTAACGCTCGATCTGCACATAAACCCAGCGGCACCAGCCCACCAACCCCGCTACCAGCGCCAGCAAAGCGGCAAGCGTCACGCGCACGGCAACATTGCGGCGTTTTGGCTTGGCTCGGCGCTTCATGGGAACCTTTCGGAGACAGGGACCAGAAACTAAGGGACTAAGGGACAAGGAACTAAGGAGACGGCTTCCAGCCTCTAGCTCCTCGCTACCCGCTTTTGCTCTCTCGCTCCAACAAACACCGGGTTCGCTTATGAACCGCTTGCTCTTCCCGTAATCCCTTAGTCCCTGGTCCCTTAATCCCTCAGTCCCTTCATCTTTGCAATACCATAACAATCTCGTGAGTGGGAATGGCGCCCTCGCGCAGAATCTCCCAGCGGCCGGGACCCAGCGAGAGGTCCACGATGGTGGTGGGCTGCGCGTGGCCGGTTGGGCCGCCATCGATAATCAGCGGGATGCGGTCGCCTATCTGGTCGCGAACGCAGGCCGCGTGGGTACATTCCTGCGCTCCCTGCAGGTTGGCCGAGGTGGCCGTAATCGGCAGGCCGAACCGCTCCACAACAGCCCGCGGAATCGCGGCATCCGGCACGCGCAGCGCCACGTTGCCCGTATTTGCCGTAGACCGCAGCGGCAGTTTGGTTCCCGCGCGCACAATAATCGTGAGCGGACCCGGCCAGAAACGATCGGCCAGCTTGTCGAGCAAGGGGTCAGTATCGCGCGCCAGCGTGTAAGCCTGCGCCAGTCCAGAGATCAACAGCGACAGCGGCTTGTGCTTTTGGCGTGTCTTGATTTTGTAAATCTGCTCCACCGCGTGCAGATTCACGGGGTCCACAGCCAGCCCGTAAAACGTGTCGGTGGGCAAGGCAACGACATCACCCTTACGCAGGCAGGAGACGATGTAATCGATCCGGTCCGGTTGAGGTTCATCGGGATGGACGCGCAAGATCTCCGCGGACAAGAAGCACTACCTCGGTTCCCGAATTTCTAATGCCGTAAAGACGGAAGCTATCACAGCACCAGCCTTGGTGCAAGTGGAGCCGCTTGCTCGCCTGCCGCTACCGGGCACGCATTTGGGCAAAACGGCATAGAATCGGCTAAGCGAAAGCCGGTTCGCTCATCATGCCTGTTCGCATTGTACAGAGTAAGCAGAATCCGCGCCTCAAGGAACTTCGCCGAGCGCTGATCGCGCCGGGCCGCGAGTCCGGTGGGGGGCCGGCGCTTGCCGGAATCGAGGGGCCAAACCTGATCTCCGAGGCCCTGCGCGCCGGCCTGCGCATCGATTGCGTGTTCGCGGCGCAGGGTTCGGAGCATCTGCTGGACGGATTGCATCTGCCGCCGCAGACTGAAGTGCTGCTGATGCCGAGAGATGTGCTTGCCGCCAGCCTGGCGACCGAGACGCCCCAACCGGTTGCCGCCCTGGTTGAAGTTCCGGATTGGACATGGGCGCATATTCTCGACGACGGTGGAAAAACCGCGCCGCTGATCGTGGTGCTGGCCGGCTTGCAGGATCCAGGCAATTTGGGAACCATCCTGCGCTCGGCGGAGGCATTCGGCGCCACCGGCGTCGTGAGCCTGCCGGGAACGGTGAGCGCGTGGAACCCCAAGGCGGTTCGCGCCTCGGCAGGCAGCGTTTTTCGGGTGCCGCTGCTATCGGCATCTGCGGAGGAGTGTTTCACGCGCCTGCGAGCCGCTGGCTTGAAGATACTTTCCACAGCCGTCAAGGAAGCTGAGCCGGCGGGGCGGGCGGCGTTGACCGGGGGAGTTGCGCTACTGATTGGCAATGAAGGCAACGGAGTTGATGAGGCGCTGGCTGCTCAGGCCGACGGAGCCATCACGATTCCCTGCCCCGGCGCGGTAGAAAGCCTGAACGCCGCCATCGCCGCCAGCGTGCTGCTTTATGAGGCGTCGCGGCAACGAGGGAGCCGGCAATGAGCCTTTTCGACGGCGAACAAGAAGGCCCCAAAGGGCCGCTCCGCACCGCGCCGTTAGCCGAGCGCATGAGGCCGCGCACGCTGGAGGAGTACAGCGGGCAGGAGCACCTGCTCGGCCCCGGCAAGCCGCTGAGGGTCCAGATCGAGCGCGACGGAAAGGGCACTGGTGAACTGGGCTCCATGATCCTGTGGGGTCCGCCCGGCGTAGGCAAAACCACCCTCGCCAAGATCATTGCCGAGACCACCCAGGCCAGCTTCATCGAGTTCTCCGCCGTGATGAGCGGCATCAAGGAGATCAAGCAGGTGATGACCGAGGCTGCGCGAGCCTCCCAGATGCACTCCCGAACCATCCTCTTCATCGATGAGATTCACCGCTTCAACAAGGCCCAGCAAGATGCGTTTTTGCCGTACGTGGAGCGAGGGACGATACGGTTGATTGGAGCCACCACGGAGAATCCGTCGTTCGAGATCATCTCCGCGCTGCTTTCCCGCTGCCGTGTCTACGTGCTTGAGCCGCTCAGCGAGGAACGGATAGCCGCGCTTCTGCGTCGCGCTCTTGAGGACCGCGAACGCGGGCTGGGAGCGATGGATCTGACCGCCGACGACGAAGCGCTTCAGTTGATCGCCAGCTATTCCAGCGGAGATTGCCGCAGCGCATACAACACCCTGGAAGTGGCCGCGCAACTGGCCCAGGAACCCAATCGTGCCGCTGGCAAACATATCGACCGCGCCCTCGCCTCTGAAGCCGTCCAACAGCGCGTCCTCATGTATGACAAATCCGGCGAGGAACACTACAACCTGATCTCCGCCCTGCACAAGAGCGTGCGCAACAGCGACCCCGACGCGGCCCTCTATTGGTTGGCGCGGATGTTCGCCGCCGGCGAAGACCCGCTCTACCTGGCCCGCCGCGTGGTCCGCATGGCTGTTGAGGATATTGGGCTGGCGGCTCCGGAAGCGCTGAATTTATGTTTGTCCGCCAAGCAGGCTATGGAGTTTCTCGGCTCGCCGGAGGGCGACTTGGCGCTGGCGGAGGCGGTGGTTTACCTGGCGCTGGCGCCCAAATCGAACTCCGTCTACACCGGCTATAGCGCGGTGCAAGCGGAAATTGAACACACTCGCCAGGAGCCCGTGCCGCTGCACCTGCGCAACGCGCCGACGAAGCTGATGAAGGAACTCGACTACGGTAAGGGCTACCTCTATGCGCACGATGAAGAGGGCCGCGTAGCCGACATGGATTGCCTGCCTGATTCGTTAAAAGGCCGCAGCTACTACAAGCCCACCCAAGAGGGCCGCGAAAAGCTGTTAGCCCAGCGCATGGAAGAAATCCGCCGCATCCGCGCGGGAAAACGCGGCGGGGGGATTTGACAAATACAGGCAACACATCGCCGAAGCAGTCTAAGGTCTCATTGGGAAACCTTAGGCAACCGGAATTTGTCAAACGACTCGATCTGCGATCAGCAGTCCTAACTGTAGGAATCCGATCAGTAACGGCCGACTTGGTCAAGGCGAGGGCGCATTTCCCTGGACCATCGCCGAACACAAGGCATGCCAGTC
>Ga0302278_10001969_pt1 | contig 24427 bp, 19 predicted proteins | sample III_Bog_N3_2_FD_194543 | JGI IMG/M metagenome (GOLD analysis project Ga0302278, IMG submission 194543) | Peat permafrost microbial communities from Stordalen Mire near Abisko, Sweden - III_Bog_N3_2 | ecosystem: Environmental > Terrestrial > Soil > Wetlands > Peat | place: Sweden: Abisko... | reverse complement strand
CGCGTGCGCTGGCAGAATTTGCGCTGACCAGCGAATCACCGACGGAAATTTTTGCACGCTGCGTGGAGTTCGCCCGCCAGACCGCGCCGAGTTTGTTTGAGAGCAAAGCGCGAGGCAGTGGTGAAGTTGTGGTGGAGATTTGAGCCGCTGTCAATCCGCCGCCAGCCCGGCGCTGTCGCGGATGACCCAGAGCGGACGTCCTTTGACCTCTTCGTAAATGCGCCCGATGTATTCGCCGAGGATGCCGAGGCAGATGAGCTGGACGCCGCCCAGAAACAAAATTGAAATCACCAGCGTCGGGATGCCGTGCGGGCCGGGGGTGAAGCCGAACTTCGCAAACGTATCCGCAAAAACTTTTTCACAGAAGGTAAATACTGCGCCGAGAAACGCGCACACGGAAACCGCCAGTCCCAGATATGTCGCCAGTCGAAGCGGCACGGTGGAAAAGGAAAACATCCCGTCCATCGCCAGCCGGAAGGATTTTTTGAAGGTGTATTGCGCCACACCGGCGGCGCGTTCGGCGCGCTCAAATTCCACGGAGGTCTGCCGGAAGCCGCACCACGTTCGCAGGCCGCGCAAGTAGCGGTTGCGCTCGGGCAGCGCGCTCATCACGGCCACGACCTTTTTGTCGAGCAGGCAGAAATCGCCGGCGTCGCGCGCCATCGGCAGCGGCGTCAGTCTTTGCAGCAGTCGGTAGAAGCCCCACGCGAGAAACTTTTTCAGCAGCGGATCCTTGCGCTCGGTGCGCGTGGCGAAAACGACTTCAAAACCTTCGCGCCATTTTTCGAGCAGCCGGGAAATTTCCTCCGGCGGGTCTTGCAGGTCGGAGTCAATGATCACGACCGCGTCGCCGCCGGCAAAATGCAGACCGGCGCTGACGGCGGTCTGGTGGCCGAAGTTGCGCGCGAAGCAGAGGCAGCGCCAGCGCGGGTCTTTGGCGTTTTGCGCCTTGAGAATTTCCCAGGTGCGGTCGCGCGAGCCGTCGTCCACGCAGATGATTTCGTAATCGGCCTGCCACGTCGCCGCGACCGCGCCGAGCCGGGCGAACAGCGCGGGCAGCACCGCCTCCTCGTTGAAGCAGGGCACGATGACGGAAATTTTCTTCTGCATGGTCGGAATGAAACGGCCAAACCGGGGCAAATTCAATCCCGGAAATTCACAAACTGCACCGCCACGGGAAATTCATGCGCGCGCACGGCGGCGATGACGGCCTGCAAATCGTCGCGGCTCTTGCCGCTCACGCGCACCTCGTCGCCCTGGATTTGCGTCGTCACCCTGAGCTTGCTCTCGCGGATGAAGCCGGCGATCTCCTTGGCGACGGCGCTCTCGATGCCGTTTTTGATCTTGATGCTCTGGCGCGCGTGGCCGAGCGGCGAAATGTCCGGGTCGCACTGCTCAATGCTTTTCATGGAGATGCCGCGCTTGGCGAGCTTGCCGATGACAATCTCATTCAGCGTGGCGACCTTGAACTCGTTGTCGGCGGTGAGCTTGATTTCCGTTTTTTCCAAAATGATTTCCCATTTGCTCCCTTTGAAATCAAAGCGGTTGGCCAGCTCCTTTTTGGCCTGGTTGACGGCGTTCTCGATTTCCATCGAGTTGACCTGTGAAACAATGTCGAATGAAGGCATAAGTCAATTTATGATTTTCAATTGACGATTTACGATTTTGCGGGCGGGCGCAAATCTTAAATTAAATCAAAACGCCCGGCGGCCGCATTTGCGGATTGAATAGTTTGAGGTTTTTTGCCAGCTTCCGGCGAACCGAACCGTCCCATGGCCGAAATCAAATCCAACGCCGACATCGAACCGTGCCTGACGGCGGTCATGCCGGTCTATAACGAGGCCGCCACCGTGGCTGAAGTTGTCCGCGTGGTGCTGGCGCAACGGCCGGTTCAGCAGCTGGTCATCGTGGATGATTGCTCGTCCGACGACACTTGGAAACAGCTTCAGCCGCTCGCGCAAAACGAGCCGCGCATCAAACTCGTCCGGCATGAGGTGAACCAAGGCAAAGGCGCGGCGTTGCGCACCGGCATCGCGCACGCGACGGCGGACATCGTCATCATTCAGGACGCGGATTTGGAATACGACCCGGCGGAATACCACCGGCTGCTTGCGCCGATTCTGGCGGGCAAGGCGGACGTGGTGTTCGGCTCGCGCTTTTTCGGCGGCGGCGGCGCGCACCGCGTTTTGTATTACTGGCATTCGGTCGGCAACAACTTGCTCACCACGTTTTCCAACATGGCCACCGACCTGAATCTGACGGACATGGAGACGTGCTACAAAACCTTCCGCCGCGAAGTGATCCAAAAAATCAGGATTGAGGAAAACCGTTTCGGCTTCGAGCCGGAAATCACGGCGAAAGTGGCGCGGCTCAAGGTTCGCATCTACGAAGTGGCGATTTCCTATTACGGCCGCACTTACGCGGAAGGGAAAAAAATCGGCTGGCGCGATGGTTTCCGCGCGCTGTGGTGCATCTGCAAATACAATTTCTTCAGCGGGAAATAAAAATGATGCCCGCCGCCTTCGCCATCTGGACCTGCGGCTGCGCGTATCTCATTTGCGCCGGTTGGCTGCTCGCGGCGCTGCACCAGCTTCATCCGGTTGGCTATGCGCTCGCGCTGCTGCCGGGAATTCTCATCGCGCTGCTGTGGCTCAAAAAAAATCCGCCAACATTTCGCCCGCAAAAAATCTTCCGCCGTTGCCGCCGCCCGCTGCCGGCCATTTTCTTTCTGCTCGCCGCGCTGGTTTTTCTCGGCGGCATTTTGTATGCGCCGAACAATTTTGACGCGCTGACCTACCGGCTGCCACGGATGCTCAACTGGCTCGCGGCCGGAAAATGGTTCTGGATTTCCACCATCAACGAGCGGCAAAATTATTCCGGCGCGAACTGGGAATGGATCGCGCTGCCGTTTCTGTCGCTGCTGCGTTCCGACCGGGGAATGTTTTTGATCAACGCGCTGGGTTTTCTGCTGATGCCGGGGCTGCTCTTTTCCATTTTCCGGCGGCTCGGCGTCGCGCGCAAGGTGGCGTGGACGTGGATGTGGCTGCTGCCGCTCGCGTATGGCTACCTCACGCAGGCCGGCAGCATCGGCAACGATTTTCTTGGCGCGCTGTTTTGCCTGCTGTCCATTTACTTCGGCCTGCGCGCACGGCGTTCCGGGCGTGTGACGGATGTCTGGCTGGCGCTGCTGGCCGCCGCATTGTTGACCGGTGTAAAATTATCAAATTTGCCGCTGGCGTTGCCGTGCCTCGTCGCCGTCTGGCCGGCGCTGGGACAATTGAAAAAAAATCTCGCCGGCAGCGTCGCCGTGATTGGAATTGCCGCCGTGATTTCCGCGCTGCCCATCATGGCGCTGAACCAGATTTACACCGGCAGTTGGAACGGCGATCCGCAAAACGAATACCGGATGCAGATCAAAAATCCGGTCGCCGGCCTGCTCGGCAACGGCTTCTTGCAGGCGGAACAATCACTTGTGCCGCCCGTGCTGCCGGGTTCAAATAAAATCCACAAACGGCTGTTTCAGGCGCTGCCGGAGTCGTTGAAAAACGGATTTCCACGGCTGACCTCGGTCAAAATAAACGAACTGCCCGGCGAGGAAGGCGCGGCGCTCGATCTGGCCATCACGCTGCCGCTGCTCTTGGTTTCTCTTATCGCCGTCTGCGGATTTCAGCGGGCGGGTTCCTTAAAAAACATTTTTTCATTATGGCCGCCGGTGGTGCTGGCGGCATGGATTTCCGTGCTGGTCTGCATGGCGAAACTGGGTTCGGAAGCCGGGCCGCGGCTGATGCTTCCGTATTATCCGCTGGCGCTGGTTCCGTGGCTGCTGCTGCCCGCGCAAAGTTGTCTGTTGCGTTGGCAGTCGTGGCGGATTTTTCTGGCGCTGACGGCCGCGGCCGCGTTGCCGGTTCTCGTTTTGTCCATGGCGCGACCGCTGTGGCCGGCGCAAACCGTGACTGCCCGGCTGGCGCGCGCGCATCCCAACAACCAAAACCTGCAACGGCTGGCGACGACGTATGCGGCCTACGCGCATCGCAATGACATTCTCGCGCCGCTCCGCGCCGGCCTACCGGCGGACGCGCGGGAGATTGGTTTTATCGCCGGCTCGAACGACACGGATTATTCGCTCTGGCGCCCGTTCGGTAATCGCTTGGTCAAAGATTTGCGGCCGGACATCGGCCAATTTTTGGAGCAACCAAATGTGGAATGGGTCGTGGTCAAGGAAGACATCTGGCCGGAAATCAGCCCGGTTCCGTTTGAGAAATGGGCGCAGGAACATTCCGCCAAAATTGTGCTGACGCAGTCCATCGTCGAACTCGTGTCGGCGGGGCCGCAAAACTGGAGCCTGTTGCACATTGAAAAACCCGCCCGCTAAATTCATGCCTGCGCCGCGCCCGCAACACGCTTGTCAACGGCGGTTTTTTGGCGCAGCATCACGGTTTAATCCGGTGCCAAAACCCATTTGCCAGCCATGGAACTGACCATCCTGATGCCGTGCCTCAACGAGGCGGAAACCCTCGCGCAGTGCGTGGAGAAAGCCCGGCTCGGCCTGGAACGCTCCGGCCTGCCGGGCGAAATCCTCGTGGCCGACAACGGCAGCACCGACGGCTCGCAGGCCATCGCCGAAAAGCTCGGCGCCCGCGTCGTGGCCGTGCCGGAAAAAGGCTACGGCAGCGCCCTGCGCGGCGGTGTCCGTGCCGCGCGCGGCCGCTGGATCATCATGGGCGACGCCGATGCCAGCTATGATTTTTCCGACCTCGGCGGTTTCGTGAAGAACTTTCAGGAAGGCAACGAGCTGGTCATGGGCTGCCGGCTGCCGGTGGGCGGCGGCACGATTTTGCCCGGCGCGATGCCGTGGAAAAACCGCTGGATCGGCAATCCGATTCTGTCGTTCATCGGCAGATTGTTTTTCAAGTGCCCGGCGCATGATTTTCATTCCGGCCTGCGCGGGTTCACGCGCGAGGCGTTTGAAAAAATGGATTTGAAGACCACCGGCATGGAGTTCGCCTCGGAGATGGTCATCAAGTCCACGCTGAAGGGTCTGAAAATTTCCGAGGTGCCCGTCACGCTGCATCCCGATGGTCGCTCGCGACCGCCGCATTTGAAACCGTGGCGCGACGGCTGGCGGCATCTGCGGTTCATGCTGCTCTACTCGCCGCGCTGGCTGTTTCTGGTGCCGGGGCTGGTGCTGACATTTCTTGGAATTGTTTTCTCCACCGCACTTGCACTGCGCGACATTCAAATCGGCAATGTCCACCTGAACGTTGGCACGCTGATGATGGCGTGCATGACGGTCGTCGTGGGCTTTCAACTGACGGCGTTCGCGTTTTACACGAAAATTTTTGCCATTGCCGAGGGGCTGCTGCCGGAAGACCCGAAGCTGAACCGGCTCTTCCGTTATTTCACCTTGGAAAAGGGCATCGTGGTCAGCCTGCTGGTGCTGGCGGCGGGGTTGGGCTTATTGCTGCGCTCGGTGTGGCAATGGAAGCAGGCGCAATTTGGGCCAATGCCTTCAATGGAGGAGAATTTGCGGCAGCTCATCCCGGCGGCAACGCTCATCCTGCTGGGCGTGCAAAGCGTCTTCTCCTGCTTCTTCCTGAGCGTGCTGGGAATGAAAACCACCAAGTCGAACGGATGACCTGGCTCGACCATTTTCTGCAGCGCCAGCGCATCGCGCAGGCGCGTTCGTTCCTCGCGCCGGGCGCGCGGGTGCTGGACATCGGCAGCGCCGACGGGGCGCTGTTTCAGGCGGTGGATTTTTTGGGCGCGGGTTGCGTGGGCATTGACCCGACGTTGAAACTACCGGTGGACGGCGGAAAATTTAAATTGCTGTCCGGTTTTTTCCCGCAGGACATGCCCGCCGTGGAACCGTTTGACGCCGTGACGATGCTGGCGGTGCTTGAGCATTTTCCGACGTCGGCCCATGCGCCGCTGGCCGAGGGCTGCCGCCGATTTCTGAAGCCGGGCGGTCAGGTCATCATCACCGTCCCGTCGCCGCGCGTGGACGCGATCCTCGCCGTCCTCCAAAAACTGTGGCTCGTGCATGGTATGTCGCTGGAGGAGCATCACGGCTACGAGGTGCGGCAGACGGCGGAAATTTTCAGCCCGCCGCATTTTCAACTGGCCTGCCACCGGACTTTCCAGTGTGGGTTGAACAACCTGTTTGTCTTTCAAAAAATCGGCGACTGACCTTCGTCATCACCTTGATATGCAAACCACCCGAATTCCCCTGACGCTGCGGCTGGCCGGACTGTGGATTATCTGGGCCGTGTGGTGCCAATGGTGCGGTTGGGGGCTTTCCGCCGCGCACCAACTGGACGGCTGGGGTTATTTGGCGGCGCTGCCAATTTTATTTGGTGCGGGCTGGTGGTGGCTCAAGGCCACGGCGGCTGCCGAAAAAAGATCTTCTTGTCCGTGTGCCGCCAAATGGCGCCGGCGCTTTTTGCGCCCGCTGCCGATGATCTATCTTGGCATCGCGGCGCTCTCGCTGGCGGCCGCGCTGCTTTATCCGCCGTGGAGCTTCGACGCCGCGAGCTATCGGCTGCCGCGCCTGCTTTACTGGTGCGCGGCGCATCATTGGTATTGGATCAGCACGATTGACCACCGGCTGGACTTCAGCAGTTGCGGCTTCGAATGGCAGATGTTGCCGGTCATCATTTTCACGCGCACCGACCGGCTGATTTTTTTATTGAGCTGGATTCCTTTCTTGCTCATGCCGGGTCTGGTGTTTTTTGCGTTTCGCGCGCTGGGCGTCAACGGCCGGAGCGCGCGGCGCTGGATGTGGCTGCTGCCGGCAGGATTTTGCTACGCGCTTCAGTGCAGCGGCCTGCAAAACGACGGCTACATGGTTCTATACACGTTGGCCTTCGCCGCCTTTGCCGTGCTGGCCCGCCACCGGCGTCGCGCCGTTTTTCTCTGGCTGGCGCTGCTGGCGGCGGCGTTGTTAACCAGCGCAAAACTTTCCAACCTGCCGCTTTTCCTGCCGCTCGGGCTGCTGCTGCTGCCCGCCCTGCGCGCGGTAAAATGGTTCAACTGGAAAACCGTCGTCATCGTCTTCATCGCCGTCGGCTGCTCGTTCGCTCCACTGGCATTTCTCTGCTGGAAACACACCGGCGACTGGACGGGCGATCCGGGCGACCAGTGGAACGCCCATCCGCGCAACGCCGCCGGCGCGTTCACGGCCAACGCCATCGCCATGGCCAACGACACCGTGCAGCCGCCCGTTTTCCCCCTCGCCAAAAAAATCAACGCCCGGCTGGAGCCGCTGAACCAGTCGGCTTTTATGAAATGGCTGCAGTGGGCAAGCCCCAACAGCGATGGCGTCCACTTCGGCGACATGGTTTACGAAGGCTCCGCCGGGCTGGGCTGCGGCCTTGGTCTTTACGCGCTGTTTTTGTTGCTCGGCGCCTGGTTCATCAAACCGGTCGCGCGTGTTGCCAAAGTTGATTTCCCTTGGGAATGGCGGATGGCACCATGGACCGCGTGGCTGGCGCTGGGTGTGGTCATGGCCCAGGTGACATTTACCCACGTCACCCGTTACGCGGCTTCCTTTTATCCGCTCATCGTCGTATCCATTGTGCTTCTGCCGCGCATCGCCGCTCTGGAACGCCGCAAAATCGCCGGCGTGATTGCTGGGATTGCGATGCTCGCGGTTGTTCCTGTAATTCTGCTCACGCCAGCGCGTCCAGTCATCCCGTTTGAGCGGCTCGCAAAAATCATTCATCGTCCGGCGCTTCAAGCTGTCGCCGCCAAATATCATTACTGGGCGGTCATGCGAGACGACCTCGCGCCGTTGCGGGAACAACTGCCGCCGGGCGTCACGCGGTTGGGCTACGCCGCCGGTTTTCGCGACACCTCTTACGGATTATGGAAACCGTTCGGCAGCCGCGTGGTGGTGGAACTCGGCCTGCCGCTCGGCGCCAAGACACCGCCGCCGGCGGATTTGGAATACGCCGTGGTGACGGCCAACGGCTTGCAAGGCCGCTATGGCATGAGCCTGAAAGACTGGCTAAATCTTTACCACGCGGAAATTGTTTACGAGCTGAAGCGCAGCGTTTCGCTCGTCTCCTCCGATCCAGCCACCTACGATTCCTGGTATCTCGTCCGGTTCCGGCATTGAGGCTGGCGCGGAGCTGGCTTTTACAAATTCACCACCGCCGGGTCGCCGTAGAGCGTGAAGGAGCCGGTGCGCTCAATCTTCACGTCCATGAGCTGCCCCTGGTGCCGGGCGCTGCCGTCGAACAGCACGATGCGGTTGCAGCGCGTGCGGCCGGTGTAGCGCGCGGCGTTTTTTTTGCTCGGGCCTTCCACGAGAATCTCCACCTGCCGCCCGATGAAGGCGTCGTATTTGCGCGCGGCGATTTCGTTGACGAGGTTCAGCAGCCGTTCGTTGCGCTCCTCGCGGATTTCCAACGGCACCTGGTCGGGCATCACGGCGGCGGGCGTGTCGCGGCGCTGCGAGTATTTGAAAATATAGGCGTTGTCGAACTGCACTTCGCGGCAGAGCGAGAGCGTCTGCTCGAAATCTTCTTCGGTCTCGCCGGGAAAGCCGACGATGATGTCGGTGTAGATCCCCATTTCCGGTTTGGCCGACCGCAATTTCTGAATGATGCCGAGAAATCTTTCGCGCGTGTAGCCGCGGTGCATCAATTTCAGCAGGCGGTCGCTGCCGCTTTGCAGCGGAATGTGCGCGCTCTCGCACAGCTTCGGCAAGCGCGCATAAGCCTCAACCAGATCGTCGCCGTAACCTTTCGGATGCGGCGAGGTGAAACGGATTCTTTCCAAGCCATCAATTTCGTGCACGGCGTCGAGCAGTTGGACGAATGGAGAAAGTGATGAGTGATGAGTGATGAGTGATGTGTCGCGTTTGCCGAAACTGGTGACGATCTGTCCGAGCAAGGTCACTTCCTTCACGCCGCGCCCCACCAGCTCGCGGCATTCGGCCACGATGTCGGGAATGGTGCGGCTGCGCTCCTCGCCGCGCGTGGCCGGCACGATGCAGAAGGTGCAATGCTGGTTGCAGCCCTGCATGATGCTGACGAACGCGGACACGGAAGTCTTCGCGCTGCCGTTGAGCAGATGTTCGCGGATGGTCGCCTCGCTCTTGGGTTCGGCGGCGGTGTCCACGATTTTCGTGCGCTTGCCGCCGGCGAGCAGTTCGTCAATGTATTCCGCCGCGCGATGAAATTTCTGCGTGCCGAGCACCAAATCCACGTCCGGCAGCTTGTCAATCAGCTCCTGCCCGCGGCTTTGCGCCATGCAGCCCATGAAACCGACGATCTGGTCGCGCTTTTCGCTGCGCGCGGTGCCGACCAGGTTTTTCATCTTGTTGATGGCCTTCTGCTCGGCCAGATCGCGCACGCTGCAAGTATTCAGCAAGACCACGTCGGCGGCGGACTCGGACTTGGCGAGCGAATAGCCCTTGGCCACGAGCTGCGCGGCGACGGCTTCGCTGTCGCGCTCGTTCATCTGGCAACCGTAGGTTTTGATGAAAACACTGGGCATGATGCGGCGGACAGGATAGCACGGCCGGGGGCGTTGCAAAGTTGAAACACCGGGGCATCGCCAAAGCCGCGCTTGCGGGCGGGCGCGAACCTTGTATTTTCAGCGGACGGTAATCGCATGGAAAACCAACTGCTCAAGGTTCTGCTGATCAGCGGCGACGCGGATTCCGCGCGCCACCTCGGCGAGCTGCTGCTCTGCGCGGCGGACACCGTGGACGTGACCGTCGAGCCGACGGCGGACGCCGGGCTGTCCATGCTCGCGACCAATTCCTTTGACGCCGTGCTGTTCGACATCCCCGCAGTCAACACCGCCGCGCTGTTCCAGATCACGCTGCTCACCACCAAGGCGCCGCAACTGCCGGTGCTGGTCGTCGGCCCCGGCGAGGACGAGGCGTTTCTGGCCGAGGCCGTGTTCAGCGGCGCGCAGGAATACCTCGGGCGCGAACAGCTCGCGGCGACCACGCTGCGCCACGCCATCCATTGTTCCATCGCGCGCCAGCAGGAACGCATCGCCCTGGTTGAGGAGAAGGAAAATTACTACGGTATCTTCGACCATCTGGTGGAAGGCATTTTCCGCACGTCGCCCAACGGCAACTACCTGATGGCGAACGTCGCGCTGGCGAAAATTTACGGCTACGGCTCGCCGGTCGAGGTGATGGCCAATATCAAGGACATCGCCAACCGCCTTTATGTCGAGCCCAACCGCCGTGAGGAGTTCGTCCGGCTCATGCAGGAGAGCGACACCCTGAGCGGCTTCGTGTCCCAGATCTATCGCAAGGACGGCAGCATCATTTGGATCGAGGAAAACTGCCGCGCCGTCCGCGACGGCCAGGGCCGGCTGCTTTACTACGAGGGCACCGTCGAGGACATCACGCAGCAACGGCAGACGGAGGAGGCGTTGAAACGCTCCGAATCGCTCTACCATTCGCTCGTCGAGACCATGCCGCAGGGCGTCTTCCGTCGCGATTTGCAGGGGCGCTTCACGTTCGCCAACCAGCCCTATTGCAAGTTCCACCAGCGGCCGCCCGAAGAGATCATCGGCAAGACCGACTACGACTTTTTCCCCAAGGCCGCCGCCGACAAATACTGGCACGACGATTTGAACCTCATGGAGAATGGCGAGACCATGGACATCCTGGAGCAGGTCGTGGCACCCGTCACCGGGGAAAAGCAGTATCATCACGTCATCAAGACCCCGCTGCGGGATGAAACCGGCCGCGTGATCGGCCTGCAGGGCATGGTGTGGGATGTCACCGAGAAAATCCGCGCCGAGGAAAAAATCCGCGTGACCACCGCCGAACTCGCCCGCAGCCGCGAGGAACTGCGCGGCAAAAACCAGACCATGGAGGAAAACCTGCGCGTGGCCGCCGAAATCCAGCTCGCCATGCTGCCGCAGCAGTATCCGGTGTTCCCGCCGGGCGTGCCGCCGGAAGCGAGCGCCTTCCAGTTCGTCCACCGCTACGAGGCCGCCGAATCCGTCAGCGGCGACTTCTTCTCCGTGTCGCAGCTCTCCGACACCGAGGCCGGCGTCCTCATCTGCGACGTGACCGGCCATGGCGTCCGCGCCGCGCTCGTCACCGCCATGATCCGCGCCATTTCGGAAGAGCTGAAGCCCCTCGCCCGCGACCCCGGCAATTTTCTCCGCCAGTTGAACTGCGACCTGTGCAGCATCCTCAAGAACTCCGGCTCGACCCTGCTCACCACCGCCTTTTACGCCGTGGCCGACTGCCGCACCGGCACGCTGCGCTTTGCCAACGCCGGCCATCCCAAGCCGCTCATCCTCCGCCGCGCCGCCGGCACGGTGACGCCGCTCGCCAACGCCAGCGGCCGCGGCCAGCCCGCGCTCGGTCTGTTCGAGGACCCGCCCTACACCACCAGCGAGACCGTGCTGGTGCCCGGCGATTTCCTGATGCTCTTCACCGACGGCCTTTACGAGGTGCAGGGGCAGAACGAGGAGCTCTACTCGCAGGAACGCCTGACGCTCGACGTGAAAAACCTCCTGCACCGTCCGCCCGCCGCGCTGTTCGACGAGCTGATTGGTGTCGTCCGCAGCTTCGCGCTCAACGGCGAGTTTGACGACGACGTCTGTCTCGTCGGCTTGGACTATGTCGGTATGCCGGCGTGGAATTCCTGAAAGCCAAACCGCCCGGACGGCCAAGGCCATCCGGGCGGTTTGAAATGTTTTTGCCGGTTTATTCCTGCACGTATTTGATGATGCGGGTCTTCTCGGTGCGGCGGCGGAGCGCCTCGTCCAAAACTTTCTTGCGCAGGCGCAGGTTTTTCGGCGTGGCTTCCACGTATTCGTCCACGTCAATGTATTCCAAGGCGCGTTCGAGCGAGAGTTTCATGGGCGGCGCGAGTTGGATGCCCTTGCCGTCGCCTTGTGAGCGCATGTTGGTCAGGCGCTTTTCCTTGACGGGATTCACCGGGATGTCGTTCTCGCGGGCGTTTTCGCCGACAATCATGCCGACGTAGATGGCGTCGCCGGCCTCGACCATGAGGCGGCCGCGTTCCTGCACCATGTTGAGCGCGTAGTTGGTGGCCTCGCCGTTGTCCATGCTGACGAGCGAACCGTTCTTGCGCGCGGCAATCTCGCCGCAGTCGGGACCGTATTCGTGGAAGAGATGGCTCATCACGCCCATGCCCTTGGTGGAGTTGACGAGGTCGGTCTCAAAGCCGATGAGGCCGCGCATGGGAATCAAGGCCTCGACGGAGACCTGGTTGCCGACGTGGTTCATGTTCGTGATCTGCGCCTTGCGGCCGGAAAGGTTCTCCATGATGCTGCCGAGGCATTCGCTGGGGATTTCGACGAAGAGTTTTTCAATCGGCTCGAGGGCGTTGCCGTCCTTGTCCTTCTTCCAGAGCACTTCGGGGCGGGAGACGAGGACTTCGTGGCCTTCGCGGCGCATCTGCTCGACGAGAATGGCGATCTGCATTTCGCCACGGCCGCTGACGGCGAAGATTTTCGGGTCGCTCGTCTGGGCGATGCGCAGGGCGACGTTGGTGCGAATCTCTTTGACGAGGCGATCCCAGATGTGGCGGGCGGTGACGAGCTTGCCGTCCTGGCCGGCGAGCGGGCCGTCGTTGACGGCGAATTCCATCTGGATGGTCGGCGGATCAATCGGGATGTAGGGCAGGGTGGCGCGCAGTTCGCTGTCGCAAATGGTCTCGCCGATGAACACTTCCTCGAAGCCGCAGATGCCGACGATGTCACCGGCGTGCGCTTCCTGGATCTCGATGCGCTTCATGCCCTCGAAATGGTAGAGCATGGTGACCTTGTTCTTGGAGAGCTTGCCGTTGCCGTGGCGGCAGATGGCGGGGTCGCCGACCTTGACCTTGCCTTCGTAAATCTTGCCGAAGGCGATACGGCCGAGGTATTCGGAGTAATCGAGGTTGGCCACGAGCAACTGGAAACCGTCGCCGGCCTTGGCGCGCGGCGGCGGAATGTGCTTCACGATGGCGTCGAAGAGCGGTTCCATGGTGCCGGTGACGTGTTCCAGTTCGGTCTTGGCGTAACCTTCCTTGGCGGAGCAATAGATAAACGGGAAATCCAGCTGCTCGTCGGTGGCGTTGAGCGACATGAAAAGTTCGAAGACCTGGTCGAGGACCTTCTTGGGATTGGCGTTCTCGCGGTCAATCTTGTTGATGACGACGATGGGCTTGGCGCCGGCCTCGAGCGCTTTGCGGAGCACGAAGCGCGTCTGCGCCTGCGGGCCTTCGGCGCTGTCCACGACGAGCAGCACGCCGTCAATCATGTTCATGATGCGCTCCACCTCGCCGCCGAAGTCGGCGTGTCCGGGCGTGTCCACGATGTTGATGTGGTAGTTCTTGTATTTGAAGGCGGCGTTTTTGGCGCGGATGGTGATGCCCTTTTCCTTTTCGAGGTCCATCGAGTCCATCAGGCGTTCCTCGGACGATTCGTGCTGGTTGGCGCGGAAGGTGCCGGACTGCTTCAGGAGACAATCAACGAGCGTGGTCTTGCCATGATCAACGTGCGCGATGATGGCGATGTTGCGGATGTGTTGCATATTGTAAATGTTCGGACTACTCACGTCGCTCAATATACCAGACGTGACAAGCGGCACGAACGGGAAAGCGGCGGAAAAGCCGGGTTGCGTATAATGGAGATTTGCGGCCAAAGGTCAAGCTCCGTGGGCAATAATAAACGGCCGGCAGGCGTGGCCCGACCCCGGGGATTCAGGAGGCCGGCTTGAAGGTGCGCACGTAGGCGGCCAGGGCGGCGATTTCGGCCACGGAGAGTTTATGCCCGAACGCCGGCATGGCCTTCGGCCCGGTCCGGATCGCTTTGGTGATTTCGTCGTCGGTGGTGGTCCCCTGCCAGATCGGGTCGGTGAAGTTTTGGGCGCCGAGCAACCAGCCGCGGAAGGTCTTGGCGCGGCCGTCCACCCCGTGGCATTTCACGCAGCTTTCGGCGAAGAGGGCGCGGGCCTCCACTTTGTCCTGGGGATAACCGGCCTCCCGTGCCGCGAGGGGCGGTTTCGACTGGCAGCCAACGGCGAAGCCGAGGATTCCTGCAAGGAGCATCAACCCGGATGATCGGGACATTCTCGTTTTCATGATTCACCTATTCCACAGGTCGGAAAGGGTTGCCAATCTTATTTCCGGCTAAACCAGCTTGTTGAGCTTCAGCGGCGGAACCTCGGCGCGCGGCTTGACCGGCTCCGCGACCCGTCAGCCGGCGGCTTTGACCTGCTGTTTGAACTGCAACGCCGCGAGCGCGTAGCCGCCGTCGTTGCCGTCAATGAAGTGGACGTGGCTTTCGCTTCGGAGCGAGAAGACCACGCACGTCATCAGCGCGCTGTCTGACCGGTGCGCGCCGTAGAATATGGCGCCCCGGCGGTGTTCCGCTTCGAGATAGGCCAGAATGTCCGCGACTTTGCCGGCGGGAATGTCCAGCACCATCCGCAGCAGGCCGTCGAATTTCCGGAAATCCGAGCGCGGCACGGAAGCGTGCTGGTAGCGGCGCGGATTGAACCACGGCGCGGGAATGCCCGTGTTGAAGACGAACGCGCCGCCCAGCGAATGCGCCAGCGTGCGAGTGGCAGCCCAGCACCGCGCCAGCCACCCGCCAGTTCCGGCATGAGTGCGGGCTTCGAGGTCCAGCGTCTTCGGCGGCCAGCCCGTGTGCAGGGCGGAAACTTTCACCGGATTTAACTTTTCATCCGTCAGGCCGGTCAGTTCGCGCAGGCGGGCATAAAACTGTTGGTAATAGCGGTCCGCCGCCGTGCCGGCCAGCCGTGTCTGGACGAGCAGCGTCAGAATTTCGCCGTTGGTAGAGGGCAGCGGTTCCCAGCGGCACGAAAGCCCGCTCACATCCGCATCGGGTGCGCCGGCGTCCGGTGGAATCAGGCAGGCGCTGCCGGGCGATTTAGTTTGCCGCTCGGCTTCGCTCAAGCCGGTGCCGCCGAGCATGGCCAGTTCCACCAAGCCGGCGGCGCGGTATTTCGCCGCTTCCACGGTGAAGCCGGCGGCGTGCAGTGCGCGCACCGGCACCCGGCCGATGCGCAGTTCGAGGGAAAATTGTTTCGCCGCCATCGCCGCGACGCCTTGCAGTGTCCGCTCGATGACGGGCGCGAGCGCGGCGGGCGCGGCGAGGGTTGCGCCGTCGCCGCCAAACACGAAGGGCACCGACCCGGCGCGGCAGCGGTTCAGCACGGCGACGATGCACGCGGCGCCCACCATGTTGACCGCGCGATAAAGCCCGCGCGACAGCGCCTCGGTGGAATTGCTCACGTCCGCCACGTAAACCACCCAGTCGTCGGGCAGGGGATGATAATTGCCGCTGTCGAGGACGTGCTCGAACTCCGTCAGCGCCGGCAAATCCGCAAAGAAGTTCTCGCTGGGCATGACGAAGATTAGGCCGACGCGCCGGTGCGCGGCAAGAAAGCGCTAAACCAGCTTCTTCAACCGCGGATCTTCCGCGAGCTTCTTGACCAGCTCCTTGATTTTCTGCGCCTGCGATTTGTGCGCCAGCAGCACCGCGTCGTCCGTCTGCACGAGAATGGAATCGCGCAGGCCGACCACGCAGATGGGCGTGCGGTTCTTGGTGCGCGCGTCGTAGATGATGTTCCGCGCCGCGTCCACGTGGATGAAATCCGCGACGGCGGCGTTGCCCTCGGCGTCCTGCTTGACGTGCCGGGCGAGCGCCGGCCACGCGCCGAGGTCGTCCCACTCGAACGCGCCGTCGGCCACGATGACGTTCTGCGCTTTTTCCATGAGCGCAAAATCAATGGAGATTTTTTTGATGTCCGGGTATTCCTTCGCGAGAACTTTCGCGAGCTTCGCCGGATGGTTGGCGACCTTGAACCAGCGCTGGCACGCGGCGAACATCTCTGGCTGATGTTTCTCCAGCCCGTTCGTGACGGTGATGAAGCTCCAGACGAACATCCCGGCGTTCCAGCGGTATTGGCCGCTGTTCACATATTCCAGCGCGGTTTCGAAATTTGGTTTTTCCACAAAGCGCTCGGCCTTGTAAAAAATCGTCTTGGTCTTCTTGCCGCCGGCGGGCGTCGGCAGTTCCGCGCCGGTGTGGATGTAGCCGTAGCCGGTCGCCGGCTCGGTGGGCTTGATGCCGATGGTCACAATCGCCTGTCCCTGCGCGGCGACATCGAAGGCGTCGGACAGGACCTGCTGGAATTTTTTCGCGTCGGGGATGACGTGGTCCGCCGGCAACACGGCCATCACGCCGGTGGTCGAGCGCGCGCCGACCAGCGCCGCGCCGAGCGTGACGGCGGCGCAGGTGTCACGGCCCACCGGTTCGGCCACGACGTTGTCCTTCGGCAATTTCGGCAACTGCTTGCGCACCTCGGCGACCTGCGCGGCGTTGGTGATGATGAAAATATTTTTCACCGGCACGAGCGGCAGGACGTTGTCCACCGCCGACTGGAGAAAGGAGCGCTTGCCGAATAGCGTGAGGAGTTGCTTGGGCATTTTCTCGCGGCTCAGCGGCCAGAAGCGCTCGCCGCGCCCGCCGGCCATGATGATGACGAAACGGTCCGAGATGCCAGCGGCGATTTTTTTCATGGTGTGACCTGTAGAGTTGTCCAGACGCTCCGGCGGCCGGCGGCCATCCGCCGGGCTGCCTGCGTTTTCGGCAGCATATCATTGCGCGGAACACGGTGGCAAGCGCGGGGTGAAGGCGGCCAGCGGCGGTCGCCCGGCCTGGGCCAGCCGGCGAAAAGGCTCAAACCAGCCGCCGGCAAACCGCCAAGGAAGAAAGGTAAAAAAACAATTGACAGGATTAAGCGTTTTAAATAATGATTGACCATCAGTTGGTTTTGGGCTTCCAACTTCGGTCGGGAGCGGCCAGCTAAAAACAAACCGCAGGCAGTAAACAAACAAACAAGGAAAACTATGAAACTAAACCAATTCATTACGGGTTGCGCATTGGCCGCTGGGCTGATGGCTTTCGCACCGCAATCACAAGCCGGCATCGTTTATGACAAAACGCTGTTCAGCCCTTTGAACATCACGGCGACTTTCACCTTTGACATCAGTGGGAAGACCAAGCGGGCCACCGGCACGGACAAAGACATATTGAAATCCCTTAATTACCCCAGCGGCACGGTCTTGGCCTATTATGATGGCGATGTGTATGCCGTCAACGTCAAGGACGGCTACGCTGACGACTTGACTGCTTATGGTGAGGTTTACGTTTCGTTATACGAAACCAGCTATTCCGCGACCTACCCCAAGAGTGGTGGCTACATCTACAACGAGAGTGGCTATCTGTATGTTGACTTCTTCAGCAATGCCGATGACGTCTATCTCGATGATAATGATGCCGCCTTCACCACTGAAGGAGATTATACTTATGTTTGGAAGGAATCGGCTGTGAAAAATACTATTTACAGCGTTTCTCAATCCATGAAAACTTCCAACCTGACCGGTAATGCTTACATTTATGATTACGGTTATACGACGGCCTTTTCCGCCAAGGCCTCCATCAAAGGCAGCGGCAAGTTGCTTGGTCCCTAATTATCGCAGCCTTCAGACCGGTTCAAAACGGCTTGAAGCTGTTTTGAACCGGTTTTTTATTATACTGTCTGAACCAACATGAGACCTAAAATCATCCTCCTCGTCCTGCTGGCCGGTCTGGCCGGCGTCACCGGCATTGTCCTGCTAAAACATCCGTCGCCGCCGCCGGCTCCCGCCGCCCAAGCAGTTCAGCCCGTCGCCCCGCCCGCCGCGCCGGTCAGCCAGCCGGAAGCGTTGGCCGCCCCGGTCACGCCGGCTCCGGCTCCGGCTGTCCCGGCTCTGGTCGCCGTGCCGCCGGTGGTTGCCAACCCGGTGCCGGTGGTGGCTGCCGTGGACACGAATGCCATGCACGAGGCCGCCGTTCAGGCGAGCATTGACAAGCTTCAAGAATTGCAGGGCAATGACGATCCGGCCTCGCTCAAGGCCATCCTCACCGAACTGGTGAATCCCGACAAACAGGTCCGCGCGGCGGCCATCGAGGCGACCGTCCAGTTCGGCGACCGCAGCGCCATTCCCGTGCTGAAAGACCTGGCCGCCACCACCACCGACAGCGGCGAGAAGCAAGCCCTGCTGGACGCGGTGGCATTCATGTCGCTGCCGACCATGACGGAAGTTCACGCGGCCCAGCAGCAATAGGCGGGCCGGCGGAAAATGCCGGTTGACAAAGCGGCAAACTCTTGGAAAATCTTTTTTCCCGGCGTTGACGCGGGAAAGGACAATCAAACGCAAACTAAAAAATGTTCCCATGAAACTGCACAAAATTATTTCGAGTTGCGCGCTGGCTTTGGGGCTGGCGGCTATCACCACCGGCAACGCCCAAGCCAGCGTGGTCATCACGAACACGCTTTACACGCCGCTCAACGTCAAGGCGATCATCACCTACAACGACCACCGGACCGGCAAGCTCCGGCAGACGAGCGTCAACACCAAGAATTTCTTGAAGGCGTTTGGTCACGCCGGCGACCGGCTGGTCGTCAGCATTGGCACCAACGGTGCCGGCGATGTCTTCATTGTTAAAGGCGACAAAATCGTGGAGGATCTTACGGTGGGCGGTTACGCCTTTTTGACCACCGATGAGCTGGTCAACCATTCAAGCGGGAACAATAAGCGCGAACAATACACCGCGTCCGGCATCCTCACGCTGAACGCCTACAGCAACCCGGTGTTCACCAATGTGGCCGTAAGCGTCCGGTCCGGTTCTCAAAATAGCGCGGTGAGCCAGTTGGTCGGTTCAGGATTCGACCAGGCTGCCAGCGAGGCCGCCTCCGACGTCTGGCTGGAGGTCAGCGGGCCTTACACCTATACGGAAACCCTTACCGTGCCCGGCAAGAATGGCAAAACTAAAGAGATGATTGATCTCAAGTCCACGGATCTTTCCGGCCAGGGGTTTGACCTTAAGTTGAGCGGCCTCAATTTGCCGGTGGCGGCCGGCCTTACCGGCATTGGCAGCGGCACGGTTCTGGTGGTTCCGTAACGTCCTGACTTTTGACCAGCCGGCCCCGGATGGCGCAAGCTGTCCGGGGCCGGTTTTTTTATTTTGCCCGACGCCTTGATTTGGCCGGGGATTGTCGGCGGCCGTTCCTGGTTCAGGCGGTCTTCACCGCGTCCGCCAGCGACTTCACAAACGCGCCGACCTTGGCAACCAGCTCCGGCGATTTTCCGAATTCGGCAATCTGGTTCACCACCGCGCTGCCGACCACGCAGCCGTCCGCCTCCGCCGCGACGGCCTTCGCCTGCGCCGGATTGGAGATGCCGAAGCCGACAGCGATGGGCAGCGCCGTGTGCGCGCGGATTTTGGCGACCTGCGACGCAAGATTCGTTGCCACGCTGGCCTGCATGCCCGTCACGCCTTCGCGCGAAATGTAATAAATAAATCCGCTGCCGCGCCGGACGATGAGTTCCATGCGGTCTTCCGGCGTGGTCGGCGCGATGAGATAAATATGGCAGAGGCCGGCCGACTTCATCAGCGCCTCGTAATTGTCCGATTCTTCCGGCGGCAAATCGAGCACGAGCAGGCCGTCCACGCCGGCCTGCGCGCAGCCGGCAATAAATTTTTCCAAACCGACCTTGTGGATCAGGTTGAAATAAATGTAGAGGACGATGGGAATTTGCGAGTCCTTGCGAATCGCCGCGACGGTGGCCAAAAGTTTCGGCGGTGTGGTGCCGGATTCCAGGCCGCGCTGCGCGGCGAGCTGGTTCACCAAACCGTCGGCGAGCGGGTCGCTGAACGGCACGCCGAGTTCGAGGATGTCCACGCCCGCTTTGTCAAAGGCCAGCGCAAGCTGGCGTGTGGCTTCGAGGTTCGGGTCGCCCGCGCCGACATAGACGACAAAACTTTTTTTGCCGGCCGATTTCAACTGCGCGAACTTTGCAACGATGCGGTTCATTCGCCGCAGTTTCAAGTTTCAGGTTTCAAGTTTCAAGGAGATTTGACCGCGCCGGATTTTTTTTGCATCATCAACCCATGGCAAGCAGCTTTGGACAATTGTTCCGCATCACGACGTGGGGCGAATCGCACGGCGGCGGTGTCGGCGTGGTTGTGGACGGCTGCCCGCCGCGCCTAAAACTTTCCGAGGTCGACCTCCAGCCCGACCTTGACCGCCGCCGGCCCGGCCAGTCCAAAATCACCACCCCGCGCAAGGAATCCGACACGGTGCAAATCATGTCCGGTATTTCCATGACCGGCAAGACGCTGGGCACGCCCATCTGTCTCTGGGTGAAAAACGAGGACGCGCGCTCCGAGGCTTACAACGAGATGAAGGACAAGTTCCGCCCGTCGCACGCGGACTTCACCTACTTCGCCAAATATGGCATCCGCGCGTGGCAGGGCGGTGGCCGCGCGAGCGCGCGCGAGACCATCGGCCGCGTCGCCGCCGGCGCGATTGCCAAAAAGATTTTGCGCGAGAAGTTCGGCGTGGAAGTTCTCGCCTACGTCAAGCAGGTGCAAAAAATCATCGGCGACGTGAATCCCGACACGGTGACGTTGAAAGAAGTCGAGTCCAACATCGTCCGCTGCCCGGATGCGGCGGCGGCGGCGAAGATGATTCGGCTCATCGAAAAAATCCGCAACGCCGGCAACACCGTCGGCGGCGTCGTTGAGGGCGTCGCGCGCGGCGTCCCGGCCGGCTGGGGCGAGCCGGTCTTCGACAAGCTCGAAGCCGATCTGGCCAAGGCAATGTTGAGCCTGCCCGCGTGCAAGGGCTTTGAGAGCGGCGATGGCTTCGCAGGAATTTTGCTGACCGGTCTGGAGCACAACGACGCCTTCCGCGCGAAGGCCGGAAAAGTTTTCACCACCACGAACCGTTCCGGCGGCATCCAGGGCGGCATCTCGAACGGGGAGACGATTTTTTTCCGCACCGCGTTCAAGCCCGTCGCCACCGTCATGCACGCGCAGGACACGGTGGACGAACAGTTTCGCAACACCACGCTCAAGGGCCGGGGCCGGCACGATCCGTGCGTGCTGCCGCGCGCCGTGCCGATGGTCGAGGCGATGACCGCGCTCGTGCTCGTGGATCACGCGCTGCGGCAGAAGGCGCAGTGCGGGTGATTTATGAAAGCGGCAAGAACAATTTGGCCGGTTCTGTTGATGGCCGCCGGCATGGCTGGTTGGCTGGCGATTCGACAAGCGCCACAGACACCGCAAGCGCGGATCATAGTCGAGAATGACGTCAATGACCGTGTGAATAGTTCGGCTCCTTCACCAAGCCAGACAACCTACGATCCATACTTCATCCGGGAAAACAGATGTGAATGTGATCATATTTTGATTCTCGCGAGCAAACCAAACTGAAGTGACTTAAATCCATTGAAACTCTTGCGCGGCATTTTTACCCTTTTGATTTATGGCTGAAAAACATCTCAACGAACTGCCCCCGGACCTGCGCCGGCTGTTTGCCAAGGCCGTCGAGGCCGCCCAGCGCGACAACCATGACTATGCCACCACGCTCTTCTGCCAGGTGCTGAAGACCGAGCCGGGACTCTTTGAGGCGCGCAAGGCGCTGCGCGCCGCCCAGACCCGGCGCTCGGCGGGCGACAACAAGGGTTTTTTCAAGAAGATGATGAGCAGCGCCGGCTCCTCGCCGCAGATTGCCAAGGCGAAGATGGCGCTGAACAAAAATCCCGCCGAGGCCATGGCCATCGCCGAGGAGGTGCTCAACGGCGACGCGAACAATCCCTCCGCCCACCGCATCATCGTGGACGCCGCGCACGCGCTGGAACTGCCGCAGACCGCCCTGCTGTCCATCGAGACGATGGTGCGGCTTGCGCCCAAGGACAAGCATCTCGTCATCGAGTTCGCCAACGCCGTGGCCGAGACCGGCGCGAGGGCCGACGTCGCCGAGCAGTTTCTGGACGAGCTCATCCGCACCTCGCCCTACGACCCGGATTTGACGCAGGCGCAGAAGAATCTTTCCGCGCACAAGATCCTCGACGAAGGCGGCTACAACGCGCTTGCCGGCGGCACCGGCTCCTTCCGCGACGTCTTGAAAAACAAGGAGGAAGCCGTCTCGCTCGAACAGGAAAAACGCGTGCAAAAATCCGAGGACGTGACCCAGCGCCTTATCGGCGAATACGAGACGCGCCTGCCGAACGAGCCGGACAACCTCAAGCTCATCCGCTCGCTCGCCGAGCTTTACACGCAGAAGGCGCGGTTCGACGAGGCGCTTGCGCTTTATGAGCGCATTCAGCAGACCGGCATGGCGGGCGACGCCACGCTCGATCGCGCGGTGGCCGACGTGAAGCTGCGGCAGTTCGACGCGCGCATCGCGCAATTGAATCCTTTCGATGCCGACCATGCCGAGAAGGTGGCGGCCGTCAATGCCGAGAAGGCGGAATACCAGTTGGCCGAATGCAAACTTCGCACCGAGAAATACCCGACCGATCTCGCCATCAAGTTCGAGCTGGGCGTGCTGTATTTCAAGGCCGGCAAGATTGGCGAGGCCACGGCGGAATTTCAGAAGGCGCAGGGCAACCCCAACAAGCGCCTCGCCGCCATGAGCTATCTCGCGCAATGTTTCGCCAAGCGCAACATGAACGACTCCGCCGTGCGCACCCTCCAGAACGCCATCAAGGAAAATCCCGCCTTCAACGAGGAAAAGAAAGACCTCATCTACAATCTTGGCATTGTGTATGAGAAGATGGGCAAGAAGGCCGAGGCCATCGAGCAATTCCTCATCATCTACGAATCCGACGTGACCTACCGCGACGTCAGCAAGAAGGTGGACGACTATTACGCCGGGCAGTGAGCCGTTCAGGGTTTGCAGCCTATCAGGCTGTTAGGCGGCATTTTCATGCTTTCTCTTTTTTGTGGCGGCAACTTTCCCGACTGCGCTTAAATAGTTTCTGGCCGGAAACGAGTGTTTTGAAAACGGTGTGGTGTCTTGAAGGCAGCGGAGAGGCGGAGAGTGGCTGATTTTCCGTCTCACCCTGTCCCTACGGTCAAAATTCTCCGGCGACGACGACACTGCTCCTGTCGGACTTGGCTGGTAGTTTCAAGTGTGGCGGCGTCAGGCTGCCAGGGCGAGCGTTTCGCCGCGCGCTCTTTGCCGCGCGAGCAGCTCGCGTCCAATGACGTGCAGGTTATAGCTCATCACTCCGTAGCCCACATACCTTTGGTAGCCTTTGATTCCCACGTCCAGACAGCGGTTGAGCCCGTGGTGTTCCAGACTGTTGATCTCGCTCTCCACCGCGCTGTGTTGCCGGCGCAAGGCCACAAACTTCTTCCCGTTCTCCCGCTCTGTTTCCGCCGCGTTCTTTTTCCCGCGTTTGGGCATCACCACTTCGGGCACATACAAACTCAACAACTCCCGGTCGGCTGCGCGCGTGAAGCCCTTGTCAAAACTCACGCTGGCCACGCTGCCCGCGCCGTAGCGGCCCAGCAGCCGGTCAGTCACCGGAATGCTTTGATCCACTTCCGCCTCCTGCATCAGCACGGCGTAGTCCTGAATCAACTGCTGCTGGTCGGTCGCCAACAGCAGGCGATGCCCCAACTCGACGTTCGGACGCTGTTTGCCTTTCGCAATCCATTCGGTGTGCGGTTCAAACAGGGAAAATACTTTCTCGTGCGCCGAAATGGTTTCCTCTTTCAACAAGCGTCGTTCCACCAGGTCCAGGTGCTTGTCGAGCAGCGCATGGAAATACGCCAGCCGCTCCCAGCGGGCCAGATCCACCGTCTGATCGCACAGGCCCAATAGGCTCCGTCGCACTTTGGCGGAGAGTTCGCCGCCCACGGCCAGATACTCGCGCACGGCGGCTTTGACGCGCGCCTCCTTGTTCGGCCCGCCGCGATAAACGATCTGGCTGGCGGCCCGTTCGCAGGCCTTGAGTTGCCGCCGCCACGCCTTGAACTTGCGCCAGCCGGGCAAGTCACAACCCGAGTCGAGCAAACCTTCCACCAGGTCCACGCACTTGCGGCCCGCGTCCCAGAGCAGGTTCAAGTCGGTCGGAAAATGCACGTCGGTCTCCAACACATAACTGTCCACCTTGACTTCAAGCGCCGCGCCGGGCGCGCCGCCTTTTTTTGCGAACACCTCGCGTCCGGCCGCGGCGAGGCGCGCGTTGATTTGTTGCAGCAGTTCCTCGTCGAGCAGCGCGACGTTGTCCCGCAGCGTTTGATGGCCAAAGACTTTGGCGTCTTCGCCCCACGGCGTGGCCGGCACGCCCAGCATCTGGCGCACGAGCAAGTGGTGATTGGCCATGTCCTCCATGCGATCCCAATCCGCATCGAGTCCCAGACGCACCACGCCCAGCACGAGGATCTGCCAAAGATCCATCCCGGTGCGTCCGGTAGCCTGCTTGCCCGCAATTATTTTGGCTTCCAGCAGGGCAAAGATCTCCGCCTTGAGCGCGGGATGCATCCAGATCCATTGCAGTCCCGCGAGAATCGGAGGCAACTCATCTCGGCTCTTGAGCGGCAGACGAATCTTTTCGAT